>JACCDN011166957.1_pt1 | contig 10654 bp, 9 predicted proteins | sample 7441691 | NCBI WGS metagenome assembly JACCDN01 (sample SAMN15323439, study PRJNA562643) | freshwater metagenome | isolation source: river surface water | place: USA:Blue River Watershed | collected 2017-08-16
AAGCTATTTTTAACGAGAACTGTGTAGCTTGTCACCGTGCAGATGGTGGTGGTCAAATTGGTCCTAACTTGACAGATCCTAACTGGATATTGGGAGGCGGAATCAAAAATGTATTCCACACCATAACCAATGGTGGTCGTGACGGAAAAGGAATGGTCGCTTGGAAAGAAACTTTGAAACCAAAAGAAATTCAATTGGTTGCAAGTTATGTATTATCATTACAAGGTAGCAATCCTAAAGATCCAAAAGCACCAGACGGAGATGTTTGGGTAGATGATACCAAACCTGCTGCTGCTACCACAACTGCAACCACAGACACGACAAAGGTTAGCAAATAATTAAAAATAAATACCATGTCTGAACCATTTGAAGACGAAAGTTTTAGAGACGCCATAGCCACGATAAATGAATCTGGAAAGCGAAATTTTATTTATCCGAAGCAGCCCAAAGGAAAGTTCTATGATTACAGAAAATTAGTAAGTTATTTTTTACTAATAACATTGATTGCCAACCCGTTTATTAAAGTAAACGGAAACCAATTCATGATGTTCAATGTTTTGGAACGTAGGTTTAATATTTTGGGATTCCCATTTTGGCCTCAAGATTTTTACCTTTTCGTAATGGCAATGATTATCGGAGTGGTCTTTGTGATTCTTTTTACGGTAATCTACGGTAGAATTTTTTGTGGATGGATTTGTCCTCAAACTATTTTTCTTGAAATGGTTTTCAGACGTATAGAATTTTGGATAGACGGAGATCGTGGTGCACAATTACGTCTTCAAAAGCAAGAATGGAACGCCGAAAAAATAGGTAAAAGATTGTTTAAATGGTTGGTGTTTTTCATCATTTCATTCGGAATTGCAAACGTTTTTTTGGCTTACATTATTGGAAGTGATCGTTTGTACTTAATGGTAGAAGAAGGACCGTTAAACCACACAAGTAATTTCATAGCCTTGCTTATTTTTACAGGTGTATTTTATTTTGTGTTTGTTTGGTTCAGAGAACAAGTCTGTATCATCGCTTGTCCCTACGGACGTTTACAAGGGGTCTTATTAGACAATAAATCAATCAATGTTGCCTACGACTTTGTGCGAGGTGAAAAAGAAGAAGGACGTGCTAAGTTCAATAAAAACGAAGACCGTTCTACAACTGGAAAAGGAGATTGCATCGATTGCCACCAATGTGTCAATGTGTGTCCAACAGGAATCGACATCCGAAACGGTACACAATTAGAATGTACCAACTGTACAGCTTGTATTGATGAATGTGATTCCATTATGAAATCGGTGGGGTTACCAAAAGGCCTCATTCGTTATGCATCGGAAGATGAAATTGAGAAAAAAGAACCATTCAAGTTTACGACTCGAATGAAAGGGTATACCGTAGTGTTGTCAATATTAGTGACTCTTTTTATCGGCTTGTTGTTTTTAAGAAACGATGTTGAAGCAACTATCTTACGATTACCAGGTCAACTGTATCAACACAAAGGCGATAAAATAAGTAATGTGTTTACTTTCAAAATCGTAAACAAAACGGTCAAAGATTACCCGAACGTGCATTTTGAGCTCATCAATCAAAAAGGCGAAATCAAAATGGTAGGAAACAAAACCTTTTTTGTCCAAAAACAAGGAATGTCGGAAGGTACTTTGTTCATCGAAATCAATGCATTCATTTTGAATAGTGACAATACAAAATTGAAAATTGGCGTCTATAACGGAACCGAATTATTAGAAACGGCCAAGACAAGCTTTCTGTCACCCAGAAGTTTTGATTAATAAAAAAAACAATATCATGAAAATAAATTGGGGAACATCTATCGTCATCGCATTTGCATCCTTTATGCTTTTTATTCTATTCTTTGTATACAAAGTGCAATCCAACTCAAAGTATGACAACGAATTGGTTGTTGAAGAATATTATAAGCACGATGCGAATTATCAGCAAGAATTGGCCAAATTACAAAATGGTGCCGATTTAGAAGAAAAACCCATTTTCACAAAAACGAACGATGGCATCGAAATTCAATTTCCAACTACATTCGATTCGAAAAAAATAGCAGGTAATGTGTCCTTTTACAGATCGTCCAACAAAAAACTAGATTTTGAAGTACCCATTTCAATGTCTGGTTCTACTTTGCTCATACCTAAAAAAAGACTGTTGGGCGGTCTATGGGACATTACCATCAATTGGAAATACAACAACGTCGAATATATTTCTAAAGAAACAATTTATTTCTAAATGCTTTATTCTGCTTTCATTTTTGGACTTATCAGTAGCCTGCACTGTATCGGTATGTGCGGTCCCATTGCTTTGATGCTTCCTGTAGATAGAAAAAATGAAGTAAAAAGAGTTTTACAAACGTTCTTATATCATTTGGGCCGATTGACAGCATACGGCAGTTTAGGTTTGTTGTTTGGTTTGTTGGGTAAAGGTTTTCAATTAGCAGGTTTTCAGCAACACATATCTATTTTAGTGGGATTGTCCATCATATTGATTGTGGTGGTGCCTGAAAAAATATTTATGAAGTACAATTTTTCGAGACCTGTTTACCAAACCATTTCAAAAGTTAAATCCACGTTAGGACAGCAGTTTAAAAGAAAATCATGGGATTCTTTTTTTATCATTGGTTTACTCAATGGTTTTTTACCCTGCGGATTGGTTTATGCAGCTCTTTTTGGAGCCATAGCCATGCAAAGTGCCTCATTGGGTGTGCTTTATATGCTTTTGTACGGATTAGGAACGGTTCCAATGATGTCGGCAGTCGTGATTGTTTCTCATTTTTTGAAACCTACGTGGCGTCTAAAAGTGCAAAAAGTAATCCCTGTAATAGCCATTGTAATCGGAACCATGTTCATCATGAGAGGAATGGGATTGGGCATTCCGTATTTGTCTCCAAGCGATATGAGCCTATTTGTAAAAGCTACCCCAACGTGTCATTAATCAGTACTATTTAATAATTTAATTTATACAACATGCAAAAACATAATTTAATCAACGAGTTTCCAGAATTTGAAACACAAATCCACGAATTAAAAGTAAGCAATCATCATTTCAAAAAGTTATTTGATGAATACCATGAAGTGGAGCACAAAATTTATTTAATCAACAGCGAAGTTGAAGTAGCAATTGATGAAGAAGTTCATAAATTAAAAGCTCATTTGCTTCATTTGAAAGACGGATTATTAGAGATCTTAAGAAATAGTTAATAGTTAATGCCCTGCATTTTTTGAAACAAAAAGCCGCTTGAGTAATTGAGCGGCTTTTTTATTGGTTTTATTGTTTTTGTCGATACAGGAATATAATGCTGAATTAGTTTTTTTTTGTTTTGATTATATTTTTCTATATTTGAAAATAAAATGTTATTTCATGAAAAATATTGCTAAAATCATAGTGCTTTCTGCTCTTGTATGTATTTCTTGTAAGAAGGAAGAAGAAATTCCGGTTTCGAACAAGCCCATTGTACCTTTTACACAATTAGGAAACCAACAAGTGCAACAAAACACAATGCAACAACCGGTTCAACAAGTGCCACAGACAACTACTACAACGACCCAGCAAACTGCCGCTCCTGTAAAAGTTGCTCCTGGAATGAACCCAAGTCACGGTCAGCCAGGACATCGTTGTGATATTGCAGTTGGCGCACCTTTAAATTCGCCAAAAGCAGCAGTTCCTGCAACTACTCAAAAACCTGTTGTGACGCAATCTAAGGTTGTTTCTGCACCAGCAGCAACTGTCGCTCCACCTACAGGTCCTTTGGCACCTACACCAGAAGGTATGAATCCACCGCACGGACAAGAAGGTCATGTGTGCAGTGTAGCAGTGGGTGCTCCCTTACCAAAATAATAAAAAAGATATTTATATAGTCATTGAAAAAAGCTGGGTTTCCGGCTTTTTTCTTTTTAGTCGCAGGTCAAATGCCATGCATACATTTCGAACAAAGGGTTTTCCTTTTTCTAATACCACCAGTTCGTTGTTTTTTATCTGGATCAATTCATCACTTACCATCTCTTCAAGTTCTTCTATGATTGATTCTATTTCTTTAAAATAGGTCGCTTTGCTGCCCCAATTTGTTTTAAATTGACACATGATGTGTAAGATGTGTTGTCGAATCAGCAAATCTTCAGAAGATAGAATATGGCCTTTTACAACCGGTATTTTGTTGTTTTCCAGCATGAAATAATACTCGTCCAGACTTTTGGTGTTTTGTGCAAACCCATACCAACTATCACTGATGGAAGACACACCCAAACCAATCATGACTTGTGTTTTGGAATGGCTATAACCCATGAAGTTGCGGTGCAGTTGGTTGTTTGTATATGCTTTGTATAATGCATCCTCTTTTGTTGCAAAATGATCCATTCCAATTTCGAAATACCCATTTTCAGACAATAAGGATTTCCCTTTTTCATATAATTTTCTTTTTGCTTCGTCTTTGGGTACATCTGCATCCTTAAATCCTCTTTGTCCATTTCCTTTGATCCAAGGCACATGCGCATAGCTATAAAAAGCTAGCCGATCTGGGTTGAGTGATTTTGTTTTTTCGATGGTATCTATTATGTGATCCATCGTTTGAAAAGGCAAACCATATATGATGTCGTGGCTCACAGACGTATATCCAATTTCTCTAGCCCAATAGGTTACTCTTGCTACATTGGCAAATGGCTGTATGCGGTTGATTGCTTTTTGCACTTGCTCTGAATAATCTTGCACTCCAAAACTGACTCTTCTAAATCCCAAATCGTACAATGTAGATAAATGCTCTTTTGTCGTATTGTTTGGATGTCCCTCAAAACTCATTTCGCAGGAATCTGATTTGGTGGCCAATTGAAATATTCCGTTGATTAACTTTTCTAAATTTTGAACAGAAAAAAAGGTTGGAGTTCCGCCTCCTAAATGAATTTCTTGGATGTTCGGTTTTTCTGAAAATTGTTCAGCATACAATTGCCACTCTTTTAACAAGCCTTCGATATAAGGGTGTTCTAGTTCGTGGTTTTTTGTGATTCTTTTATGGCAACCACAAAAAGTGCACATGCTTTCACAAAAAGGCAAATGGATATAAACACTGATTCCCTCTGAGGCATTACTTTGATCAAATGACTTTTTGAAACTTTCAATCCAATGAGAATAACTAAAAGTGCTTTCGTCCCAATACGGAACAGTGGGGTAGCTCGTATAACGTGGGCCAGCAATGTTGTATTTGTTAATCAGTGATTGCGACATATTCGGTTCATTTATTACCCCAAATCTAGGAAGCTTTCCAAAGGAAAAAAATGATAATTGTCATGAACCGATAATTCATAAAAAAAGCCCACATAAAGCGGGCCTTCTGTTATTGTTGCAATTCTTTCAGTTGTTTCAACTTGTCTTTCCAAGTTGTTAACTCTTCTTTGTGTCTTGCAATTGTTTTTCTAACTTCTGTTACAATTGAATTCTCTTTTTTCGCATTTTTTGTATTTTGAAAAAATTGAATGTTGTTTTCTAATTGGAAAATCTCATGTTGTACTTCGTCGATACGTCTTCTGATAAAAATTGCTTCATTGTCAAGTTTTCTTGAATCATCTCCTAAACTATCTAATTTATTAGCGAAACGCATTTTTTCAGAATCTTTTTTACTCAAGCTTAATTTTTCGAATAACGCATCCAAGATTTTGTTGAATTTTCCTTCGATATGTCTTCTGTTAAAAGGCACTTTACCAAAGTTTTTCCATGTTTCAATATGGGCTTTTATGGCATCCAAATCCGTTTTGTGATCTCCCACTAGTTCGAAGGCACGAATTACTTCCATGTATTCTTTTTTCTTCTCAAAAGCAGCAACTTCATCCGAATTTTCTTCTTTTTTGCTGTTTTTTAATCGGTCAAAATACTCGTTACAAGCTGCTTTGAATTCATTCCACAAATCATCCGAGTATTTTCTTGGCACATGTCCTACTTGTTTCCACTCTTCTTGAATTTGTTTCATTAAAGGAGTAGTTGCCGTAAAATCTTCGCTTACTTTTAGTTCGTTTGCTCTTGCAACCAAAGCTTGTTTTCTGCTCAAGTTGTCATTTTGGTCTTTTTTAATGTCTTTGTAGAATGAATTCTTTAAGACATTAAAGTTTCTTACCGCGGTTTTAAATTTAGTCCAAGTAGCTTCGTTTACATCGGCTGGAACTTTACCGGTTGCAAAAAAAGATTCGCGTAATGCTTCCACTTTTACAATTTGGTTCAACCAAGCTTGATGCGACTCAACCTTTTCTTTTGACAGCACGTCAAGTTGCGCAATCAGGTCGTTTTTCTTTGCTAAATTATCTACTTCAAGCGCTCTGAAACTCTCAAAATAAGCTTCGCGTTTGTCGTGCATTTGTTTGGTTAGTTCACTGAAACGTTTCCAAATATCTTCTCTAATTTCTCTCGAAACAGGTCCGATGTCTTCTTTCCAAATACGGTGTAAATCCTGTAGTTCACGGAAGGATTTATTTAAATCCGTTTCATGAGTTAGTTCTTCAACACGCGCAATGATTTTTAGTTTTAAATCCAAATTATTTTTGAATTCAATATCTCTGGCTTCACGGTCTAAATGAAGGAAATCATAAAAATTTTCAATATGAAAATGATAGTTATTCCAAACGTGGTTGTATTTATCTTTCGGTATTGGGCCCGCAACTTTCCATCGCTCTCTGATGTCGTTTAATTGTTTTAAAGACGCAGAAATGTTTTCTGGAGATTGTATCAAAGTCTTTAATTCTTCAACAATGGCTAATCTATTTTCAAGATTTTTTTGCAAATCGTTTTGAAGTGATTTAAAGTGGGCATTTTTTTTGTCTTTATACGAATTGTATAAACTGTCAAATTTTGATTTTAAAGGAAAGTGATAATGGAAATCTTCGTTAGTATCAGGGTTTTCAACTAAAAATTCTTCACGTTTTTCGTCGATTAAATGATAGTATTTTGAAAGAAATGCTTTTTTAATTTCTTCTACATGTTCTCTAACAGACATTACTTTTTCTACCGCAACAATTTCTTCAAGACTTGCAACCAATTGTTCCATTGGCATGGCTTCATAGTCTTCTAAAGGAATTTCGTGACGCGCTTTCAAGGTTTCGTCTTCACTTTCTTCTGCATTTACATTTGCAATTTCATTTACTGCAAATTCATTCGCATCTTCAATAGTTGGTTGTTCTACTTCAGCGATAGCTTCGATTTCGGGTTGAACTTCGATCGTTACTTCTTCTACTGTAGGAGTATCAACTTCTTGATTTTCAGTGATTCCGTTTTCTGTTGCGGAATTTTCCGTGTTTCCATCTGCCAGGATATTTTCAGTTGGCAGGTTATCGTTCTTTTCTTCTAACATTTTAAAATGTGTAAGGTTAAATTATTAAGGAGCGAAAGATAGTAAAGTAGCTTGAAAATTCAAAGAAAAATAGCTATAAAACTGACAATTAGTTGATTTAATTCAATTTTAGAACAAGTACTGATTTTATTTCCAGCGCGCTGTTGACAAATTATTTATTCCATATTTCCCAGGCTTTCTCTGCTTGGTAAACAAGCATGTCATAACCATTTTTGATCACAGCTCCATTAGCTTCTGCTTTTTGCAAGAACGCTGATTTTTCAGGGTTGTACACCAAATCAAACACGAGGTAAGTGTTGTTGAAGTACTCGTAAGGAATTTCTGGAAACGCATCAATATTGGGGCTGGTTCCGATAGGGGTACAATTGATGATTATTTGATGTTCCTCAAAGATAGTTTTAGAAAGTTGGTCATATGCAACCTCTTGCTCTGATGGAGTTCTAGACACAAAAGTAGCGGTAATATCTAGTTTTTTGAGTGCAAAGGCAATTGCTTTTGAGGCACCTCCAGTTCCTAATATCAGGGCTTTTTTATGGTGTGGTTGCAACAGGGGCTGCAATGTTTTTTTACATCCATACCAATCGGAATTGTAGCCTTTTAGTTTTCCTTTTTTTGTCATTTTGATCACATTGACTGCACCAATTTCAGCCGCTGTTTTGGATAGACTATCTAAATAAGGCAGGATGCTTTCTTTGTAAGGAATTGTTACGTTAAGTCCTTTTAATTCAGGGTTTTGGGAAAGTATGGCGGGGAAATCTTCTATCGATTGGATGTCGAAATTTTCATAACAAGATCCTTCAAAAACAGGGTTGTCAAATTTTTCTGTAAAATATTTCTTGGAAAAAGAATAGGAAATATTTTTACCAATTAAACCGTATTTGGTGGTTGCTTTCAATCGATTATTTGTTTTTGTCCATGTAATTTTGGACTTTCTTTCGCGCCCAAACCAACGGAAAAAGCTCCTCTAAGATGAATCGGTTGTCATGGCTTAATCGTAAACCATTTGATAAATGGAAAATTCCTTTCTTATCGTCTGTTAGCATAAAGTATAAACCTGCCAAACGGTATTCTATTTCAAAGGATTCTGGGAAAAATTCAGATGCTTGAAGCAAGGCTATGATGGCACTGTCAAACTCATTTAAAAATTGTAAAATATCTACCCAAAACAACCAAGTGTCTAATTCGGTGTCTCCAAATTCTACTGCTTTTCTGTAACCAAATTCAGCTTCCTCAAAAAAGTTCATGGCGCCATTTATAGTAGCGTATCGTTTCCAATAGGTGCTGTTTTGGTTGTCTATTTCTAAAGCTTTGTTGACGTAGAACAACGCTTTTTGATAATTTTTTTGGCGTACATAAAAATCGGTAATTGCAATCCAACCTTTGTCGAGTAAAGGATCTTCGTGAACCGTTTGGGTAAAATATTTGAGAGCTTCTTTTTTATTACCTAGTTTTTCATAACATTTTCCGATTCGGAGTAATGCATAAGACGTTGGGTCATCAAGGGTGATGGTTCTTTGGTAATTTAAAATGGCTTCTTCGAATCGATTCAATCGTTCCAATGCTTTTGCATTTTCCATAAAGGCACCTACAAATTCATCGTCTATGTAGGTAGCGTATTCAAAAGCGCGAACTGCATTTTCGTATTCTTTTAATCCATAATACAAACGACCTGCTTGGTGCCAAGCAATTTCACTGTATGGATTTTTTTCAATGTATTTCATCAAGTAGGCAATTGCCTCTTTGTTTTGATCTAAAAATTCATGGCAATAAACCACATTGTAAAGCGCTGATTGGTCTTCAAAATCTTCTTCTAGGCACTTGATGAAGTTTTCTTTTGCAAGTTCTAGATTGTCCATGAACAAATATTCCATTCCGATTAAATTGTAAACATCGGCCAGGTCATCGGTGTATTTTAGGGCTTCATGAAGCAATTCAACGGCTTTGTTGTGGTCGTCTTTTTTGGAATAAATATTTGCTTTTTGAATGTAAATTTCTTCGTTGGTAGGTTCGATAGCATACAATTCATTCAGCATTTTATCAGCGAGGTCTAGTTTGTCATCAAAAATGAGCATTTCGATTTGCACCAATTTAAGACCAGTAGACTTAGGATGTTGTTCAAGGGCTAATTTTAAGGCTTTTTTCGCCAAATTAGATTTGCCCATGTCGAGGTAGTGAAGGATAATTTCTTCAAATTCTTCTGAATCGAAGAACAAAACCTTATTGGTTTTTAGCATCGATTCAAATTTGTGCAACGATAAATTATTGTCTTCTTCCTCTTCGCTTAATTGCATGCTAATAGCGTATTTTAATTAGTATAAAGATACGCCGATTTTGAAGTGGATCGTCGTATTTCAGGATTTGTTTTAAACAATTTAATTAACATCCTATAAAGTGAGTTTTCTTAGATTACGGTTGTTTTGTGTGAGCGATTGCAGTGGATAGCCCGCAGCTGATAGAAGCGCAGCGCAAGTAGGCGAGGACTAGTAACGGAAAGCGCGACCCAAAGGGGCACACCCAAATTTATTGCAATTGTACAATTTCATCCATCACGTCGAGTAGGATGCGGCAACCTGCTTCTATTTCTGCTTCAGAAATGGTGAGTGGAGGCGTTATTCTGACAGCTTTTCCTTCAAACAACAACCAAAAAAGTATTAAACCTCGGTCTTGGCATTTCAAAATGATTTGGTTGGTGATGTCTTCCGATGCTGTCATGGCGGCCAACATGAGTCCTTTTCCTCTGATTTCTGTGATGAGAGGGTGTACCAGCAATTTTCTGAATAAGGCTTCTTTTTCCAGGGATTGGGCCGCATAATCTTGATCGATTATTTCTTGTAAAGTGGCCAAACAAGCAGCCGCAATTACAGGATGACCTCCAAAAGTAGTGATGTGTCCCAATTTGGGATCGTGGCTAAGCAGATCCATGTATTTTTCGTTTGCAATGAATCCGCCAACCGGCATTCCGCCTGCCATTCCTTTCCCTATAATGACTACATCGGGTACGACGTTGTAATTTTCGAATCCGAATAATTTTCCGGTTCTTCCAAAACCCGGTTGGATTTCGTCTACAATCATCAATGCGCCAACTTCTTCACAACGTTTTTTAACTTTGGCCAAAAAGTCGTTTTCGGGTTGTATAAAACCAGCGCCACCTTGAATGCTTTCTAGAATGATACCGGCTGTTTTGGTCGTTATCTTTTCTATATCGGCTTCGTTGTTAAAGGTGATAAAATCAACATCGGGTAGTAAGGGTCTAAATACTTGTTTTCGTTCTTCAAATCCCATCACACTCATCGAGCCCATTGTATTGCCGTGGTAGGCATTGTG
>JACCDN010996447.1_pt1 | contig 10653 bp, 11 predicted proteins | sample 7441691 | NCBI WGS metagenome assembly JACCDN01 (sample SAMN15323439, study PRJNA562643) | freshwater metagenome | isolation source: river surface water | place: USA:Blue River Watershed | collected 2017-08-16
GAAGATGGGCGATTCATTGTTGTTGAGGCAAACCGTCATACGGGATATGGCGAGAACGACTGCGTGATTGAAGCAGTGAACACGTACTTGTTAACGGCACAGATTTCATGGACAGAGAAGCAGTGCTAGAGACCGACGACTCAAGCCAGAAGCCAGGCCGCCGCACTCGCGCCGACGGTCGAGAGACAGCACAAAAAATTCTGCATTACGCCCAACAGGAACTGGAGTCTGCTGGTCTCGTTAACTTCAATCTTGATCGCGTCATTGAGGCTTCCGGCGTGTCGCGAAGTTCCGTTTATCACCACTTCGGCGGTAGAGAAGGAGTGATTGCGGCAGTAGAAACTGAATTTCTACGGTCATCGCTGGACGCGGGCATGACGGAGATGGCTGAGATGTTGTCGCAGGTCAAAACGGGTGAAGAGGCATTTGCGCTTGTTGAACTTGGTGTTCTGGTGTCGGGTACAGAAAAGCAGAAGGCCACTCGCCGCCGCCGAATCTCCACCCTTGCAATGACTCCGAATAGCCCGGAAACGAAGAAGCTTCTTATAACGCTTCAAGGACCTGGAACCGAGCGATTCGCTGATTTCCTTCGAAACCTGCGCGATCGAGGACTATGTCAGCCCATGGAGCCCATTGATGGAACCGCCCACTTGATCCAGTCCATCCTTCTTGGACGCATCTTGGTCGACATTCTTGATGACCCGGTTGCCGAAGCTCAATGGTCGCAAACGGCCTCTCAGACACTGAGGTTTCTCCTTCAACCCCAGCCAGAATCGACCTAGTTGGATTATTCATACATTTATATGTAGAGTACGGGCATGGAACGCCATGCTGGGACGAGACGCATCCTGCCGTTGCGCGCTCTGCCATGGGTGACCGGGCTCGCACTTGTTCTGTGGTGTGGATTCTCGTTGTTCGGGACGAAAGCAGTTGAGGGTTCCACCGGAAATGTCACGATGTGCGTGACTAAATCCAAAAACATTGTTTCTCTGACGAGCCGCAAGAACTGTCTACGCGGTGAAGTCAAGACGATTCTTTCCGCATCATCCAAGACAAGCCCCGAATTATGTGTGCATCCAAAAACCAAGTTGATCTCCATCATGTCCGGGACATCGTGCACCTCTGGCAGATCAAGTTCATCTCGCTACGCAAAAAACAACACTCTCAAAGCGTGCGTTTATTCAAAGACTCGTCGAGTTCTCTTACTTTCAGGATCGCGCTGCGCTAAAGGAGCTTATGCACGGTCTCTGCCATTGCGCAAAATCGGTGGAACAGCAGTTGATGAAACATCAATTTCAACAATAGTTTCCACCACCAGTACGGTCCCCCCAACGACAACTATTCCTACAACAGTTACTGCAACGTCATCCTCGAGCACCTCTTCTACAACAAGTTCAACAACCACCTCCTCAACGACAACGTCGACATCCACAACTGTTCCCACAACGACAACCAGTTCAACAACGACAACATCGACATCCACGACATCAACAACGGTCGCTTCGACAACAACCACGATTCCCGTCACGACGACAACAGTGCCACCAGCTGCGATTACGACTTTCTCGGCAACAAGCACCACCATCAATCAAGGCGACTCATCAACCCTCAGTACTACTTTCCAAGGGACATCTGCGTCGATTAATCAGTCGGTCGGCTCAATTGCCAATGGCGGAAGTGTCACGGTGACTCCCAACTCAACCACGACATACACATTGACTGTCTCAAATGGTGCAGGACATTCAATTACTCAATTTCTCACCGTGTACGTCAACAAGTTGTCCATCACTGTTCAACCGCAAGACATCACCACCGATAACCCATACGGCCAAAATTTGGCTGTCACTGCCAGTGCCAGTGGTGCACTTTCCTATCAGTGGTACAAGGACGCCGCGGCTATCACTAATGCGAACAGTTCGTCCTATCGAGCCACACAAGACGGTGTCTATCACGTGATCATCACCAGCACCCTTAATGGAGTATCCCGTAGCGCAACCTCATCTATTGCGTCGTTCTATATGAACACCGTCTCAATCTCGCTTCAACCCATTGCAGCCTTAGTTGCCGAAGGTGATACCAATACATTCTCTGTCACAGCTTCTGGCAGTGGCACGTTGAGTTATCAATGGAAGCGCAGCGGCACCAATGTGGACGGTGCAACAGCCTCATCGTTCACCAGTGGTACCTATGGAGGGCACCAAGTCGTGGTCACCAGCACCCTAAACGGCCACACAACATCGGTCACCTCCAACTCGGTGCTTCTTGACGTAAACACCGTCACCATCACCCACAGTCCAAGCGATGCATACATGACGCAAGGTGGAACTGCATCTTTGGGCGTCACCGTCAGCTCACATGGCAGTGCCACGATCTCTTATCAGTGGTACCTAGATGGCAACGAACTCTCTGGCGAAAATGGAATCGGCGTGTATGCCGCTCAAGCCGGCGAATACAAAGTGAAAGTCACCAGTGTTCGTGGCGGCACCACGTTCTCTCGGTTCAGTGGCGTGGCAACCGTGACAGAAGTGCCTCCGCCCTCAATCTCAAGTTTCTCTGCGGCTTCGTCGTCAATAGCAGTCGGCAATTCAACACAACTCACGGCCGTCTTCTCAGGCGGATCCGGGACAATCACACCGGGAAACATTGCCGTGAATAGTGGCGACACCGTCACGGTTTCTCCCTCTACTTCCACGTCGTACACCTTGACGGTGGTGAACCCTGCTGGCACACAAGGTGGTCGCACTATTCGCATCACAGTTACAACAGGCACGTTTACGGCAACGGCCAATAACAGCAGTGTCAGTCGTTACTCATCCGCAAAAGCAATCACTCTTCCGAGCGGAAAGGTCGTTGTCTTTGGAAGTTCGGATTACACCAACGTCACCGATGTCTTTGATCCAAACACAAATTCGTTTACGCGAGTTGGAAATATGAACAGAGGAAGGCATCGATTTGGTGCAGCATTGCTTTCAAACGGCAAGGTCTTAGCTATAGGTGGAATGTATTCAAGTGGAGCCACTTATTACAGCATTGCGACAGTTGAAATTTTTGATCCCGTCACGGAAACATGGAGTTACACCGGTTCTTTGAATGTCGCTCGAGAGAATCCGGTTGTCGTCGTTCTAAATAACGGGAAAGTTTTGGTAACAGGTGGAATGATGCGCGCGCCTGGCACAACGTATCTCGCTAGTGCAGAGATTTACGATCCCGATACTGGCACCTTCACTTATGTGAATTCAATGCCACAAGCCCGTGGTAGCGCAACTGGAGCCTTAATGTCCAATGGCAATGTTTTTGTAGCCGGTGGCTACAACTCATCTAACGGCCAGATGAAGTCAGCAGTTATCTATAACCCAACTCTAAATACGTGGACGTCAATCTCATCTCAGATGAACTCACTCCACTCAGAAGGAGGTGCAGTCACACTTCTACTTCAAGACGGTCGAATGTTGATTGCAGGTGGTTGGTCGCCGTCGCTAGGTGTGTGGACAATCGATATCTATAACCCAACAACAAACAGTTTTGTCGCAGCTGCAAACCTTCCCCAGTTCTCCCACGGTCGAGGCGGGATTACGGGTCATGTCAGGTCTGATGGTGTTGTTGTGTTCTTTGGCGGCTCAAGTGGTGATGGAGCCATGGCTGATACTGCGGTTCTATACGACCCGACGTCCAACACGATGGCAACTGAAGGAAACGTCATGAGGTGGTCTCGTTACAACCACGCCTCCACCGTGTTGAACGATGGCCGAATCTTGATTATTGGTGGCGATTACTTCAATAGCACCGCTGCTGATATTTATTCTCCATGAATCATGACTAACGAGATCCGTGTGAGTGCGATGCAGGTGCAAACTGACTAAACCACCCTGGGTTACGAGACTGTGCGTAAATACGCCCAGGACCAGAGATAGTAAATACAAGTCCTTCACCAGACTTGATGGTGTTCATCCAACCACTTGCAGCTTTGCTTAATGTCGCTGTCACTGTGCTTTGCAATGCAACTAAGTGTCCAGAGTCAATCACCATGGTCTCGCCCGCTGCAAGGTCGTGAATGTCAAGTGCTCCGTAACAGTTCAGAATCACTTCACCGTTGCCTTGTGCAAGAACCACAAAGCCACCTTCTCCACCGAAAAGGTTTCCAAATCCTGCCCATTTGGAATCAATAGCAACGTCTGCTCCGGATGCAAGCCACGCACTACGTGTTAAGACCCATGGTGCTTCAGGAGCCACGGGAAGATGAATGATGTCTCCAGGAAGTCCTGGCGCAAGATCAACCCACCCGCCACTTGGACCAGCGGTGAGAGTGGACATGAAGAATGAATCGCCAGCCATAACAGCTCGCTTCAGCGACTTCAGTAATCCGCCTTCCATTTTTGATGTGAGTTCAACATCTGACGAACGCGCCACCATTGCGCCTGATTCAACCCGAATTGATTCATTGGGGTCAAGAGTGACACGGGCTATTGCGTAGGCGGGTGAGTGACGAAGTGCGATGTGCATATGAAAAGTGTACGCAATGGGAGTTGCCCAATTTCTAACTTATGCAGATGCTTTGTCAACGCGAGGCAACAGCAATGCAACTATTCCGGCCGCAGCACTACATGCTGCAATGAAATACCAACCGCGCTGAAACCCATGCAACCCGTCCGATGATGCCTGGATTGTGACAAGCAGGGCCACACCAACAGCAGAGCCAATCTGACGCGAGGTGTTGTTAATTGCTCCACCCAGAGAGAACAACGTTGCTGGCAATGAGTGAACCGTGGCCGCAGACAGCGTTGGGAATGTAAGGCCAATGGAAATTCCTAAGACAAACATCAATGGCAACCACTCGGACCACGGGGTGGGATTCACGCCGAAGAGATGCGACCCGGCATAGACCAACGCTGCAAACAGCAATGGTCCACCAACAAGAAGTCGTCTGAACCCAATTCGTGAGATGTGACGACCAATGGAGAATGAAGTGACAGCAACAATCACTGGCGCAAGAACTGAGTACAGACCAGCTTCAAGAACGCTGTATTTCCACACCATTCTCAGGAACAGAACGTTGTTCAAAATGTTCGCAGCAAATGCAGCACCAAATAAGAACGTTGCAATGTTTGCGACTGAGAAGGAACGCACTCTAAATAACGCTGGTGGCATAAGTGGGACGGGGTGCTTCTGAGTCCGTCGAACCACAAGGGCTCCGAAAATAATTGCCGCTGCGATGAGATACAAGACAAGTGAGTCCGTCCAGGATTGTTCTTCAGCTCGCGAGATTCCCCATACAAGTGATGCAACAGACAGTGTCACAAAGATTGATGCACCAATGTCTGGCCGTGGAGAATCTGTGCGCGGAGTCTCTTTCACATACTTTGCAGCCAACAATGCTGCAATCAAACAAATAGGAACATTGATCCAGAACGCTGAACGCCAGCCAAATGCAGAGACAAAGAAAGCACCAAGGGTTGGGCCAGATGCAACCCCCAGCGCACCAATTGCGCCATTCCATGCCACAGCCTGACTACGGCGTTCAAGTGGGAATACAGATAACAAGAGTCCCAATGACGCAGGCGTCATGATGGCGCCACCAACACCTTGAACTGCTCGCCCAAATATGAGAAGGCCCATGTTTGATGTAATGGCACAGATGAGCGAACCGACAAGGAACAAGAGTGTTCCGAATTGGAATAAGCGCTTACGGCCAATGCGATCTGCCAATCGACCCGAAACAACAAGAAGTGAGCCGTAGAGAATTGAATATGCGGTGACGACCCATGAGATGGTTCCACGACTTGCATCTGGAAAGTCTTTTGCAATCTCTGCAAATGCCACGTTGACGATTGATAAGTCCAAGGTGGAGATGTATGCAGCAATGGCTGTGACAACAAACGTTGGCCAGGGACTCGCCGTTGAATTCTCGTTAGCTGCCGCAGTTTGACTCATGATTTCCCCTTGTAGTACAAAAAATGTACCATGTGGGCATGGCTACGTCGCGCCCCAAGAAATCTGATCTCGCCTCACAACGCAGCTACGACCTGAACTGCCCCATCGCAAAGTCGCTCGACCTCATGGGCGACCGCTGGACTTTGTTGATTCTGCGCGATCTCTTCATCTTCTCGTCGTGTCGCTATGTAGAACTTCGAGAGAATTTGTCTGGTATCTCACCAACACTTCTATCGCAACGATTGAAGGACCTTATAAATCACGGTCTCATCGAACAATGTGAGAAACCCAAAGCTGGTCACTTGGCATATCGACTCACAGACCGCGGAAAAGAAACCAAACCAATTCTCGTTGCGCTTGCGAAATTCGGCCTTCCACACATTGATGGTCGCGTTTCAGATAAAGCGTGGAAAGCGTTCACCAAGAACTAGGAAAACAAAAACGACCCAGCCGAAGCTGGGTCGTAATGGCGGAAGAGGTGGGATTTGAACCCACGGTGGCTATTCACCACAACGGTTTTCGAGACCGTCCTATTCGGCCGCTCTAGCACCCTTCCGTCTGTAATTCTAACGGCGCATTAACGCAGACGGCTAAAGAAATCCTGTAACAAAGCAGCACACTCAGATCCTAAAACGCCGTGTTCAACAGGTGGATTGTGATTCACGCGCGGGTCTGACATCACGTTGTACAAACTTGCAGTTGCACCACCTTTGAGATCTGCAGCTCCGTACACCAACTTGCCGATACGTGCATTCACCAACGCACCAGCACACATAATGCACGGCTCAAGCGTGACCACCAACGTGCAATCGTCTAATCGCCATCGACCAAGCGCTTCACTTGCATCGCGCAACGCCAACACTTCTGCATGAGCAGTGGGGTCGCCAGTAGCTTCGCGTTCATTGTGGCGACGCGCGATGATTTCTCCATTGCACACAACCACAGCTCCTACTGGCACTTCTCCGGCGTTGCCGGCTGCCTGGGCTTCTTCAAGGGCGATGCGCATTGCGTCGTCAGAGGTCATTGGCACAACCTACTGAGTGTGGCGGAAGAGGTGGGATTCGAACCCACGGAAGCTTTCACTTCACACGCTTTCCAAGCGTGCCGATTCGGCCGCTCTCGCACTCTTCCGTGCAGGAACATTGCTATTCCCACGAGTGAGTGAGGCTATCTGACGAGTACGCTGTAACCCTCAGTGCTTACGAGTTTGCTCGTGGGTAGTGAGGTGGCGGTCGGGTCCTGTGCGACGGTCGCCCGTAAACCAGGTCAGGTCCTGACGGAAGCAGCCTCCACACGGGAACGATCGTGCGCCGCAGGTCGCCTGGCCGTCACTTCACTGCCCATGGGTCTTGTGGCGAACCAAGGAGTCATCATGAACTCTCGAATTGGAATTATTGGCGGATCAATTGTTGGCGTTCTCGTGCTATTCATTGTGTCCATTGTGGGTTCTTACAACGGTCTTGTAGACCGTGAAACTCGCGTTGATCAAGCAGTTGCAGATTTGGAAGTGCAACTTCAACGTCGATTCGACCTCATTCCAAACTTGGTCAGCGCAGTCGAGGGTGCGCTTGAACAAGAACGCGACATCATCGACAGCGTGACCGAGGCACGTACGCGTTATGCGGGGGCGGGCAACTCTGCAGATCGTCTTGATGCAGCAGCCGACTTAGAAGGTGCGTTGTCTCGACTTCTCGTCGTCGTGGAGAATTATCCGCAGGTTGCAAGTCTGCAGAATGTCCGCGATTTGCAGGTTCAACTTGAAGGAACAGAAAACCGAGTTGCACAAGCACGCCGTTCTTACAACGAAGTGGCTACTGATTACAACCGTGCAGTTCGGCGCTTCCCGAGAGCAATAGTTGCATCATTGTTTGGTTTTGAGAAGCGTGATCTTTTTGAAGCAAGCGCAGGCGCAGATGAGGCGCCAGAAGTTGACTTGAATCCAGGTGAGTAGACCGTGACAAGCAAGCGCTTCCGAAGAACATTCGGAGCTGCAATCTTTATCGCACTTGCAACCCTTGCAAGTTGCTCCACTTCTACAACCGAGACTTTTCCCTCCTTTACGGCACCTGTTGTAGATGCCGCTGGTGCAGTAGATGACAGTGTCGAAACTTCTCTCTCTGCCGAACTAGAAACGTTTCGTTCGGCAGCGGGACCTCAAATTGCAATTGCGGTCATTGAAACAACTGGTAACTCCTCAATAGAAAATTATTCAATTGATATTGCACGCAAATGGGAAGTTGGAAACAAACAACAAGATGACGGAGTGCTAATTCTCGTTGCGCTCACCGACAAAAAACTTCGAATTGAAGTTGGAAGCGGGATTGAAGGAGAACTCACCGATATCCAGGCTGGTCGAATTGTTGACGAGGTCATGTTGCCGCTACTGAGAGCAAATGACGTCAACGGTGCTGTTGTACAAGGCGCGAGAGCTGTGATGTCTGTGTGGCGTGGAGAGCAATTACCCGAACCAACATTCAACGCCCCTCAGACCTCACCACAGACCACTGTGTCCGGCGTGGTGGGTTTCTTATTTTTCATTCTGTTCATTGGTGGATCAATACTCCTGGCCGTCCTAGGGCAGTTTGCGCGACATACAACATGGACGTCGGGCGGATCACGCCGCGGATACGGCGGAATTTTCATTCCGGGCGGTTTCGGTGGTGGTGGATTCGGCGGCGGTGGCTTTGGTGGTGGCGGTGGCGGCGGATTCGGCGGCGGCGGAGCAGGTGGGAGTTGGTAATGACAAAGTGGTGGCTAGAACAAAAAGAACAAGTTGCTCGTGCGATTCAAATGGCTGAATCAACTTCTGGTCATCAGATTGTTGTTCACATTGGGAGCTTGGGGCGCCATCCGAAACGACGCGCAGATCAACTCGCACAGCGATGGTCAAGTGCGTCACTGGTGTTTTGCGTTGATCCGCAACACCGGCATTTTGAAGTTCGCTGGGCAACTTCTCTTCAACTTGATGGGGCGCAGGTGACACATGTAGTTGCCGAACACTTGAAGGCACACAATTTGGCGCAGGCCATCGCGGCACTTGCGGAGCTCTTGCCACCACAACAAGAGGGCTCGGAACTCCCGGACATCGTCAACGACGACAATTAAGTCTCAGCGACCTACCATTGCGCGTTCAGCACGTTCCACAAGGTCGGCCATTTCTAACTTTTTGGCAATTGCAGATAACTCTTTTGTTGGCCCGCGCCATTCCCAATCGTCAACGTTGCCAATCTTCACGTCATCATCTACGTCTGTCACCACTGTTGCAATCTTTTTGAACAACATGGCGAGATCACGTTGCTCGCGAAGAGTTGCTGCCAATTTTGCAGCACCGCGAACAGCTACGCCATCCGCCGCCCACACCGATTCATCTGCGGGAATGTTTTCAATGTGTAGATACTTCGCCAACACCGTTGATGCGCTCTTTGCACCCCAACCAGGAAGACCCGGAAAACCATCGGCTGTGTCACCGACAAGACCCAACCAATCAGCGATGCTGTGCGGACCCACGCCAAATTTCTCTATGACGGCAGCTTCATTAATAATCACGTCATTACGACGGTCATACTGAACAACTCTGTTGCCCTTCACAATCTGGCCCAAGTCTTTATCTGGTGTCAGCATTTGAACTTGGTCAACGCGCGCATCGGCATCGGCACGAACAGCAGCTGCAGCAAGTGCATCGTCTGCTTCGTACTTCACCATGGACCACACCGGCACACCAAGTGCTCGCAATGCCTCTTGCATCACAGGCAGCTGTTCAAGAATTTCTGGTTCCATTCCTTCAGAAGTTTTGTAACCGTCATACAAATCGTTACGGAAACTTTCAATCACATGGTCAACTGAAACCGCCACGTGTGTCGCGCCACCTGCCAACAATTGCAAAGTGGATGTCACCACACCACGAGATGCGGACAACGGCGGTGGGGTCCGATGACGTACGGCCTGACCAAAATGCTGCCGATACAGCTCGTACGTACCGTCGATGAGATGAACAATCACGCTCTCAGTGTGGCAGACAGGTTGCCACCCCCCGAAGCCCCTTATATGATTGCGAGCACAACTATATAGTTGCGTCCTCAACGATTGGAGCCCCCATGCCTGCCGTTACCGCCGACACCCTCACTCTTCCCCGACTGCCTGCTGTTGCGCCAGACGCCATCAATCGTTCTGTTCGGGCCATCACCACTGCTCCTCAAGGCTTCGAGGGCGAAGGCTTCCCAGTACGGCGCGCATTCGCAGGAATTTCAAAAGCTGCCCTTGATCCGTTCATCATGATGGACCAAATGGGCGAAGTGAACTACGGCCCATACGAACCACGCGGAACAGATTGGCACCCACACCGTGGCTTCGAAACCGTCACCTACATCATGGATGGTGCGTTCATTCACCAAGATTCACACGGCGGTGGCGGAGTTATTTCAGATGGCGACACGCAGTGGATGACAGCAGGTGGCGGAATTCTTCACATTGAAACTCCACCCGAGAGCCTCGTGATTAAAGGCGGTCTCTTCCATGGTTTGCAGTTGTGGGTCAACTTGCCATCGCGCAAGAAGATGATTTCGCCTGCGTATCAAAACCTTGAAGCCGCGTTGATTCCACTTCTCACAACATCTGATGCCGGCACGTTGATTCGACTCATTGCTGGAGATCTTGGTGATACGAAAGGTCCTGGCTCAACACACTCCCCCATTGTCATGGCACATGCAACGTTGTCACCCGGTGCGC
>JACCDN010367843.1_pt1 | contig 10652 bp, 18 predicted proteins | sample 7441691 | NCBI WGS metagenome assembly JACCDN01 (sample SAMN15323439, study PRJNA562643) | freshwater metagenome | isolation source: river surface water | place: USA:Blue River Watershed | collected 2017-08-16
CAGTATTACTATTGTCAGCAGTATAAAGTTCTAATGCGTATATTTCTTTATTCATTTATTTCATTTATTTGTTTAGTTTGTATAAAATAACAATCATACCAGCAAAAGGAGTTAAAATCATACAAAGAATAAACCAAAGCCAAAATTTACCGTTTTGATTTATGGAAAGAGCTTTTGCCATTGCAAAAGAAAGTAATAAATAGACGAAAGGAACCCAGAACAAATCTTGGGATTTTAAAAATAAAATTGGTTTAACTGGTTGACATCCTGAAAATAATACCACACACAGTAATATAAAATTAAATATTTTTTTCATAAATCAAATTTATAACATTTAAACGATAAATTTAAAAAAAAGTTATTTATTCTTTGTTTTTTATAACTATCGGTGTGCTTTTATCTTTGGGATTATAATGAGAATATGTTATTTCTTTATTTTCCAAACACTTTTTGTGATAAAAATCAAATGTTTCGGAACAAACAATGGTGTTTAACTCTATTTGTTTTTCTTTAATTAATCTATTACAAATACTACAACGTTTTTTGGTTTCTAAAACATAATTGGTATTATAAGAATTTGGCAAGCCATCTATTAGATTTTTTCTTTCTTTCATTTGTTGTTATTTTATGCCGGAATATTTTCGGTATTATAAATCTCTTTTAGAGTACGCCACATTGAATCATATTCTCCAGATTTATAAAGTTGTTGTTCAAACAAAGGAAATTCTTTTGAATACTTTTCAAACATTGAACTTTTATTTAATTTGGAGTAAGTACTATTAGCTAAACGGTCTGCAAGTTTTACAAAAACAGCCAAACGATTTGATGCTGTTTTGGGATATGTTTTAAGTGCTTTTTCATGTCTGTTTCGTCCCCATTCATTTGTTACACATCCAACAATCTCCGCAACTTCTTCTCCAAATAAATTTTTAACTTCATTATAACTAATACCATTGTCTTCCATTACATCGTGAAGCCATGCTGCTATAATAACAGATTCCACGTTTGATTCATCAATCAATTCAATGAATTGTTGAACAAACATCAAAACCATAATTAAGTGAATACTGTATGGATTATCATTCCCATATTGTTTGTGAGCATGTTGTTCAATGGCAAATTTTTGAGCTTGAATAATTTTGTTTGTTACTTTCATGTTAATGGTTCCTTATTTAAAAGTTTTGTAATTTTTTTGTTTAGCTTAGAAGTTTCTTTAAAAAAGCTTTGTAATTCTTTGTTTTTCAAATCTGTGGTTTCTTTTTCTAAAATCATTTTACATATTAAGTGAATCCAAGTTTGAAGAATGATAGCATCTTCTACGGATAAAACTGATTTCTTATTTTCAGAAAATATGTTTATTATTAGTTTTTTAAATTCGTCTTTTTCTAAATACTTTTGTCCAATTACTTTTTCAAAATCCGAAATAACATTATTATAAAATACCTTACAAACATCAATGATTAGTTTAAATGTTTCATTTTTATAAACCAAAAGACTCCCATCAGGTTGTTTGGTTATTTTTATTTGCTTTAATTTCTCAGACATATTAGTTTATTTTCAAAGGCTCATCTTCTTCACCTTCTTGTAATTCATAAAATTTAATTTCTTTTTCAACATCTTCTACTTTTGTCTCATTAAGTCCTTTTATACCATATACTTCTTTTCTGTCATAAATAATTGCTGGTTCATTTTTATCTTTTTTTGTTTCGATTCCCTCCAGATTAAATATAATTTTAATTTTATCCCCAATCTTAAAACTATCAATCAGTTCTGTTCGGCCATTTGAAAGTTTAAATTTCAAAAACTGTTCCTTTTCTTTTTCGTCAGTATATTTAATATAAAAAAAGCGATGTTGATAACTATATCCATAGTTTTCAATTTTATCAATACGATGTAAAGTACCAATGATTTCCATATTACAAATATACAGTTTTTTAACTTTAGATTTAAAAATTTTAAAATAAAAATAAAATCAAATGAACTTAGAAGAAATAGATAACTTAAATAACAATCCAACGTATGAAAAGATTTCTGCCCTAAAAGAATTAATTTCAGTTATTGTGGATTATTATTGTTTTAAAAACGACAAAATTAATGAATCTGAACAAGATGATGATGATGATAAAATTTGGCAAAAACACATTGAAAACTCAGATGATAAACCTAAAACAATAATTCCAGAAGAAATTGACTATCTAATAGAAGAATCATTTAAATCACAATTGAAAAAATTTAATTCATAATATCTACTTTTATTTTTTTAACATATTTATTTAAAATTAATTAGAGTTATGAAATTAAATTCGAAAGAATTTGAAAAATACGTTATTAACGAAGTAAAAAATCTCTGTTCCGAAAATCAATGGAACGAAGAGATGCAACAGGTACTTTTTGAACACACTTGTGTCTTTTTGGAAAAAGATGAATATGAGTTGATTGAACCTAATAAATTAGATAATATTAAAGAAAATAAGATTGATTTAACAACTATCAATCAACTCAATGAAGAACTGAAAAGGATGAGGGAATTAGCTGATTTTCGTAATCCGTTTTTTTTGTCGGATAATAATTGAAATTCTACTTTTTTTATTATATTTGTTGGAATTAAAAATTAAATTCCAATGGAAGAAAAATTTTATCAAAAAATTGATAATAAATTCAAAGAAATATTAGACCATCCGGTTCCTGAGCTTTTATTAAAAGAAAATAAAAAAATCCATTCTTTAATGATTACTATGAAAGGCGAAAAAGATATGAATGCTGATTTGCCCAAAGGTCAACTTGGAGAGACATACACAAAAAACATTTTAAAAATAAAAGGATATAAAGTACTAAATGTTCTCGGTAGCACTCTTTTTGATTGTGTGACAGAAAAAGGAGGAGAAAGAGTACTGTTTGAAATTAAAACTGATTTTTTTTGTGGAGAAAGACCCGATAATGAAAATGTTGCTTTTGAACTCCGAACATGGCCAGATAAAAAAACCGGTTCGAGAATGGGTTCAATACTAAAAACAAATGCTAATTTTATTGGTTATAATATTCCTAAAAAAAACATTATGGGGTTTATATCAACAAAAAAACTATTAAAAATACTTAATGATGAAGTTGTAAAAATCTTAAAGTTTAAAATTAGTAATACAAATGATTTAAACGATGAACAAAAATTAGCATTGAGCAAACAAAAAATTGATGATTTAGATAATCTTTCTACTTATGTTTTAGTAGAAAGATTTATTGATTTTTTACCAAGCTGGTATAACAAAAACAGTAAAGGTTATAAAATAGCACCTAATTCCGGAGATTTTAGCAGTGGTGGAGTAAATCTCTTAATGCCATTTGAGGAATTCAAAAAACATTTTCAAATTTTGAATGTTTAAGCTGGTTTTACAGAAACGATTGCACTTTCAGGACAGCCTTCAGCATTACAAACTTTTTGTTTAGCATCTGCCTCATCGGAGGCTATTGTTTTTATTCTAACTTTTCCTTTATCATGTTTTAAGGTAACAATAAAAGATTTGGCATTAAACTCTTCGGTTTTTAATCCTGCAAGTTGTTTTAATCTACTTATAAAAGATTCGCTCAAATTCATTGAAATATAGTTTTTTTAATAAATATTATAATATTTATTAAAACTATGTTTCAACTTGGTTTTAAAAACGCTATAAGAATTATTTGTGAATCTGGAATTGGCACAGCCAGGAATATGTCTTTAACTTCTTCTCATAGTGCAAAATACAGAAATAATAAAAATTATCCTTTTCACAAAAAATATAGAACCTCAATAAAGGAGATTGAATCAGAAGTCGAATGCGATATTGAATTAAATGAAATATCTCCAAAAGATGTTGTTGTTCCAAAAGAGTTGATTCATCAAGATTTAAATATAAAAATTTGGGACGAAAATAAACAACTAAGAAGAGAAGTAAGAAAAAAGCTTCTTAAAATAGCAAAAGAATTTTATGAAAACATTGGTATAAAACCAACAATTAAACATGTTTATATGATTGGTAGTATGGCTAATTATAATTGGTCAAGTAAAAGTGATATTGACCTTCATATTTTTTTCGATTTTTCAGAAGTTTCTAATAATAGAGAGTTGGTTGAACAATTTTTTTGGGCTAAAAAAAGTTTGTGGAATTTAAAACATGACATTAAAATCAGAGGATTTGATGTGGAAATATATTGCAATGATATAAACGATAAAAATTATTCATCAGGAGTTTATGATATTTATCATAATCATTGGGTTAATGAACCACAAATTGAAAATTTTACAATTGATAATAATGCAATTAAAACTAAACTTGTTTCTTTGATTAATCAAATTGAAGATTTACAAAACAATAAAAAACAAACTTCCCAAGAAAAGCATGATAACGCCTTAAAGTTAAAAGAAAAATTAGCAAATATGAGGCAATCTGGATTAGAACAAGGTGGCGAATTTTCATTGGAAAACATTTCTTTTAAATATTTAAGAAACAATGGGTATTTAGATACCCTTTATTCTATTGCAAAACAAACATTTGATGACAATCTAAGTTTAAAATGAGAAAAAAAGTACAAAGACTAAACCTTAATAGTAACTTAATTAATGAAGTTTTTTATACGCCATTATTCATAAAAAGAGTGGCTGAGAAAGCCGGTATTGATATTAAAAGATATGATATTAACCAATTAACACAAGGATTTAAAATCGAATTGGAGCATGGTTCTCAGGGTGGAAAATTTAATATTACACATGACGACCCGGTTGAAACTCTAAAAATAGTATTGATTCATTTAGATGAAGACTCTAATTATTATACCAAGCTTGTTAGATATATAGAAGATGGTAATTTGAACGAAAAGTCTGTATCAAAATCTCAACAAAGATTTATGGGAATAGTACACGCTGCACAGCAAGGAAAACTTGATACAGAAAAATTAAAAAATCCTGGTAAAATCGAAAAGGCAGCTCTTGGTATGAGTGACAAAGATGCTAAGGCTTTTGCTTCAACAAAACACAAAGGACTACCCGAAAAAGTAGAAGAAATTGGATTGTTAACTCAGGGAAATCACAAATTATATATGACAAAATCAGTTGATAATATTGATGAGAATAAAACAAAATTAATTTCAGAATTTATTAAGTTTTGTTGTAAAAATCTTGGAATTAATCAACCGATTACTGTCTACTTAACAGGTAAAAGAGGTGGTCCAATACAAACCACTGCAAGTTACAACCCCAACAATCATGAAATTTGGATTTATGTTAAAAACAGAAATATGCTTGCTGACCCTTTGCGTTCTTTGGCTCATGAAATAAGACATCTAAAACAAGGATTGGATGGGGTTTTACACCAAACTTCTGGCGAAGATGGTTCGGAACACGAAAACGAAGCTCATTCTTTTTCTGGTTTAATGATTAGATTGTTTGGTAAAATATACCCTGAAATTTTTGAATAAAATGGATATACGAAGAAAATTAATAAGAAAAAAAATATTATCATATTGAATTGGTTTTTCAAACACCATTCAATACAAACATTATAGTTCATGGAGATTAAAAAGGAAGACCTTATATTTTAAATAGTGATGGATGGAAATTAAGTTTAAACAATGAATTTAATAATAAAGACATTACAACAAAACCTCAATCAATAGATTTACTTAATCAAATTTTTGAGTTTGGACATCTTTAATTTTGATTCTCATTTTTTTGAAGAGATAATTCATTCCATCTCGTTTCTAAAAACATTGCATATTTAACCGGGTCTAAACCATAAGGAGCCACTCCAAATGCATCGTTAATCTCAATTAATAAAGTATTACCATTCATATCAATTCCCCAATCTAAAGTATACGCTTTAGGAGGACTTTTAAATGCCTCTATTGCTTCCTGAATAACATGTGGGTTTGGTCTTAACCAAAAGTTTCCAGTATAATTTTTACAGTCTATAATTTTACCATCTTGAATAAATGCCCTGAATTCAGATTGGAATTCCACAACTTCACTTACTAATAATTGAAAATCATCTGGGAAATATTTTAATTTTATTAAATCCATTGAAGGAAATTTACATACAAAACCGGCAAAGGTTTTATCACCGACTAATGGTTTTATAAAAAGTGGTTTAAAATTTTGTTGTATAGACCATTGTTTAATGTCACCAATTGTTGTTTCATACATCTTTCTTTTAATAAAATCAGGAAGAGCAATGTGAGGTTGTATAATATTTGGCTCCTGAATTCCAAGATGATTCATAATAAATCTTAACGTATCAATACCACCAACAAAAACAGTATTGTATTTTATATGATGATTAAAAAAATCAGCAAAGCTTTCAAATAAAATAATATCGTAACTAAGTTTTGTAAATCCATAATACGCAGTATAACATCCTTGGTTTAATATTTGTCCATCATGTCTTGTTTGTATATATACGGTTTTATTCATTTGATTGTTTTGGTAAAAAATTTTTTGACAATTTATCTCCAGTGGCATCATTCATCATTGCTCTGATGTCACTGGAACTAACATGTGATAAGTTTGATTCGCTAAAAAAATAAACAACATTAAAATCTAAATTATTTTCTTCAGAAAATCGCTTACTGTATTGTAATTGATTAAATTCAAAATCAAAATCTGTATGATTTCTTAACCCTCTAATAAAAGTATATTCTACAATTTCAGGGAGGTTGTTTTCTTTTTCATATTTTCTTACAGTGTCATTTAGTTCTTTTAAGAACTCAAATTGATATCCATACATTTTTTTAACTTCCCTAAATGGTTCAAAATTAAAAAGGTCAGTATAAACATTATTTGTTTTTTTGGGATTGATACCCCTGCATATAACAACTTTATCAAAAACTTTTTCTGCCTTTTCTATAATATCAACATGACCAATGTGTATTGGATTAAAACTTCCAGGATAAAGTGCTATTCTAACCTTTTTATATTTGATATAGTTTATTAGACTTTCTAATTCTGGATTTTGAAGAATATTATTAAATTCTGTTAAAATTTTCAAACGATTTTTATGATAAAATAAATAATCATAACATTGATATTCTTTAAATATATTTTCCTCAACTTCTAAAAGTTCCTGAAAAGTATAGTTAGAAAGAGGAAATAAATCCATTGTAGAAAATATTTCTGAAGTTTGATTGGTCGGTTTGTGTGTTTTAGTGTCTAAAATAGCTTCATATATTTCTATAATATCTAATCCTTTTTCGTGATTATTTTTTATAAAATCTATTTTTTTAATATTATTAGAATATGAACTGAAATATGATTTTTTAGTTAAATAAATTTCTTCAATAACAAAATTCAAAAATAAGTTTGCTGACTTTTCTTCATTATTAAATTCTCTTGGGTCGTATATAGAATCATGAAAAACAGATATTAAAAACAATTTACTTGCACCAAAATCATTTATAATTTTCTTGTCTTTTAAAAAGTTTATTAAGTAACATAATTCATTTAAATGTTTTTGATTGTGTTGAAATCTTTGTTTTTCATTATACCGTTTTATCGTGTCAGTAATTATTTTTGGATTTGAAAACAGCCAACTGCAATCATAAGAATCAAATATTTTATCTAAATTTGGAGAATATAGTGAATATAAATCTGTTTTAGAAATATTAAATTTAAATAATTGTGGTGTAGTTTTCATAATCATCAAATAGATTTAATTGAATAACTTTCTGAAAATAAAAAACATTTAATTCGGTTTTATTCCACAAAGATACATAATCTTTTTCATTTAAATTTCTATCTAAATAATAATATCCCCGAAGAATTATTTCTTCAAGGGACATTTTTTCTTTTTTGAGAAGCTTTGCATAACAATAGTGCCTTTCTCTTATTTTAATTTGAACAGATTCATAGAGTTCAATTTCTTTAATCAAACGACCATCATCTATTACAATAAAAGAAAAACAGAGAAATTTGTTATTAAAATTTTCAGAAAAATTAAGACTTTTTGGTTTTGGTAGCAATTCCATTCTTATTTTTTGTTTTTGAAGGATTTATAATTGTCGTCTTAAAATTTGTGTCTGGTAACTTTCTAATAGCACTATAAAGTTCGCCGCCCAATAAATTATTTGCCACTTTTAAAATTTCAGATATTTGAGCAATATCCATACTTTTCTTTTTTCCTTCTTGCAAGGAAACTTGTTTTGAGAAATCAGTTACTTTCATTGTTTGTTTGTTTTTTTATTTTATATAAGGATTTTTTTCCTTCACCTTCAGTATCATATACAATTTGCAGAAATAATTTAGAAAGGTCTTCATATTCCATTTCTGCAATATATGATAAAATTGCTGGTAATTCATTTGCCGGAACATCTGCGCACTCAAGTAATTTTCTCCACAAAGTTGGACCCATATAATAGTGCCAAAATTCATGAGAATATTTTGATGAGATTTCATCAACATACTCAAATTCTTTTTTTGTTAATTCAATCATACTAATGCCAAATAAATATTCCAAAATGCCCTTACTTAATTCATGAATTAAAACTGGAAAATTTATTGCATATGCATTAATAGTAGCACTTTGATAATCTACTTCGTTGTAACCCTGAGTTAAACATGGTGTTTCAGGAATTCTGTTTTGTTCCTGATTTTGTTGATTATTGTTTTGTTGCATTAACTGAAACAACATTCGTTGAATTCCTTGATTATTATCACCAATATTGAAAAAAATATTAAATGTATTTTCATTCATTAATGCCATTGGATGTTGCCAATTAAAATAATTAACTAATGATGCATAAGAATTATAGTGTTCAATTAAGTCAGGATTTATTTCATTTAGTTTGTCTATACCTAAATGAAATGCAGATGTCCATTGATGTACTGCTGCTCCATGCATTATTGAATTTAAAATTATTCTTTTTTGAACAAGTGGTTCTAACCTTGCTTTATCCTCCTCTGATAAACATTCATCATCATCATCATCATCATCGATAGACCCATTATCTTTTTTTTGATTTAAATCTTCTCCTAAAATTTCACGTATTGAAGCTTTAAGAGTAACCACATCTTTTGGAACACCATACATTTCTGAAACAATTTCTATTGCTAATTGTTCCAAATCTTGAATATGTGGATTTTCATCTTGGGAAATAACTGATAAGATATTATAAGTATCCACCATAGTACCATGAGGAGTTTTTTCAATATAAAAATCCACACAACGGTTCCACTCATTAGCACCGAGATAAGCTGGATTATAACTAAAAAAAATGTTTTTACTAAAAGGAGTTTTTTTAGAATCAAAAATATCCATTATTTCCTGTAAAGGTTTGTGTCTTGTATGAATCAAATAAGATTCAAAAGTTGGAGTTGGTTCATTGTTAATTGGCATTTTATTGTTTTTAAAAATTAAGTTTTGCCTTAGGTTTTGGATTCGTTTTAGGCGTAGGATATTTCCAAGGAGTTTTACCTGGTTTAGTATTAGGTTTGGTGTCCGGTTTTGTTTCTCCTGGTTTAGTTTTTGGAATTGTTGTGGGTTGTGGCATTATATAAAATAATTTGGGTATTTTTTAATTAGTTCATGAATATGGTTAATGATATGTAATTTTTGACTATGTGAATCTTTTATCCTTGAATCAATTTCTATTATTTCATCAAACAACCAATTTTCTAAAGATTCAATAATTGTTTGCTTGGTTAAAACATCTTCATCACGATTGTTTAATTGATTTACATATAAAAATAAAGTTTCGAAATTAGAATCATATAATTCTTCATCATAAGGGCTATTTTTAGGCATATTAATATCCCTTCTGTTTTTTTTACATTTATCAATAAAACTTCTACTGTTTTTGAACAATTCTAATTCATTTAAACGTCTTACATCTGTAATTACTACTTTATAATCATCTGGTTCTATTTGTGATAATGCTCTATTTGTCCAATGATGGATTCCATTAAGATTTTTCATTTCTTCGCCAAACCAAATCATATATGGCCTTAAAATTTCTTTAATTTCATTGTTTTTTGGTTTTTCAAAGTCCAAATCTTCAAAATTTATATTAATTCCTTTTTCTTGTAAATCATCAAAAATAATTGACTTCATATATTCATTCATATCTTTTTTTAACATATCTGCAAATGCTATTCTTTTAAAAGAGAGACGTTCAACAAGCATGTTACCAAGAGTATCTTTTCCTGATTTTTTATATCCACACAAACCAATAAGAACTTTGTTTTCTAAATAGTGGAATTGTATTTGTTCTGAATCTTTTGTGATTAATTCTCCTGGTATTTCTAAAACCGAACTCATTATTACTTCCATTAATTTTCTGATTTTTAATTTACAAATTTAAAATTTAAAAACTATAAACTCAAATTATTTTAAATATATTTTTAAAATTTAATTTGATAAAGGCATATCAATAGCCGGATAACTTTTGTAACTAAGAATTTCGATGTTTTCAGAATTGATATTAAAAACATCTTTAAAATCTTTAATTAAGATTTTTGCATCTGAATATTTATTCACATCATTTTGTAATTGTTGATTTATACCATCAATTTGGTTAAGATATATATGTGTATCTCCCAGGTTACATTTCAATTCTTCGGCAACCATATTACACTCTTTTGCAAGTATATGAGTTAATATTCCATATGAAGCAATGTTAAAAGGAAGTCCGAGTGG
>JACCDN010673236.1_pt1 | contig 10649 bp, 13 predicted proteins | sample 7441691 | NCBI WGS metagenome assembly JACCDN01 (sample SAMN15323439, study PRJNA562643) | freshwater metagenome | isolation source: river surface water | place: USA:Blue River Watershed | collected 2017-08-16
GTGTGACGTCTAACACCATTAAGAAGAATATTTTCTGAATTTATGGCATAATTCGCGGATGGAATTTCTCGGCATAAAGGCAAGACTCTTGAGCCATCTTTTGTCATGGCGCTAAAAAGACAGTTTAATCCGGGCTCAGCAGTTATTCCATCTACAAGAGAAGCACAATCATCACTTATTGTTGCAGAGGAGAGATTTTTTGGAGAATGTAGAATTGCAAATATTCCTAAAGTCAAAGCACAAAAAATGGTCAAGCATTTTAATGCTTTTTTAGAACCTTTTATTGTGTTAAGATTTTGGATAAACTTCATCAAACAATTTACAAAAATAATCGCCGCGCTGTTCGAAGTTCTTCCATTGATCAAAAGAAGCGCAGGCTGGCGAAAGTAAAATGTTTTTCTGAGATAAGCTAATAGTTTTTGCGTCAGAAAAAGCCTTCTTAAAAGCGGTATTTAAATCGAGGCATTTTTCAAAATTTACAGAATTTTTCTCCAGAGTTTTTGCAAACTCATCCGATGCCTGACCGATTAAATAGGCTTTTCGAATTTTATTAAAGTGAGGAGATAAATTTTCAATCCCACCTTCTTTTGAAACTCCGCCCAAAATCCAAAAAATATTGTCGTAAGCTTTTAGAGCATTTTCGGTTGATTCGGCATTTGTCGCTTTGCTGTCATTGATGAATTTTATTCCATCTACTTCTCCAAGAAGCTGCATTCTGTGACGCAATCCTTTAAACCTCTTTATCGCATCAATAATTTTTGCTTCTTGGTTTTGTTTTTGTTGTAAAATTGAGTTGCAATAGGCGATTCCAAAAGCGAAAGCCATATTTTGATCGTTATGCTGACCGCGCAAAAAATCTGATTTCAGATCAAATTGCGAGTTAGTCACGGAAACTTTGTTGGTTAAAACGCCTTTAACCAGAGAGATTCCGTTTTCTTGAACATTTTTTGTGGAAATTGGAATTAAAGTGGCTCGAAAGTTTTTGTTATTTTTTAGCTCATCAAAAACTTTTTTTGAATTTTCATTATCAACGTCAATTAAAGCAAAATCTCCCAAGGTCTGATTTTTGAAAATTCTTTTTTTGGCTTCAATGTAACCAGAAAGAGATCCGTGGCGATCAATATGGTCTGGAGTTATGTTTAAGAGTGCTGCAATTTTGAAATGAGTTTTATCAAGTAAATCGAGCTGATAAGAAGAAGTCTCAAAAATATAAGAAAATTTATTCTGGCTCTGAGGTAGATCAAAACAAGGAACACCAATGTTGCCGCCAATATCAGAAGCAATTTCTAATTCTTTAAATATAAAGCCGGATATTGCGGTTGTTGTTGATTTTCCGTTAGTGCCAGTAATGGCGATAAAATTATTTTGAGAATTTTTATTGTAGAAAATCTCAATGTCACAAGAGAGTTTTGCGCCAGTTTGTTTGATGGTTTCTAGAATTTTATGGGGCTTTGGAAAATATAAAGGAATTCCTGGAGAGAAGCTGATTATTGTTTTTGAGTCATATTCAACTTGATCTGGATTTAGAAAATCAATGTCAGGAAATTTCTCTTTTGTGCTTTCTATTGCTTTTGGATTGTCGTCGGTAGCAATAACTTTTTCACCATGTGAAATTAAAAACTTTGCCGTGGCAATTCCTGAAATTCCAAGACCGTAAACGACATACTTCATTTATGAACGTAGTTTTAAAATTGCTTCAGAGTAATTTTTTGATCCAAAAATATAAGATCCGGAAACTAGAACATCGGCACCGGCTGAAGTTGCTAATTTGAAGGTTTCGGCGTTAATTCCTCCGTCAACTTCAAGGTCAATTTTTCGTCCAGTTTTCTCAATTTTTTTGCGGATATTTTCAATTTTTCTTAGTTGCGAGGAGAGAAATTTTTGTCCACCAAAGCCAGGGTTAACTGTCATTACTAAAACCAAATCAATTTTCTCTAGAATGTAATCAAGAACATTTTCATGAGTTGAGGGAACAATTGAAACCCCGGCTTTTTTGCCAAAAGATTTTATAAGCTCCACTGAACGATCTAAGTGAGTTGATGCTTCGGCATGAATTGTAATTATGTCAGAGCCGGCATCAGCAAAAGCCTTGATGTGATTGTCTGGATTGTTAATCATCAAGTGAACATCAAAAGGCAGTTCAGTATTTTTGCGTAGATTTTTTACCACTTCATTGCCAATTGTGATGTTTGGTACAAAGCTTCCATCCATTACATCAATGTGAATGTAATCTGCGCCAGCTTTGTCGATATTTTTAATTTCCTCTCCCAGTTTTGAGAAATCAGCTGACAGAATTGACGGAGAAATTTTGATCATTTTTTTGTTATTTGTTTTTGCAGCCAATTGCCGTTAGGTCGTAGATTGGATGATCTAAGCCAGAAATTGATGGACTTGAAGCAAACATCCATCCATAGAAAATACGCTGCTCTACTTCATCATTTTTTCTTTCAAGAACCTCGATCAAGATTTTACTTTCAGGTCTTTGATCTAAGGGGGCTTGCCAACATTTGTGAGCGATGATGGATATTTGTCCGAAATTAATTTTATCTTCAATTTTCATCTCTAGGGAAGAGGTTTTTGCGGTAGTTTTGTTTAAGCCGCGCAATATGGCGACGTTATAAAATCGTGCTGAGTCGTTTCTGGACTCGGGTAATTCTTCATCACTGTTTTCTATTGAGACCAACTCTTCTTCAGCGAAAGAAGGTGTAATAAAAAGGCTGAATAGAGTTAAGAGGGTAATAATAAATTTAATCATCTTTGTTTTTGTCATCTTTTTTTTCGGTAGAATTGAAGATAAATTTTCCGAGCAAATCTTCAAAATTCACACTGGATTGAGTAAAAATAATTTCGTCGCCATCTTTAAGAAATTCTTCATCTCCTCCGGGAGATATGGAAAGATATTTTGATCCCAAAAGACCTTCTGAAGAAATTTTGATAGAGCTATCAGAAGAAAGTTTGATGTGATTCGGGATGTTTAGAATTAGAGAGGCTTTGAAGTTTTTTGTATCTAAAAACTGACTTTCAACAGTTCCAATTTTAACTCCTGAAATTTTTACATCACTACCATTATTGATCCCGTCAGCATTATCAAATTTTGCGATCAGATTATATCCGCTAACAGTTTTTGATTGGCTTTTATTGAATGAGGTAAAGAAAAACACTATCGCACAAATCAGAACGAAGGTTCCAACTATTATTTCAAAGTAGTTATTTGATTTAGTCATTTTTGGCTAATTGTTTGGTTTCCAGGCTTCGTAACCAGCGCTGGTATTTTTTACAGAAGAGTTTTTTGGAGAATGTGCGTATTTAGTGCCAGTTAAATTTGGAAGGTGAATTTTTTGCCATGAAAATCGGTGAGTATTTATGTTAACCGGCAATAAGTCTGTGTTGTAATGCATCCAGCCATGCCATTCTGCTGGAATTTTTGATGGCTCAGCGATTCCCTTGTAAACGATGAATCTTTTGCCGCTTTTTTTATTGATAAAATATTCATTGCCAAACTCGTCATTACCAACTTTTTGGCACGAGGCTTTTATAAAGATCTTGTTAAGGAAATTCATTCGGAGTTCTGGTTAAAAGATTTATAATTAAGATTCCTCGGAACTTAGAAAATGGTTTAAAAAATTAAAGCAAAATTTGATGCGAGAAGTTAAATAATAAATAGACGCTTTGAAAATAAAGCCGTCACCGTCAAAAAGAAGGTGATGTAATCTTTCACCTTATCTTTTTGGTAAAAGCCAGCCCCTTGATACAACAATTATTGCTAACTATAGATTAAATATTTTGTATTTACATCAGATTAAAATGATGAATCGCCACTAAATTTTATGAAAAAAATTTCCTCAAAAAGTTTAAAAAATATTCTTTGGCAAGTCTTAACAGCCTTGTCCGTAATTCTCGCCGCAACCCCAAAAAACAGCCACGCCATGCCTTTTTTTAGCAAAAATAAACTACCCACAACTCCTTACGCTTTGCAAATTGATATTTCTAAAAAGGGAAATAAGGCGGAAGTTGATTTAAGAATTAAGCCTGACGAAAAGAGAAAAGGGCTTGAACCGAAGACTGTTGGGATGATTTTACAAATTCATTTCTTGAAACAGCTCTTTCACCACTTAACCAAAACTCAAGCCAATTCAATGATTTTTTAAATCAAAGCAGAATTTCTTTTTCTGAATTGGAAAGAGATTTTTCTCAAGTTTTTTTAGTTTTAATTTTTCCTTAAAAATCCTGCGCTACTGCGATCAAGAGATTTTAGATTTGGCATAACTCTGAGAAAAAGTTGATTTGAGATAAGTGTTTTATTTTTTTAATGAAATAATTCGATTTGTCTTTTTGAAAGCTTGGACTAAAAAATGCCGCAATCTTCAACGCTTCTAAAAATTTTCTGGTGATTTCAATTTTTTCACAAATTTACAAATACAACTTAATCGTAAGGCATTTTGCTATTGCTGGAGTTTTAGCAACTTTGTTTTTTGCAACAGAATCTATTGCAAAAGACTCTCGCCCAATGTCGCAAAAATTGTGGAAGAGTCTTTCAGAAGAAGATCGCGCCACTTTAGCAGACATTAAAAATTCCATCGATAATAAAAGATACGATGAAGCTCTAGCCCAGGCTGAGAGGTTAAAAATGGAAGATAAAAAACAAGACGCCCCAGAAAAAACTCAAGTAATAAAAGATAAGCCAGACTTTTTCGAATCTGCAGTTAACATCATATTGTGGCGCAAATACAGCGATTCAACAAACCCAAAAAATATTTCATTCAACGATATTTCGCGTTTCTCGCTAGATAACTCATTTTATCCAAACGCTTCTGAGATTAGTAGAAAAGTGGAGAAAGTGGCGATCGCTAATAATATTCCGTATAATTCGAGTGAAAAATATTTTAGTCTAAATCCGGCTGCAACTCTAGATTCCAAGCTATTTTTACTTGAATCAAAAATCAAATTTCTGTCGCGGTTGAAATCTTCAGATTCCGATAAAGAAAAGGCGCGCAAAGAAGCTCAGTCGATTATTTCTAGCATTTGGTTGAAAGAAAACTTTTCTGAAAATGAAGAAAAAGATTTTTTGCAGAAATATCAAAATTATCTGACTCAAATTGATCATATAAATCGCATTGATCGTTTATTGTGGGATGGAAAAATCATTGAAGCAAAACGCATCATGCGCTTTACAAACGAAGATTATCAATCGCTATTTTCAGCAATAATTGAGATTCAAAACTCACCAAAATATATCGATAAAATAGTTTTATCCGTTCCAAGAAAATTAAGATCAAATGAAAATCTATCTTATCGAAGAGCAATTTGGTATAAATCAAAAGATCGCATTGATGATCTCTTGGATATTATAGTTGATCTACCGGAAAAGGTGCAGTTTCCAGAAAAATGGTGGAGTTTGCGCCGTCTTTATGCGCGCGAGATGCTAAAGCAAAAGAAATACAAAATGGCTTACAAGTTGGTTTACAAACATAATTTACCAACTACTGCATCTGATTTTTGGGAAGCGGAATGGTTTACTGGCTGGGTTGCCTTAAGATTTATGAATGAACCCAAAGAAGCTTACGCGAAATTTGAAAATCTTTATCGCAATGTATCTCAGCCCGTAACGCTGTCTCGAGCAGCTTACTGGTTAGGAATGTCCTCAGAGGCGATGAAAAATAAAGAGAAGGCGGCCAGTTGGTATAAAATTGCAGCAAAATATCCGATATTTTTTTACGGACAGTTGGCAATTCATAAACATCGCGCCGTAGATCCAATTGGAGCTCAAGAAGATATAGTTTTACCGAAAGATCCGGATATTACGGTTAGGGATATGGTCAAAATGTCATCTTCAAGGGCGGCTCAAGTATCATACTTATTGACGATTTTAGATAGGCAATCAGATGCTGGTAAGGTTATGGAATGGGCGATCAATAATTCTGCAAGTGATGGCGAGGTTGCAATTATAATGAGTCTTTCAAACGAAATAGGTAATAAGCAGCTTGATGTAAAGCTTTCTAGGGTTGCAGCCAAAAAGAATGTCTTCTTTATTAAAGATAAATTTCAAATCGTAAAAGAAATTTCCAATGACGAATATGCGCCTCTAATTCATGCTATTGTAAAGCAAGAGAGTGGTTTTGCACCTACTGCTTTGAGTCATGTTGGGGCTGTTGGTTTTATGCAGCTAATGCCTGATACCGCAAAGCTTGTGGCAAAAGATTTGGGAATTCCTTACGATAGAAATATGTTGGCAACAGACGTAAAATATAATGTTAGACTTGGTTCTCATTATATTAAAAAAATGATAGATCGCTTTGATGGTTCAGAAATGCTGGCGATCGCTTCTTATAACGCTGGTCCAAATGCCACACAGCGATGGATTAACGAATTTTACGATCCTCGCAAAGAAGAAGATTTAAATATGGTTGTTGATTGGATTGAGTTAATCACTTATTCAGAAACCAGAAATTACGTGCAACGCATTATGGAGAACTTGATCGTGTATAAATATCTAATGTCACGAGCAAATTACGACTCAATTAAATAGATAAAATCAATTAATTTATGTTTGACGAGTTAAAAGAAGAGTGTGGAGTTTTTGCAATTTACGGATCTCCTGATGCTGCAGTGAAAACAGCTCTTGGTCTTCATGCTTTGCAGCATAGGGGTCAAGAAGCGGCTGGAATTGTTACAATGTCGGGATCTCTTTTTTCAGCTCATTTTGCTGACGGGCTTGTTGCTGACAACTTTACATCGCAAGAAATTGTAAAAAAATTAGAGGGCGATTTAGCTATTGGTCACGTTAGATATTCAACAGCTGGTAAAAAAAGCGCTCACAATCACCAGCCAATTTATGCTGAGCTAAGTTGTGGATTCTTGGCTTTGGCCCACAATGGAAACCTTACCAATGCCATGACGTTGCGCAACAATCTTATTAAGCGCGGCTCTATTTTTCAGTCAACGATGGATACCGAAGTTATTATTCATCTTATTGCTCTAAGTCAAAAACCAACTTTAAACGAAAAAATAATTGATGCCGTTTCTCAAATTGAAGGAGCGTTTTCTCTAGTTATTATTCATGAAGGAAAAATTATCGCCTTGCGCGATCCAAATGGAGTGCGTCCTTTGGTTTTGGGTAGGCTTGGAGACGGCGCCTACGTAATCGCTTCTGAAACCTGCGCTCTTGATATTATTGGTGCTAAGTTTGAGCGCGATATTGAACATGGAGAAATGGTTGTGATTAGTGAAGAAGGGATCAAATCGCTTCAGCCTTTTCCGGTTGCTTCTTCAAAATTCTGCATTTTTGAATATGTGTATTTTGCTCGTCCTGACAGCTTGCTTGAAGGAAAAAACGTTTATGAAATGCGTAAAAATATCGGCATTGAATTGGCTAGAGAGTTAAAACTTGATGCTGACGTTATAGTGCCAATTCCCGATTCAGGAGTTCCTGCTGCAATTGGATATGCTTTAGAATCAAAAATTCCTTTTGAGCTTGGTATAATTCGCAACCACTACGTAGGCAGAACTTTTATTGAGCCGACTGATAAAATCAGACACTTTGGAGTTAAATTAAAGCATAATGCAAATTTAGCGGTTATTAAAGGAAAGAGAGTTGTGTTAATCGACGATAGCATTGTTCGCGGAACCACCTCAAAGAAAATTGTGCAAATGATTCGCGATGCTGGAGCAAAAGAGGTTCACCTTTTAATCGCTAGTCCGCCAACAATTTCACCGTGTTTTTATGGCGTTGATACTCCAGACAAAGAACACTTAGTTGCCTCAAAGCTTTCTGTTGAAGAAATTAGAAAAATGATTGGAGCGGACAGTTTAGGATATATCTCAATTGATGGACTTTATCGAGCGATTGTTGCCGATAAACGAGATAATGAAAATCCACAATATTGCGATGCTTGCTTTTCTGACCAATATCCAATTCGTCTTGTTGATAAAGAAGGTGGCGAAGTTCCGCTTTTTGATTTTATGAAATAATCAGATGTAAAATATGACAAAAGAATCCGCTAAGAATTTTGAGAAAAAAATAGCAAAAATGAAATTTGAGGAAGCCCTAGAGCGCTTGGAAGAAATTGTAGAAACCATATCTTCGCAAAAAATAAGCCTCGAATCAATGATCGAATTGCATGAAGAAGGCGCTTTACTAAAAGAGCATTGCGCTAAAAGGTTAGAAGAGGCGCAAATGAAAATTGAAACAGTTTCAAAAAAAACGGTGAGCGAAGTTTAAAAGTAATTCAATTTTAGTAAACCACGATAGCTAACTTCTAGCTTAAATCAAAACCAGACCGCAGATTGAATAAAAATCAAAAAATGAAACAAATACCAAATTTCCTTACATCTTTCCGGCTTTTTGTAATTCCTATTCTGATCTTTTCTTTTTACATAGAAGGAATGGTCGCAAATCTAGTGGCAGCAACTCTTTTTGCGATTGCGGCAATTACTGATTATTTTGACGGATATTTTGCTCGCGCTTTAAAAGTTCAGTCTAACTTTGGAAGGTGCTTAGATCCAATTGCTGACAAGCTTTTGGTGATAGTTGCAATTGTGATGTTGATAAATTTTAATAATCACGATTTTTGGATTTTAATTCCAGGCTTAATAATTATTTGCCGCGAGGTTTTAGTTTCTGGCTTGCGTGAATTTTTGGCTGAGCTTCACGTAAGTGTTCCGGTAAGTAAGTTGGCAAAATATAAAACTGCCGTGCAAATGACGGCAATAACAGGAATGCTGCTTGGAGAAAAAGGCTCGTCATACACTTTATATTATTTGATGAGCAGTTGGGCTGAAATGGATATAAAATTTCTAATGGTGAGTTTTGTGGTCTACGCATCAAAAATCCTTTTTATCACAGCTTCATTTCTTACTGTGATTACTGGATATGCCTATTTCCGCGTTGGTTTTAAAAATATGTAGATGTTGCAGCAATCAATGAAAAAAATAATCGCCTTTCAAGGATCAAAAGGAGCAAATTCAAATCTTGCCTGTGAAAAATTTTATCCTGAATTTGAAGCTCGAGCTTTTTCAGATTTTGTTGACGTTTTTCAAGCGGTGGCTTCAGGGCAGGTGGAAATGGGAATGATTCCATTAGAAAATTCTTCAGCTGGAAGGGTTTCGGAAATTCACGAATTATTGCAGGAATATAGAGTTTCAATAATTGCAGAACATTTTGTTGAAATAGAACATTGCCTTTCTTCAATAAAAGGCGCGACCATTCAAGATATCCAAAAAGTTTATTCTCATCCGCAAGCCTTGATGCAGTGCAAAAATAATTTGCGCGAACTTAGGATTGAGGCTTGCGAATCTTCCAACACTGCCGAAGCGGCAAAATTTGTATCTTCTGCTCAAGATAAAAGCAAAGCGGCGCTTTGCTCAAAAGTTGCGGCGCAAGTTAATGGTTTGGAAATTCTTAGAGAAAAAATGCAAGATATGCATAATAACTCGACTCTATTTATTGTAATTTCTCAGCGCAAATCAGAGGTGAGTTCGGAAGTTTCTCCGGTTATTACTTCAATTATTTTTACCATCAAAAATTATCCAGGCTCTCTATATAAAGCCATTGGTAGCTTTGCGACAAACTCCGTTGGAATGATGCAAATTGAAAGTTTTATTCGCGGAGGATCTTCAAAGCAGGCGGCATTTTTTGTGATTATTGAAGGTCATGAAAGCCAACAAAATGTGACACAATCTTTGAAAGAATTAGAATTTTTTGCTCAAGATGTAAAAATTCTTGGCTCTTATTATGCTGATAAATTGCGCTTTCAATGCGTATAGTTGCTGGTAAATTTCGTGGCAAAAATTTAGCGCCATCAGATCACTTTAAGTTGCGCCCCACAACTGACAAAAATCGCGAATCGCTTTTTAACATTTTATCTTCCGCAAAATTTATTAAAGAAATTGGTTTTGAAATAGTTGAGTCAAAAGTTTTAGATTTATGTTGCGGAACTGGCGCTGTTGGTTTTGAAGCTTTATCTCGCGGTGCAAAATCTGTCACTTTTATTGATAACGATAGAGATCATCTAAGTCTTGTTGCAAAAAATTCTAAGACTTTGGGAGTTGAGAATTGTGTAAAAATAATTTGCTTGGATGCTAAAAATTTGCCAAAAAGCAATGAAGTTTTTGACCTTGTTTTTATTGACCCACCATATTGCGAAGATTATCCAAAAATTATTTCGAGCCTTTTAGAAACTGGTTGCGTTGAAGAGAAAACCCTTCTTGTTGTTGAGTTTTTAGGCAGCATGAAGTTGGAAAATCTTTTTACAGATAACATTAAATTCCTTGATTTGCGCAGCTGCGGAAAAACCTCATTTTGGTTTGGGAGTTACGGAAAGTAGATAAAAGGGACAGCGCTGCATTATATTGAAAATGCTGGAATTGAAACTGGTTCAATAATTGGATTTTCTTATTTTGATTTAGATAAAAGCCGTTCTTTGGTTTTTAATATTAATAAAATTTATGAAGGTGGATGTAATTTATTAGCAGAGGCTTTGGATAAATATTGCCTGGCTTAAAAATAAATTCGTTACAACAAAGTAATTCAGGGGGGATATTTTCTTATCCTCAAGATGTATATATTAGACACTGTTAGCTAATTATTTTTATCCCATATTTAGCCCTGTTTTTGCTTATTTTTTGACAAAATTATTCAAAATATATCCAGA
>JACCDN010210068.1_pt1 | contig 10648 bp, 5 predicted proteins | sample 7441691 | NCBI WGS metagenome assembly JACCDN01 (sample SAMN15323439, study PRJNA562643) | freshwater metagenome | isolation source: river surface water | place: USA:Blue River Watershed | collected 2017-08-16
GTACGGGCAATAAATTTATTTCCGGACACACCATGGAGCCACGTGAGCGTAAATCAATTTTCTTTGCTTCTAATTGGATTTCCGCTAAACAAACAGACAAAATTATTGGAACTATTAAACCTGGACAAACTGGCAAACTCACCATGACATTTAAAGTTCCTGCCAATACTAAGCCTGGTGAATATACAGAAAAATTTTATTTGGCTGCAGAAAATTATTCTTGGGTTAAGGGTGGTTATTTTTTTGTAAAAATTAAAGTAACGGCTGCCGCTTCTACCAACACTGGTTCTGGTACTTCAACTGTCCCAACTCAAAATCCAACTGCGTCACCTATAGAAACCAGTTCAGCTAATCGTGTATTTTTAAGTCCTAAAATTGTTAGTGTAGCTGGCGGTGAACCAGTGACTCTTCGTTTTGGATACCAAAATATTGGTAAAACAGTTTGGACTACAGGCACAATTGAACAAACTTCAATTACAAATTTTGCTGATACTACTTGGACTAGCCGTGGCACTGCTTTTAACCGCGTGATTACTGTAAATAAAGATTCATTTTGGCGTGATGAATTTGTTTTCCGTGCACCTGCCAAAGTTGGTACTTATGAAGCCAAGTTTAAAGTGACTATGAAAGGGGATGCTTCAACAAGCGCGACTTTCACTATTCCTGTTACCGTGACCAGTGATGCACCAAGTGGATATACTGAACCTTTTGCTCGTGCCTTGCCAACTGGTTATGAATTTTTAAATGAATCACCGCGTTTAGCGGCAGAGCCTCGCATTCGTGTTGGTTTGTGGAAAGAGCCCACCAATAATACGGCAATTATTCAATCAGCCGATGATAATTACAATGTTTTGGATGCAACTGGAGTGCTTGGTGTGTTGCCAAGTGGACAAACCGGAACTATGAGTTTTAAAAGTGGTGTATATTCATTTCAATCAGAGTCAGTGAATGTTTCCTCAACCTCTTTTATCCGTGTTGAGCCTGTAAGTAATTTACGGGCCATCATGGTAATTACTAATTACGAACGAAAAATTTCCGGAAAAAGTTCTAAAAATTTCAATAAATATCGTGGTGCACTTGAACTTCGTCAAGCTAAAGATGAAAATAATACCTTATATGTAATCAATGATTTGAATTTTGAAGATTATATGGCTGGAATGGGGGAAAATTCCAATGCTTCACCGTTAGAATATTTAAAAGCTCAGGCAGTAGCACAACGTACTTACGCATACGTGGTCCAAAATACTTCAAAACATGATGCCCGTTACTTTGATGTTGTTGCACATACTGGAGACCAATTGTATTTGGGTGCAAATAATGAACCAGAAATGCCACGTTTTATTGATGCGGTAAACGCTACACGCGGCATGATGGTGACTTATAATAATGATGTGGTGATTACGCCGTATTTTGGAAACAGTGATGGTAATACTCGTTCCTGGACCCAAGCCTGGGGAGGTTCTGCTAAGCCTTGGTTGGTTCCAGTTGTTGCAACCTATGACGAGCGTGACAATAAAAAGATGTTTGGTCATGGGGTGGGTATGAGTCAGCGTGATGCAGCCATTCGAGCTGAAGAGGAGCATCTAGATTGGGTGCAACTTATCAAATACTATTACACTGGAGTTGAACTCCATAAGATTTATTAAGAATTAAAAAACGACCCACGATTATGGGCCGTTTTTTTATTACAATAGGATTATTCAAGTGGAGGTGGTACTTCTTCATCTAAATCTTCAGGCATTCCAGCTTTGCCTTTTTCTTGTTCAGGCATTTCACCGCGTTCTACTGCTTCCCACACTCTGTCTACGATTTCAGCCATGAGTGGAGGATTTTCGCGGAGGAATTGTTTGGCTTTTTCGCGACCAACACCAAGTTTTTCATCACCAAAAGCATAACTGTTACCAGATTTGGCAATGACACGGTGGAGAACACCAGTATCGAGCAAGTCACCAGATACAGAAATACCTTCGTTATACATGATGTCAAATTCAGTGGTACGGAAAGGGGCGGCTACTTTATTTTTAACTACTTTTACTTTTACACGGTTACCAATGATTTTTTCACCTTGCTTAATTTGTGCAGCACGACGAACTTCAATACGCACTGAACAATAAAATTTAAGCGCATTACCACCAGTTGTGGTTTCTGGGTTTCCAAAGAATACACCAATTTTTTGACGGATCTGGTTAATGAAAATTACGACTGTGTTAGTCTTGCTCACAATACCTGTGAGTTTGCGGAGAGCCTGACTCATGAGACGGGCTTGTAAACCCATGTGAGAATCTCCCATATCACCTTCGATTTCTGCTTTTGGAACCAAGGCAGCTACTGAGTCAATAACAACGACATCTACAGCATTGGACCGCACTAAGGTTTCTACGATTTCCAAAGCTTGCTCACCAGTGTCTGGTTGTGAGATAAGCATGTTATCTACATCTACACCAATTTTGCGTGCATAGTCTGGGTCAAGAGCGTGTTCAGCATCCACAAACGCAGCAATACCACCACGTTTTTGTACTTCGGAAATAATATGTTGAGCTAAAGTGGTTTTACCACTAGCTTCTGGTCCAAAGATTTCAATAATACGTCCTCTTGGCACGCCTTTGACACCGAGCGCGATATCAAGTGACAAGGAACCTGTAGGAATAGCATCAACATCACTGCGGCGAGCTTCACCAAAGCGCATGATAGCATTATCACCAAACTTTTCTTTAATTTGATCAATGGCTGAGGAGGCGGCCTTCATTTTAGATTGCATTTCTTCTGACATTTTTGGCATATTTTTTTAAATTAATTCAATTTAAGAGCAGTGGACAAAAAAAGAGCGCTTCGCTCTTTTGTATGGTACGGGTTTTGTAGAGGCCCGTCAATGTGTACAACCAGTGTATAACTGGACTAGTTACTAGCCTCTAAAAAGTCAGCTTGTGAACTTAATCGAGAAGGTTCTTTGTATACAATATGACGGGTGGTTTGAGTGCTTTTACCATGTTTTTTCTTGGCTTCAATTACAATAGTATTAACACCAGGATTAAGGGCGATGGCCTCAGTAAAATTACCTAAGTCATCGCTGCGAATGGCTTGGCCGTTGATCATAATTGTGGTGGCTGGTTCACTGGCACCGCGGAGAGTGATAGTATTGTCACGAGTAATAAAACCATTGTCTGGTGAAACCAAAGAAAGAGATGGTGGAGAAATAGTATTTTGAATTTGCCAACCCAAATATCCTGTGAGAAGTAATGCTACGCTACTAATCATGGCTGTTCGAGCTACACTTGGCCAAGCTGTGAAGAAAAACCAATGTTTGCGGTTTGGAACTAAACGTGGAGCAGCTGGTTCCATTTCTTCAATGCAAAATTGACTAATAAATGATTCAGGATTTTCTCCAATTGCGCGCGCGTATTTTTTAATAAAGTTTTTTTGATACAAAGAAGAGAAGGGGATATCTTCAAAACGACATTCTTCAAGAGCACTTAAATAAGTTTTATTGATTTTTGTTTGCTCAGCTACGTATTCCAAAGTTAAACCTTTGGCTTCACGAATGGCTTGCAACCGAAAACAAACTCTTTGTGAACCTTGTAAATTTTTCTTAGTAAAGTTAAGCACAGTTAGTACAAAAATTTATTTCCTTTATCATCAGTATCAATTTCTTCTTCTACACCGCTTTCTTCTTCATCTTCGCTTTCTTCAGTTTCCTCTTCCTCTTCTGGCTCTTCTTCAGTTACTGGGTCAAAGACTGTAGCAGTAGAAGGTGGCTCAATTGTACCATATCCTGTATGAGTCGCCAAAATTTCTCGTGGTTTAGCGCCATCACCAGGGCCAACTACTCCAGCTTCTTCTAATTCATCCAAGAGACGAGCGGCTCGAGCATATCCTACTTTAAGTCTGCGTTGCAAAAGTGAAGCCGAAGCTTTGCCTGCTTGAATAATGAATTTTTTTGCTTCTTCAAATAATGGGTCACGATCATCGCTTGGGCCACCAAACATATTATTAGTTGCGCCATGAGCAGGCGCACCCACAATTGATTCATCGTATTCTGGTTCTTCATCACCTTTGAGATATTCTACAATCCGCTTCATTTCTTCTTCAGAAATATACGCACCTTGAATACGCATTGGTTTGCTCATGTCTGATGATGAGAATAGCATGTCACCACGACCAAGTAATTTTTCGGCACCAGGTGCATCAAGAATGGTGCGTGAATCAATTGCTGAAGCAACAGAGAAAGCGATGCGGCCTGGAATATTAGCTTTCATTAAACCGGTAATAACATCGACACTTGGACGTTGTGTTGCGACTAATAAATGAATACCAACAGCACGGGCCATTTGGGCGATGCGAATAATGCCGGCTTCTACTTCACTGGCTGCAGTGGCCATTAAATCTGCAAGCTCATCAATGACAAAAACAATGTACGGTAGTTTAGTGTCAGGATGTTTTTGGTTGTAAGAATTAATATCGCGACTACCTACTGAAGCAAGTAATTCAAAACGACGTTCCATTTCTCCAATGGTCCACTTGAGCGCGTTCACGGTTTTTTGAGTGTTGGTAATTACTGGAGTAAGTAAATGTGGAATGCCGTTGTATAATGTTAATTCCACGCGTTTAGGATCTACCATGATAAAGCGCAATGTTTCAGCAGTGTTTTGATAGAGTAAACCCATGATAATGGTATTTACACACACTGTTTTACCAGAACCGGTTGCACCAGCAATTAATAAGTGAGGCATTTTGGTTAATTCACCGAGCCAGACCTTACCGGCCACATCTTTACCAAGCACCATCATCATGTTATGTGGACGTTGGCGATATTCTTTATCTTCAATTAATTCTTTAATACTAACCATGGCAGTTTTTTGGTTTGGTACTTCCACGCCCACCAAAGCCTTGCCTGGAATTGGTGCTTCAATACGAATGGTTTGTGCTGCCAATGCTAAAGCTAAATTTTGGCTAAGACCGGTAATACGGGTTAATTTTACACCCGCAGCTGGTTTCATGGTGTATTGCGTAACCGTTGGGCCAACACGAACTTCACCCATTTGCACATCAATACCAAATTGATCAAAAGTACTTTTGATTATTTCCGCATTTGTATCTACATCACCACTAGTTGGTTTACCGCGTTTATCTGAAAGCAAATCCATTGGCGGTAAATTTTTAATCACGACTTTTTTTGACCACACATCACCTTGCGGTGGTTTATCATCTTCTTCCTCTTCCATTTCCTCGTCTTCTTCAGTTTCTTCTTCATCTTCTTCCATTTCCTCGTCCTCTTCTTCCTCATCTTCGGCTAAACTCTTTTTTGCAAAAGCAGGTTCTTCTTCCTCATCTTCTTCAGAATAATCACCTTTTACACTAAATTGCACTGGAGCTTTTTCACTGCGAACAAATAATTTTCTACACAAATGTATTAAACCATTTCCCGCCATGCCTAGGCCTGCTAAAAGCGCGCGGTGGAGCATGACAAAATGTGTAATGGCTGTGTTGTACAAAAGGAAAATTGAAACTAATCCTAGGGCCACTAAGATTGAAGAGCCGGCAATAATTCCTAAATAACTTTTCAAAACCCAAGCAAACATTCCAAAAACTCCGCCGCCATGACCAGCGATAGCTTCATTCCACATTTGATCTGGAAAATAATGAATGTGTACTAAACTACACAGTGAAATGAAAAATAAAATTGTACCTAAAATATGTGTGGGCCGATAATCATAATCAGTATCACGAATAATAAACCACGCTAAAGTTAAAATTATAAATGGCGTGGCAAATCTAATGACACCAAATAAAAAGCTGAGTACATAATCATTAAGCATTACACCTACTACTCCAGCATTACCAAAAAAACTCAAGGTAATAATAAACGCCGAAAGTACTAAAACAATAAAAATAATTCCCCGTGATAAAGTGGGATTCAAAGAAGATTCATCTCTAGAGCGACGGGGCATAGAATAAGTGTGGATAGTATATCATATTTACTATTTTAATCTCTAGTAAAGATTTGCACTTATTCTTTTTTTAATTTAGAGTTTAATGGCCACCTAAATTTCGGAGGTCTCATATGCGGGTTGCTACTCAGTTGAAGATGACTGCTGAGGACGAAGAGCGGGTTAAGAAGATCCGTTCCCTGTTCAAGAATGATAGTTTCACCCCGCACCTTCTGCGCATGGGAGGTGTATGTGAGTCTGAGCTAAAGGCGAAGGAGTTCATCCTGCGTCTTCGGAACCACAGGGGGCTCGCGGTCGTTCAGGAGATCCCCGAGCTGTGGGCTAGACTTCTTCCACCAGTGAAGACAAAGTCGCCTGCTGCCCAGCGCTGACACCATCCCACCTGGTCAGCGCATTCCCAAATCCCGTTATCTATTAGTGGAATTTGGGAATGTAAATTGTATGATTGGAAAATTTTTAATAAAAAATGGTGAACTTGTACCAATTTCAGAAGGTGTAATTCCAATTGATCATTTGGAATTATTTTATGGTTTTGGGGTATATGAATTAATTAAAGTGCGCCATGAAAAAGCGCATTTACTAGTTGACCATGCTGAACGTCTCATGAATTCAGCTAAAATTATTGGTCTTGAGCATCTGTTTACTGTAGAAAAAATAGAGGAATATACAGGAAAATTGCTTAAAGAGAATGATATTGAGGCAGCCAACCTTAAAATGATTCTTTTGGGCGGCCCAAATCCAGCTGAGGCGACTTTGTACATGTTTCTTACGGCTCCACGTTTTGTAGAAAATAAAGAGTATCGGGATGGGGTCAAGGTAATTACAGTCAAACATGAGCGGTTTTTACCTCAGGCCAAGACCCTGAACATGCTACCTAGTTATTTGGCTTATAAGAAAGCGCAAAAAGCCGGAGCTTTTGATACGCTCTTTATTGACCAGGAAAGTAGGGTATATGAAGGGACGCGCACTAATTTTTTTGCTATTCAAAATAAAACCTTAATCACGCCGCCTTTAGAATTGGTTTTGGGGGGAATTACTCGCCAAACCGTGATTGCTTGTGCAGAGCAAAATGGATATCAAATAGAAGAAAAATTGCTTAAATTAGCGGAAATTTCAGAATGTGAAGGTGCTTTTATCACTAATACTAGTGGAGGAATAGTGCCGATCAAACAGATTGGTGATTTTATATATTCAGAAATTAGTCCTGGGCTCCAGAATCTAAGGAAATTATTTGAAAATTTTCAAAAATAATAAGTTATCAACAGGTCTTTTCCACAGAATGTGGATAATTGCCTAGATAAAGTGAAATTTGAATTTTTTTCGTTTTTATGAAATCTCTCAACCTAGCCAAAAAAACCACACTCTTGACAAAAAATCTGTTTAGCGTTCTTTCTTGACAGTCCCTAAAAATTCAGGTATGCTTGTGGAGATTTAAAGTCATGTTTTGAGGCAGTTCTCTCTCTTGCAAGCTTCTAAAGCAAGGGAAAAAACTGGCTATGGCGCAGGCCACCTTAGTCCGGTAACCCTCCATGATGTCCACAAATAACCACAATTTACTTTAATAATAAAAACCTTTTCCCAAAAGGAATTTTTTGTTTTCTAAAAACGTATGCCTCCAATCTATAAGCGGCAACCACTTAAAACTACGGAGCGAAAGTTTTTTACAAACTTGCGCGACGCCGTGGAAACCCCAGATTTAATTGAAGTGCAAAAAACTTCATACGAATGGTTCTTAAAAGAGGGGATCAAAGAGTTGTTTGAAGAAATTTCCCCATTAACCGACTTTACTGGCCGTGATTTGGAATTGTTTTTTGAAGAATATTACCTTGACGAGGCTAAATTTAGTGAAACACAGTGCCGCAATAAGAACGTAACCTTTGAGGCACCACTTCGCGTGCAAGTAAAATTGGTTAATAAGCGCACTGGTAAATCCAATAAACAAGAAATTTATTTGGGAGATGTACCGCTTATGACTGACCGCGGTACCTTTATGATTAACGGTATTGAGCGTGTGGTAGTTTCACAGCTCATCCGCTCACCTGGAGCTTTCTTTACTGCTGATGACATGCGCGGCCGTCGTTTTTACGGAGCAAAAATTATCCCAAACCGCGGTGCTTGGATTGAAGTAGAAACTGATCAGAACAACGTGCTCTGGGTAAAAGTAGATCGTAAACGTAAAGTTGCAGCTACTTCACTTCTCCGTGCTTTTGGTTTATCAACTGATGATGGCATTCGCGAAGCTTTCAAAGAAGTGAATAATCACCCAAACATTGATTACATTGAAGAAACTTTGAAAAAAGATACTGCTTCAAGTGAAGAAGAAGGTTTGATTGAAGTGTATCGCCGTATTCGTCCGGGTGATTTGGCTACTTCTGATAATGCTCGTTCATTGATTCATGCCATGTTCTTTAACTTTGATCGTTACGATCTTGGTAACGTGGGTGTATATAAATTTAATACTAAATTTAACCAAGGCTTAGCTGATGCGCAACTTTCTGAAAAAGAACATCGCGTTTTATCACTCGACAAAATTCTCTTGGTGCTAAAAGAAGTTGTTCGTCTTAATGTTACTCAGGAAATTCCTGATGATATTGACCATCTTGGTAATCGCCGCGTTCGTGCGGTTGGCGAATTAGTACAGAATCGTTTCCGGATTGGTTTAGCCCGCATGGAACGTATTATCAAAGATCGCATGAGTACCATGGATATTGATAGTATTGTACCAAACAAACTCATCAATGCTCGTCCAGTGATTAGTGTAATTCGTGAATTTTTCATGAGTTCACAGTTGTCACAATTCATGGATCAAGTTAACCCACTCGCTGAACTTGAACATAAGCGTCGTGTTTCAGCCCTTGGACCTGGAGGTTTGTCTCGTGACCGTGCAGGTTTTGAAGTTCGCGATGTACATACCACCCACTATGGTCGTATTTGTCCAATTGCTACACCAGAAGGTCCAAACATTGGTTTGGTAGGCCACCTTTCTACTTTTGCGCGCATGAATGCATTTGGCTTTTTGGAACCTCCATATCGTAAAGTAATTCGTGTGGTTCCAAACAAAGCTGAATTTACTGAAGGCGAAATTCTTCGTGATGATACCAGCGGTGTAGGAAAAGCTGGTGAAAAAATTACCGCTGACATGGCTAAGAAATTAGCTGGTAAAAAAGATATTATTGAAGTGCCTGTAAAACCTCGCGTTTCAAGTGAAGTGGTATACCTCAATTCATTTGAAGAAGAACGCGTTACTACTGCTTCTGCCAAAATTGCTCGTGATGAAAATGGTTTCTTGTTGCCAGGTAAAGTTCCTGCTCGTGTGCATGGCCAACCGGCAAATTCAGATGTGAGTGAGATTGATTATACTGATGTTGCTTCAAACCAAATTTTGTCTGTGGCTACTAGTTTGATTCCATTCTTGGAACATGATGATGCTACTCGTGCTTTGATGGGTACCAACATGCAGCGCCAAGCTGTGCCTTGTATTAAAGCTGATCCACCACTCGTGGGTACTGGTGTAGAGCGCGCCGCTGCACTTTCAAGTGGGTATGTTCATACCGCTGAAGATGATGGTGAAATTACCGCGGTCACTGGTAACTTTATTCAAGTAACTGGTAAAAAAGGTAAAGTATACGAATATAATTTACACAAATTTATTCGCTCAAATGCTTCCAGTTGTATTAATCAGACCCCAAGCGTAGTACTTGGTCAAAAAGTTAAAAAAGGCCAACCACTCTGTGATGGTCCAGCCATTAAAGATGCTGAACTTTCACTTGGTCAAAACGTTTTGGTAGCTTACATGATTTGGGAAGGGTATAACTATGAAGATGCGATTATTCTTTCTGAACGTTTGGTACAAAACGACCGTTATACTTCAATCCAAATTGAACATTACACTACTGATGTTCGTGAAACTAAACTTGGACCGGAAGTGGTAACCAGTGATATTCCAAATGTTAGTGAAGAAAAATTAAAGAACTTAGATTCTGAAGGTATTGTGCGTGTAGGTGCTGAAGTTCATTCTGGTGATATTTTGGTAGGTAAAATTACACCAAAAGGTGAAACTGAACTTACTCCAGAAGAACGGTTGCTCCGCGCCATCTTTGGTGAAAAAGCTCGCGACGTACGTGATTCATCATTGTATTTGGAACACGGTGAACACGGTAAAGTAATTGATGTTAAAATCTTCTCTGCTGATGCTGGTGACAAATTACAACCAGGTGTAATCAAACAAGTTCAAGTGACTGTAGCTGACATGCGTAAAGTGCAGGTTGGTGACAAGATGGCCGGTCGTCATGGAAACAAAGGTGTTATCTCTCGCGTAGTTCCTGCCGAAGACATGCCATTCTTGGCCGATGGTACACCTGTTGATGTGATTCTTTCACCACTTGGTGTTATTTCTCGTATGAACCTTGGTCAGCTTTTGGAAAACCATTTAGGTTTGGCTGCCAATGCTCATGGATATAAAGCGGCTACTCCAGTGTTGAATGGTATTACTGAAGAACAGATTTCTGAAGAATTGCAAAAAGCAGGCTTGCCAGTGGATGGTCAATCACAATTGTATGATGGTCGTACTGGTGAACCATATGACAACAAGACAACAGTTGGTTATAACTACATGCTCAAATTAAACCACATGGTGGAAGACAAGATTCACCAACGTTCAATTGGTCCATATAGTTTAATTACTCAACAACCACTTGGCGGTA
>JACCDN011105787.1_pt1 | contig 10648 bp, 9 predicted proteins | sample 7441691 | NCBI WGS metagenome assembly JACCDN01 (sample SAMN15323439, study PRJNA562643) | freshwater metagenome | isolation source: river surface water | place: USA:Blue River Watershed | collected 2017-08-16
GCAGCAATTTGATTGAAGACGGTATCGATCTGTCGATTCGCATCACCGCGCAGCTGCAGCCCGGCGACATTGTGCGCAAGCTGGGGCAGTGCCGCCTGCTGACGGTGGCTTCACCCGCTTACTGGGCCGCGCATGGGGTGCCGCAAGACCCCAGGCAGTTGGTGCACCACGAGGCCTTGGTCTATACCAGTGGCGGGCAGCAGCTGAGTTGGCAGTATCAAATCGAGGCACAGGCTGTGACTGTGCCCGTGCGCGGGCGCATCAGTGCCAACAACGGCGCTGCACTGATGCAGGCAGCGGCCAAAAGCATGGGCGTGACGGTGCAACCCGACTTCATTGCGCAGCCCTGGCTGGACAGCGGCGAGGTACGCGAAGCCCTCAGCGACTTTGCGCGCGAGCCGCTGGGCATTTATGCGGTTTTGCCCAGCAACCGCTATGTGCCGCAGCGGGTCAGCTTGTTGATTGAGCATCTGGCAGCTGAACTAAGTTCAGTGCGCAAGTAGCATCGTTCGGTCGACAACAAGCAGGCCATTTTGGCGGTTGTTACAGACAGGGCTAGGGAATCTACTTATCTCATTATTCTTAGGTATCGAACTATAATTTCGGTCATTGTTTCTGATTTTCAGTCTCTCAAAGGAAATTAAACATGATCACGAAAGAAGAAAACGAGCTTTTGTGTCGCGTCGAAGGCGATGCGCCAATGGGGCAGTTGATGCGTAAACATTGGGTACCCATCTGCCTGACAGAAGAAGTGGCTGAGGCTGACGGAACACCAGTCAAAGCAAGAATTCTTGGTGAAGACCTAGTGGTCTTCAGAGATACAGAGGGCAATGTAGGGGTGCTTGATGAGTACTGTCCTCACCGGCGTGCCTCTTTGGTCTTCGGGCGCAATGAGGAGGGTGGGCTTCGATGTCTCTATCACGGCTGGAAGATGGACATTGGTGGCAATGTTCTTGAAATGACGTCTGAACCGGTCGAGAGCGGGATGGTGGAAAAGGTCAAGCATAAAGCCTATCCAGCCCAAGAGTGGGGGGGCATGGTGTGGGCCTATATGGGCAAAAAGGATGAGATGCCTGAGTTTGTCCCGCCACGATGGGCACCAACGCGTGAAACTCGCGTGAGCATTGCCAAGGTGATGTTGCCAGTGAATTGGGCACAAATTCTGGAGGGGGCTATTGATTCCGCGCACAGCTCAAGCCTACACAGTTCGGATATGGTTCCTGCGCGAGTTCACGGCGCCGAGGCCAACGACAAGAATTGGTTGCGACCTTCTACCGACAAAGCCCCGCGCCTGCAAGTGCAGCGCACGGACTATGGTTTTCGCTATGCGGCAATCCGGCGCCCGATCTTTGATGCCAAGACACATGACTACGTGCGTACAACAGTGTTTGTGGCGCCTTGGACGGTGCTGATTCCCCCAAACAACTTGTACAACGTGGCGAACGTGAATGTTCCCTCGGATGACACCAATACGTGTTTCTATTTCATTGGTTGGGGTAATCCTGCTCGAACGCCTGAAACTGAAACTTGGCGCAAATTTTTAGGGCAAACCGTTGGTGTTGACCTGGATGCTTACTATCGTCCACTGAGGAATTACGACAATCGGTTTTGGCAGAACAGGGAAGCGATGAAGGCGGGTAATTTCTCTGGTATCAAAGGCATTCCCAATCAGGACATGGCCATGTGGCTGACCATGGGCAAGATTGCAGATCGTATGCATGACAGGCTGGGTGCCAGTGACTTGGCGATTGTTGAGTTTCGCAAACAGATGATCGAAGCGGTCCAACACTTCCAACAGACGGGCCAAGCGATTGGGGCAGGAGACCACGCAATTCCTTTAAGTGTGTGCTCTTTCCAGGGTGTGATCTCAAAGGAGATCGACTGGCGCAACTATGAGACCAAGTATGTTTGGGACAACGCTCAAAGTGTCTCGGAAGGTGATGACACTTACAAGGTCGGCAGCACTTGAGCCCTTTGAATCTCTGAGCAGGCTATGCCTGAACAGGGACGGCTAAAAGGATAACGGTCGTTTTTGAGCCTGCCCGCATCGTGGGAGAAGTCTTACTTAGCGACAGGTTTGCGTAGAACAATGGGTGCACCGCCAAAGGTGCGCTTGCATAGCCAATGCGCCAGTGCTGAGTCTAGATAGTCAGTATGCCCGGGGAACCAATTTTGTAGTTCCTGTGCCAATCGTTTGTGAATCAGGCGATCACCAGATGTGAGTAAAGCTTCGACTTGGTCGACTGATTTGAGCACTTCATTGTGCTCATTGATGTGGCATTCACTCGCGGGGAACTGAGTCTCCAGCATCCAGGTCTTTTCTTGATCAAAGTGCATGATCAGATGCGCTTTGAGTTGAGCAAAAGCATCAACTACTTGAGCATCTTCTGCAGTTATGAGTGCGGCGACACAGTCGATGAATTCCTGATGGGTCGCATCCATTTGCGGATACCCTAATACGTGATCATCTGGCCTTGCCATTACTTTGAATCCTTTGTCTCGTGGTGAACAAACGAGCAGCTTGTGGAGGCTGCAAGGCTGCATTGTTTTTTTCTTAGTCTTCTAAGATAATACACCTTCGGGCCAGACATTGAAATCAATTTTGATACGAAGACAAGCTATTCAACAGGAGATCGTTTGATGTCAAGCGCAGAAGTACTGAGATCACTGAAAGTGGTAGAAAAGACGGCCATCGCCAAAGACATCACACTTTTTGTGCTGCAGGACCCGGAGGGTGGAGAACTGCCGCCATTTCGGGCAGGTGCTCATGTGAGTGTCCAAGTGCCCATGGGAGCTATGCGTCAATACTCGCTGTGTGGGGCACCTGCAGACAAATTAAGTTATTTAATCGCTGTCAAGTGCGAGTCCGAGGGGCGCGGGGGCTCGCTTAGCTTGGTCCACGATGTGAGTCTAGGTGATGATTTGCCGGTCGGGACGCCTGTCAACCTGTTTCAGTTAGATCCAAAAGCCAAAAAACATTTGTTTATTGCTGGCGGGATCGGCATCACGCCCATCATGGCTATGTTGCATGAACTTGTGGCAGAAGGGGTGGAGGACTTCAAGCTGATTTATCTGGTGCGTTCACCTGAGGAGGTTGCATTCAGTGAAATATTATGCAGCGATGAGTTCGCTGGAAAGGTGATCGTTCACTACAGCCAAGGTGGGAAACGATACGACTTGTGGAAGTGGCTTGAAAAGCCCGTTAACAGCATGCACGTCTACTGCTGTGGATCGTTGGACCTGATGGACAGTGTCAAAGACATGACGGGACATTGGCCCAATCAAAATATTCACTTTGAGAGCTTTGGGGCAGACACCAAGCCTCATGCGGACGATCAAGCATTCAGTCTGAAGTTGAAGCGATCTGGCAAAGTCATTGAAGTGGGGGCCAAGCAGACCATTTTGGATGCTTTGCGCAAAGGGCAGATTCATGTCCCCAGTTCCTGCGAAAGTGGGACTTGTGGCTCGTGCAAGCTTCTGTATGCGGCTGGCGATGTTGATCACAGAGATCTGGTTTTGATGGATGATGAAAAGCAAAAGTACATCATTGTTTGTGTGTCCCGCTCGAAATCACCATGTCTGGAAATTGATTTATGAACCAAACACATCGCCCTGTACGTCTCGGCGTTTTGGGTTTGGGCCGTGCATTCACGTTGATGCTACCGACTTTGGTGGGTGATAAGCGTATTGAAGTTGTCGCAGGCTACGATCCCAGGAGTTCCGCACTTGAACAACTGACAACGACGTTTGGCGCCAGGGCTCATCATTCAGCGCAAGCGCTTTGCGCAGATCCGAATGTGGAGTGGGTTTACGTCGCGACGCCACATCAAATGCATGCTGAGCATGTGTTGTTAGCGGCTCAGCATGGCAAATCGGTATTGGTTGAAAAACCGCTTGCTTTGCGCCTTGACGATTGTCGGGCCATGATCGACGCTTGTGCGCAGGCACAGGTACATTTGATGGTGGGACACAGTCATAGTTTCAATACACCAGTGTTGACAGCAAAAAAAATCATTGATGACGGGATCTATGGCGCTGTCAAGATGATTCATGCTTGGAATTACACCGACTTCATTTATCGCCCGCGGCGCCCCGAGGAGCTGGATACCCGTCTTGGAGGGGGAGTGGTTTTCAGTCAGGCCGCGCATCAAGTTGATGTGGTGAGGCTGTTGGGCGGGGGGAAGGTGTTGTCTGTATATGGTTGTACAGGGCAGTGGGATAAGAAAAGGAAGACTGAAGGAGCGTACAGTGCACTGCTGACCTTTGATCGGGCTATGTTCGCCTCTATCACCTACAACGGTTATGGGGGGTATGACAGTGATGCCGATATGAGTTGGCGTGGTGAGTTAGGTGGAGCAAAGTCGCCTGATGCGCATCAGTTCACCCGTCAGCGTTATAGCCAATGTGCAGATGAGGCTATGGAGGCACAACGCAAGGCTGATCGCAATTTTGGCGGACCTGATTACGTTCCTGAAAGTACTTCAGTGGAACAAACATTTCAGCATTTTGGACCAGTCTTGATTACGTGTGAGCACGCTGATCTTAGACTGACGCCATATGGCGTTGACGCCTACAGTCCGGGAGGCAAGGTGTCCTATCACCCGGTGTGCAGCACCATTCCCAGAGTGGAGGTCATGGATGAGATATGGTCTGTTGCCCGAGAGGGTAGACAAGTATTGCATTCCGGCGAGTGGGCACTTGCTACACTTGAGGTCTGCCTTGGGATACTGGAGTCTTCTCAGACGAGTATGCCCATATTGATGCACCATCAAAGCCAGACTCAGTAAACTTTTTATGTCTAACAGCGGTGTAAAGCAAATCCTTGCGCACTGGAAAGAGTCGGTCCCCAACGATCGTCTTGCACACCTGATTCGCGATGTTTCACGCGCACAAATGAGAGCCTTGCAAGACAGGCTTGATGCCCACGGTGTCTCATTTGGGCATTGGTCTTTCTTGCGGATTCTATGGGTTCAGGATGGGTTGACCCAAAAAACCTTGAGTGATTTAGCTGGTGTTATGGAGCCGACCACGTTTAGTGCTATGAAGGCGATGGAGGCGCAAGGTCTCATTGAGCGGCGGCATTTGCCAGGCAACAGGAAAAGCATTCATGTGTTTTTGACCAACTCGGGACGACAGCTTGAAAAAAAGCTGGTCCCCTTGGCTGAGGAAGTCAACGCCATCAGCGTGGCAGGTTTGACATCCTCGCAGGTTCAGACAGTTCGCTCAGCGTTGATGAAGGTGCTGGCCAATTTGGCCAACGATGGTGAGTAGAGCTGGGTGTGTCAATGCTTGAACATCAGAAGCATGGCGACAGCAATCAAAAATGTCAGCAACAATCGCCTAAATGTTTGTTCATTGAGTCGATTGCGAATTTGCTTGCCCAGCCGTAGACCCAAAAACATCGGTAGCAATGCTAAACCTGAGAGAGCGACTTCGTAGACACTGAATCGCCCATATAGCAACATGACGATGTACATGGGAAGCCCAGTCAGAAAATAGATGATGCTGATGGTGCCTACAAATTCGTCTCTGGGTAAACGCAGGGCCAATAGATAAGTTACCAGTACAGGTCCAGTAAGCGAGGAAACACCGCCAATGAAGCCTGCAAATGCGCCAACCAGGATGCCAAGTGGTTTTTCGTAAACAGCAGGGATTTTCCCTTGGGGCTTGAAAGCTAGCAAGGCTGCAGCCAAAACGACAATCACACCGACAAGCTTGTTGGTGTCGGCGACGCTGATAGTTGTTGTCCATTTGACAGTGAAGACCATGGCAATGAACTGACTGGTAAGCAGCCAGCTCATGCGTCGAATAACTTGCGTAACAGACTTTGCCTCATTGGACTGCATGGCGTTGGAAACAAGCACCGGCGCTACCAAACAGCCCATGGCCTGCGATGCAGGCATGATCAGGGATAGCAACGGTACAGCGACCAAGGGCATGCCTACACCCATGGCCCCCTTGATGGTGGCGCCAAAAAGCAAAATGCCAAAACCGAGAACGATATAAAAGATCGTAAGAGTTAGAGGCAAAGAGATAAGGCTCATTGAAAATAGCTTGGCAATGAGTTTTTAGATCCGGTAAGTCTCGTAGGTGGCCGGATGAAACAGCTCGTCAATCCTGACTTGTCGAGATGACAGTCCTTGTTGATGGTGGTGTCGCACGAAGGCTTCAAGCGTGTTGCGATTGGCTTGAACGCCGTAAGACCAGAAGTCGTTGCCGAGTGTTTCTCGGGCAGATTTGAGTTGTTCCTCTACGAATGGCAGCGTCACCTTTGTGGCGGAGGTGTCGGCCAGCAGTTCTAGTGCAGCCTGTTTGGATTGCGTGAATGCTTTGAGCAATGCTGCAGGTAGCCAGGGCTGAGCATCAGCAAGTTCCTTCTTGATGCCGAGCACATGCATGATTGGGAAAATCCCTGTTCGCTTGTAGTAGTCCTTAGCGACGATGGTGGGATCGTCAAACAACCAACCCACGTGCGGATGAGATAAGGCGCCTCGTCCTGGAGGACGTGGTGCTATGAAGCCATCGATTTCACCATCACGCAGCATTTCTGAAATAGTTCGATCTTCTGGCGCATTTTCGATTTTGACGCCCTCAGGAAGGTTGAGTTTGATTTTTTCGGGGCGCCCGGGTTCGTCAATGCCGCCCCTAACCCAGACCACGTCCTCAGGAGACACGCCGTAGTCATCTTGAAGAATGGAGCGCGCCCAAACAATCGCTGTTAATTGGTATTCGGGAATGCCGATCCGTCTGCCTTTTAGATCCTCTGGCTTGGAAATACGGTCTTTGCGGACGTAAATGGAGGTATGACGGAAGGCTCTAGATAAAAACACGGGAATGGCCACATAGGGTGAGTCACCGCGCGCCAGTCGAACAAGATAACTGGAGAAAGAGAGTTCAGAAACATCAAAGTCTCCACTTCTCATAGCGCGAAAAAACATTTCCTCCGGGTTGAGGAGCATGTAGGTTGGGTCGCACCCATCGATTTGGACACGGCCATCGTAAAGAGCACGGTTGCGGTCATAGTCGCCCATGGCAACAGAGATGTTGAGCTTCGACATAAATTTTGGATTTTTAAAAAGAGCACTCAAGCGTTAGCGAGTTTGTGATTACCTGAAAGGTGCACGGTCACCAGTACGAATGCGCCCACGAGTACAGCAATCAACTGCCACATGAGTTGCGGAACCATGCTGGTAACAGCCAGAATGGCTAACAATATCCGAAGTAAAAGCGGAACACGAAGCTTTCCAAGGTGGCCGCTCGCAGCGATGGATGAGAGGACAACCATGCACAGTGCGAATGCAAAGTCACTGAGAATCTGAGCCAAGCTGCCCTGCATATTCAGGCCCGGATTGAACAAGAAAAAGAAGGGCAACATGAATCCCCCAATGGCCAGTTTGACGGCGTATTTTCCAACTGCCATGGGCTCAGCGTCAGCGATGGCTGCAGCAGCGAAATTGGCGACAGCAACAGGCGGTGTGATGGCTGATAGACATGCAAAATAAACCATGAACAGATGCAGTTGCATCAACGGGAGATTAAAACTTTGACTAAGTACGGGGCCTAAGAGGGCTGATCCGGTTAAATAAACTGCAGGGGTCGGCATTCCCATACCTAGCAGCACAAGGAAAACCGCAGCCAAGATGACGGTGGGTACCAAATGTCCACCAGCCAAGTAGGTGATAAGCAGGGTGAACTTCCCGGCCAATGCGCTGATTTCGACTGAACCAATGATCAAGCCAGCGGCCGCGACTGCACCGATCAAAGGAACGATTTGAAATATGGTTTGTGTACAGCACTCCACAAATTTCTTCGGTCCAATTCGACTGTGTTTTGAAAACCAGCTGAGGACAACGATAGCTGCGGTTGAGCCTGCGGCTACATAAACGGGAGTAAATCCCTTCATAAGCAAGCCCACCAGTGCTATGAGCGGAAGCAGATGTCGCCAGCCTTTGGAGAGAGTTTCAAATAAGGAAGGAATTTCGCTGTCTAACAGACGTTGCTCGTCATTGCGAACCGCATCGTTATGTACTGCAACAAATATCGCGACGTAATATAGAACAGCAGGTAACAGCGATGCTAATGCGATCTTGGCGTAAGCGATTCCAGTCATGTCTGACATGATGAAAACCACCGCGCCCATGACGGGGGGGAGCATCGCACCGCCACTCGATGCAACAGCCTCGATGGCAGCGGCCCTTGAAGGATTTACACCCATTTTTTTCATGAGCGGGATGGTCAAAGGTCCCGTGGTCGCGACATCGGCGGTTGGGCTGCCCGAGACTGAGCCGTACAAACCGCTTGATGTGACACACGCCTTGACTGCTCCGCCACGCATGCGCCCCGTCAACGCGCTGGAGAGACCATAGAAGAGTTCGCCTCCGCCTGAGCGTTCATAAAAATTTCCGAACAGAACAAACAGGAAAGCATAGGTGGCTGCAACTTCTAAGGGTGAACCAAAGATCCCGTTATCAGTCACTGTCATCATTTCCACGAAATAATTCCACGAAAAATTTTCGTGTCGTAGCGGTCCTGGTATGAGGTTCCCAAAAATGGTGAAAGTTAGTAACAGCAATGCAAGGCTGGTCAATCCCCAACCTGTTGAGCGACGACAAAGTTCTAGGACCAATGCCACCAAGGTCAAACCTGCCCACATGTCTGAAGTGGTCGGTTGGGTAAAGCCATAACTCCAATTCAGGAAGCGCTCGTCGTTGAGTAGGTAATAAACGGGAATTGCCAATGAAACGGCAGCTAGCAAGATGTCAATCCATGCCAGCTTTTTCCTATCCGCATGGGCTGATGTGGTTAAGAAAGCTATGGGAAATGTCACTGCGATGAAGACAGAGATGTCTCTGTGGAAATTTGCCGTGTAGCCACGCGCCCATGCCGCAAACGATTCGAGGGTGTCGAGTGTGAACCCTGTTTGCGCAAGCGACTTGTAGATCCATAGGGCAGCATCTCCTGTTATGACGGAGAGTGCACCAATCCAGAGTACATAGAGGGTGGCAATGACTGAACTGATGGCGATCAGCGTCGCCCATGCGCCTTGTGGGCGATGGCGAGCACCTCCTGTCAGATAGCGTGTCAATATTCTCCCGTTGAAACCAGTCCGCATTGAGAATCCTCTAGTACTCTTTTGATGATCAAGTAGAGAGCGTGAACTCTCTAACCGATATGTCTTATTTCATCAGCCCTTTTTCTCGGTAATAGCGCAATGCACCTGGGTGAACCGGCAAGCCGGAAGGGTTCTCGGCCATTTTGGCGGAGGAGAAGGTTTTGAGAGACCCGCCAATGGCGCGAACACGCTCTTCGTTTTCACCCATGGCCTTGACGTATTTGTAGACCGTTTCTTCGGAGGTGCCAGCACTGGCCAGCAGCGCAACCCACTGTCGGATAGTCGGTACAGGCTTGTCTATGAACGGGTACGCGCCTGGGGGAATCATGTCTGCCTTGAAGTTGAACGCATCAGCTGCTTTTTGCGTGAATGCTGGATCATCATCAATCCAGAGCAGAGGTCGCTTGCTGTGAACGTCTTTGATCATGGCATCACCGAGGTTACGCACGTTCATGAAAACGTCAGCCTTGCCGTCAAGGATCGCATTGAGGCCGGTGGAACTGTTGCCCAGGACAAAACTGCCGCCCCATTTTTCAATATCATTGATAGTGAAGCCGTGGGCTTTCATCATCTCATAAGGACCACCGATAGTGGTTTGTGGGTTATCAGGTCTGTTGATGGCCAAGCGCATAGCTGGTTTTTTGGCTGCAATGTCTGACCAAGTGCGAATGCCGTTGGCATCGGCCCATTCTTTTGTCATCAATACATGAATGTATTGAACGTCAAACAGTCGGCTTGCGAGCATGAATTTGCCATTCAACGATGCTTGGTAGGGTGCTTTCCCTTCGTTGGCAAGGCGCGTTTCAGTGCCGGTTGCTGTTGTTGTGAAGTCAGCTTGTCCGTTCGCAACTGCTAGCACCCCCCCGCCTGGAGAGTTGGGTTTGAAGGATATGGCCGAACCTGGATAGACGCCTCTGACGACTTCGTTCAAGCCTTCGGTCATCGCGCGTGGATACCCTGTGGCTGTTGCCCCGGTAACCGTAGCAGTTATTGGTTTGTTGTCATTGAAGTCTGCGGACGCAGGAAGGGTCATGGCTGCCGCCGCGCCCAGAACACAAAGTTTTCTGAGTAGTCTCATCGCATTGTCTCCTTTGAAAAACTTTTGAATATCCGTATAGGATGCGCAAAGCACCCATTCAGGGCTTAATCGATCGAGCCGATTCGCCCCTTCCACAAATTCCAGGATCGCTGGATTTGTCCATCGTTGGCGTCAGACGCCAGTTGCGCTTCACGCTGCGTTAAGTACTGAATTTGCCCCATGCTTGTTGCCTGAATCTGGAGCCGAGCATTAACCTCTGCGTAAACTGCTCGGTACACCGCTTGCTGTATCGAAGAGCCAACTACAGTGGAGCCGTGTCCCCTCATGAGCACACAGGTTTTTGAGCCCAGGCATTTAGCAAGGGCTGCACCTAAATAGGGCTCGCGAATGAGCATGTCGGTATCTCCAAATTCTTCGGAGATGTCGAAATGTGCGCTACCCTCTCCAAGAAAACCGGCCATGTGAAAGACTGGTTTGAGGGTGGCGCGGGTAATGCC
>JACCDN010017571.1_pt1 | contig 10647 bp, 8 predicted proteins | sample 7441691 | NCBI WGS metagenome assembly JACCDN01 (sample SAMN15323439, study PRJNA562643) | freshwater metagenome | isolation source: river surface water | place: USA:Blue River Watershed | collected 2017-08-16
GCGGCGACACCGTCGTCGTCGAACGACACCGATGTCGGTTGGAGCGCCATGATTCGCGCGCCGAGATCTCCCAGAGTGTCGACCGCGTTTCCGTCGGCGAATCCGAGTGTTCCGTCATGCACCACGAGCGGTCGCCCATCGACGGTTGGCTCCGCCGTCGTGACAACGGGCGCGACCTCCGCGATCGACAACATCGAGCCGTTGACGGTGAGCGATACCGAGGAGATGCCGACCACCGACCCCAGCGACACCGTCATTTGTGTGAGCATCGCGCGCTTTTGTGAGGCGGTGGCGTCGATAATTTCCGACGTCACATCGACGAGGGCGCGTCCCTCCGTCACCGTGACCGGTGCGGACGCCAGGGCGACGGCTTCGGGGAAAGCGGTGACGGTGTTCGGGAGATATTCACTCGGTCCGGCAATGACCGCGCGGGCGATTTCCGTGGCGGGATCTCCCGCTCGCGGGAAATACCTCACGTCGGGAACGAATTGGTTTTCGTAGTCGGCGTAGAAGTACACGGGGTAGGGCTGATACACCGTTTCAAAGGTCGAACTCGTGAGGAACACCGCGTCGGGTGCTTGAGAAATTCGCCATTCGCCGTTGACCTGGGTGAAATCAAATTCGAAACTCTGTGATGCGCCGGCGTCCTCGGGGGCGTAGAAACCACCGCGCACAACGCGGGCGACGACCGAGGTGGAGTAACTCATCGAGTTGTCTCCGGTCGACAGGCTCGACGCGTTACCTCCGCGAATGACGGTTTCCTGCAGAGGGTTCCAATCGGCCGAAAAATCGTCGGCAAGGAAGAGACGTGCGACTCGGTAGTTGTCCTGCGCCGCGGCACCGGCGGCGAGGAATCCCTCCAAAATCTCCTCCTTGGTCGCGCCCTTCGACGGGCCGGAGGCGAGGTATTGGACGAGGGTCTCGTCGGGGGCATCGAGCGGACCGCCTCGCTGGACGGGTCCCGAGGTAGGCAGGTTGGTGCACCCCGCGAGAAGCAACGCGACGAGCAGCGGCAATGCCCTACGCATCGGTGACCTCCTCGCCCGGCGGAAGTCCGACCGGGGACACCGCGTCTCGAACTCCCTCACGGGGAATGGTCAAACGGAAACACGCCCCTTCACCGGGTTCGGTCCAGACGTCGATCGTGCCGCCGTGAAGGCGGGCGTCCTCGAGCGCGATTGCAAGCCCCAGCCCGGTACCGCCGGTCCGACGTTCGCGGGATGGATCACCCCTCCAAAATCGGTCGAAGACGCGCGTCGCCTGATCGGGAGACATTCCGACGCCGTAGTCACGGACGGCAATCCCCACCGCGCTCGACGACGAATCCACCCACACGTCGACGGGTTTCCCCTCCCCGTGGTCAATGGCGTTTGCGAGAAAGTTTTGAAGGATTCGCCGGACGCGGCGTGGGTCGATGTCGACCTCGGAGTGGCCGCCGGGGGCATGGAGACGAATCTCCGTGCCACGATCGGCGGCCAAGGCCGCAACCGAGTCAACGCTCGATGCGACGAGCGTTGCGGGAACCGTCGGTTCGCGTTCCAACTCGGCGGCGCCCGCATCGAAGCGTGACAATTCGAGCAACTCGGCGAGCGTCGCCTCGAACTTTTCCAACTGTTGGTGAAGAATTTCGGCGGCACGGGCAGTGTCGGCGTCAAACCCGTCGCGTTTGGCAAAGATCATGTTCCCCGCCAGCTTGATTGACGTCAGCGGAGTCCGAAGTTCGTGGCTGACATCCGACACGAACTGCTGCTGCAGAGTCGACAGCGTCGCAAGTCGGGTGATTTGTCCTTCGATGGCTTCGGCCATGCGGTTGAACGACTCGGCGAGCGTGGCCGTGACGTCCTCGCCCTCCACGCTGATGCGCTCTTCCAGGTTTCCCGCCGCAAATCGCTCCGCCGTTTCCGCGGTCGTCACAATCGGTCGAATCGCTCGTGTGGTGACCGTCCAGACGATCCACCCGGTCACGACGACGAAGAACGCGCCACCGATGAGCAGCGCGCTTTGGACGAACCGCAGGTTGCCCTGAACATCGGACAGGTCATACACAAGGACAAGGTCGTATCGGCCCGCTGTGGGGACGTCAACCGTTGCTGCGGTGGCGATGCCCGGCTCTCCGTTGGGGAGGGCAATCGATTGGAGATGCACCGAGGTTCGCTCAGCGGCGGCGGTTGCGCGAAGCTCATCCGACACGACCTCAATCGGAAAACCAATCGACGAGGTGCTCGCAAGAACATTCTCCGTCGACTGGTCGGTTTGGCGAAGGATGGCGAAACCAACCAACCCGGGGGAATTGGTGGTCGACCGAATCGTGGTCTGGGCGGCCGAATTGGCGCGTTCGACGTCGATGTTGCCGTCCGTGTCAAGTGCGCCATCAAACACCGCCTGGACGTTCCCCGTGACCGCCGCCGCTTCGGCGACAACTTCGGAACGGCGCGACTCGAAGAGGTTTCGTTGAATCGTGTAGGACAGCACACCTCCGATGAGGCCGACGGCGATCGCGGAAAACAAGACCGACACCAACATCATGCGGAGTCGAAGCGACGTCCTCCAACTGCGTTGCGCGAGCCGAACGAGCCGACGCACGATGTTCATGAGCCTCGCGATTCACCCGCGCGGTAGCCGACACCGCGAACGGTCACGACGATCTTGGGGTCGTCGACGTCCCGCTCGATTTTCGACCGAAGTCGCTGGACGTGCACGTTGACGAGCCTCGTGTCGGCTTTGTACTGGTACCCCCACACCTTTTCGAGGAGTGCCTCGCGCGTGAACACTTCCGACGGGCTTGCGGCAAGCGTGTGCAGCAGTTCAAATTCGAGCGGCGTGAGGTTGATGGGTTCACCGTCGCGGGCTACACCGTGCGCGCGAAGGTCGATCTCGATGTCCCCCACCGTGAGGGTGTCTGAGGTGGCGGGAACGGGGCGGCGCATGCACGCGCGAATACGGGCAACGAGAACCTTCTCGTTGAAGGGCTTCTCGACGTAGTCGTCCGCACCGGCCTCGAGTCCGGCAACAATGTCCTGGGTGTCCGTTCGCGCCGTCAACATGACGATGGGTGTTCCCGACGATTCGCGGATTGTGCGGCAGACCGAAATCCCGTCGAGGCCGGGCAGATTGAGGTCGAGGAGGACGAGGTGGGGGGAATACTCGTCGAAGGCGGTGAGCGCCTCGGGCCCGCTCGTCGCCACGCGCGTATCAAATCCTTCGGCGCGGAGGAACAGTTGCACGACGTCGCCGATGCCGGGATCGTCGTCAACGATGAGGATTCGAGCGGTCATGTCACCTCCTGCCGTCACGGTGTGACCGTTACATTCTGCCGAATCACGGCGAGTGCTTCATCCCGGATGGCGGCCATAAGTTCGGGAGTCCCCGCCTCGACGTTGAGTCGCAACAACGGTTCGGTGTTTGACGCACGGACGTTGAGCCACCAAAAGTTTCGTTTCTCCCCCAGAACCGGAGGGAGTGCCTCGTCATCGAGCGAGCCGCCCGAAATCGTGATGCCGTCGAGTGTGTCGAACTTTCCTCGACCGGTGAAGGCGTCGCGCACCCGGTCGACGGCCGCGGAAACGTTGTCGACGCGCGAATTGATTTCACCGCTCTGAACGTAGGGGGAATATGCCGACGCCAGCTCAGAGAGGGGCGCGTCCTGGTTGCCGAGTTCCGCGAGCACGTGCATGGCGGCGAGCAGTCCGTTGTCGGCACTCCAAAAGTCACGGAAATAGTAGTGCGCCGAATGTTCACCGCCGAAGACGGCGCCGGTCTCGCGCATGACGCGTTTGATCAGCGAATGGCCCACCGTCGTCTTGACGGGCCGTGCCCCCGCAGCTCTAATGGTTTCCGGCACGATGAGCGACGTGATGAGGTTGTGAATGACCGACACCGTTTTTTCGCCGCGTTCGCGCGCCCTCGCGATTTCGCGGAGAGCGACAATCGCCGTGACCGCCGACGGTGACACGGGCTCACCGCGCTCATCGACGACGAAACAGCGGTCCGCGTCACCGTCGAATGCCAGCCCCATGTCTGCACCGTGCTCACGGACCGCGCGCTGCAGGTCGACGAGGTTGTCGGGGTTGAGGGGGTTCGCTTCGTGGTTGGGAAAGGTGCCGTCGGGCTCGAAATAGAGGGGGATGATCGTGAGGGGTAGTGCCGGTAGCCCCGCTGACTCGCCAAACACCGCGGGAACAGTAAGCCCGCCCATCCCGTTACCGGCGTCAACGACGACGGTGAGGGGACGGATGGTGGTGAGGTCCACCATGGTGCGGAGGAAATCCGCGTACTCGGTCAACACGGTCGTGGTCGAACTGGTTCCAGGTACTTCGTGGGAGGGAATTCCGTGCGCAAGAAAATGAGCCGCATGCTCGCGAATCGAGGCGAGACCGGTCTCGAGACTGAGTGATTCCGCTCCCGCTCGGGACAACTTGATTCCGTTGTAGCTGGAGGGGTTGTGGGATGCGGTAAACATCGCCGACGGCAGGTTCCGTGATCCCGAGGCAAAGTAGGTCATGTCGGTTGAACAAAAACCAATCGACAGCGTCGATGCGCCGCGGGCGTTTGCTCCACGCTCGAAGGCGGCCGCGAATTCCGGGGACGAATCGCGCATGTCGTGGCCGACGACAACAGTGGACCCGGCTGCCCCGATTTCGTCAACGAATGCGGCCCCAATTGCCTCGACGATGTCCGCGGTGATTTCCGTGCCGACGAGTCCGCGGATGTCGTAGGTCTTCACGATTCGCGTCAGATCGATTGACATCGTCACCCCTCCCCGTCCCGTTCACGATACCGCACGAGTTTCCAGCCGTGAGGGGCGGAAAAGTCGACCGCGTGACGGGCACATAGGTCGAGTGCGGTGGGGTCGTAGACGGGGCTCAGCATTCCGAGCACGGCTACTTTCAGTTGGTAGTCCATCGTCAGGGTTGCCTCCGCGTCTCGGGAACACCCAGGCTTTCGGCACGGTCGAGTCATGTCGTCAACAGGCTACCGCGCGGTGGTTACGCTTAGTCCATGCCCTCCGATCGCCGCTCCGCTTCTCGACACGGCAGACCCGTCCGGTCCGACGTGCGCGGGATTGCGGCGGCCGACGTCGGTGGTCGCAACGCGTTTTTCGTGGACGTCGCGAAGGGTGTCATCAACTATCTCTGCGATGTGCAACCAGAAAAGATGTCGGGGGTTCGCGTCGAGATGTCGTCGCTTCCGTCCGGAGAATTGGCGGACGGGCTGCCGCGAATGTGGTCAGTCGTGCCCTCCGAAAAACGCGTCGTTGTGTATCGGCTTCCGATCGAACGGATGACTAAGTTGCATCGAGACGACGACTGGCATCGCCGAAACAACATCGAATCCGCGGTCATCGAAGCGATCGCGGAACTCCTGGGCGAGGACCCCTTCGACTTCGCGCCGAACCGTTATTTTCCGCACGCTTAGTGGGCGATAACGGTCACCGACCGCGCGCCCAAAGGTTCCGTCGGTAGTCGAAGAGTGGCGATTCCTTCGGGAACCGTCATGACGACCCCGGCCGCGACGGTCCCATCGCTCGACACGATCAGTGCGCCTCGGGAGACGGTAACCGACCTCGACGATCGAGGCGCCACCTCGAGATCGGATTCGTTGCCCGCGGTCGAGACCGTCACGATGACGGGTTGATCCGTCGGGTTGGTCAGCACGAGAGTTGAATTCGAGACGGGAACGTAGGCCATCGACTTCCCCGCGCGACCCACGACGGCTGGCGACCACGCGGAATCGACGATTTCGGTCTCCGTGTTGTAGGCGGTGAAACGCGCCGATGCCAAAACCGGGACATCCGCCTCAACGATGAGTGAGAAGTCGCCCGACGCAAGTTCGTCGATGGCGATGTCGGTCACCGTTCCCGCGGTGACCGGGGTTTCGATGGTCACCGACTCACCGCCGCTGAGGGGCAGAAGAGTGATCGACGCCGTCCCGTCACTCTCACCGGGCGTGAACACACGGACAACGGTCACGGTGTCGGTGTAGTCGGGATCGACGCGCAGTGGACCGACCGTCTCCCCGTCGGGTTGCCGAACGACCGGAATGACGACCTCGGTAGCGGGTTCGGTTGTGGGGGCGATTCGGTCGAGCCCTCCCGGAGTCAAGCCTCGAGTGGTGGTCACTTGAAGGGTCGACCACACTGGGGCGCCACTGCTAACGACGTGAACGGCGGGTGACGGCTCCCCCGGAATAAATCCGGCGAGGGAGAAGGACTTGGATGACCCCGCGGGAATGACGATCCCCGAGGCGGCGGGAGCGACAATGGGACCACTCGCACCCCAAAATTCGAGATCAATTCGGGCGTCGACTCCGGAACCGTTCCCGATGGTCAACACCGCATCGCGACCAGTCGTAGTGCTACCACCGACCAACCACTGGCTGTTGGCGGGGTCGCCGCACTCCGCGGCCAGGTATCCGGCGACGAGTTCGTTATCGAGCACCGCCGACTCGGTGGCGGCAACGCTGTCGGGTGACTCGTCGAAGGTGACGATTGCGCCGTCTGGTTCCGTGTCGGTGACAAGTTGCGCAACGCGGTTTCCGCCGGTGATGTGTTCCGTGACCGTGCCGATTCGTGCCCACGACGACGAGTCGTCGACGACTGCGAGGACGCTGCCCGAACACACAATATTGCGCGACACCGCTTCCGGTTCGACGACGGTAGTTGCGTCGGGCGCGGACATCGCCGGCACGGTCCACTCGGATACCAGCACCCCCGCGGACACGCCGAGAGCGACAACCATCGTGACCGCCGACGCGAGTGACCATCTATCGACCATCGGATTCACCCTCCTCCGCGGCATCGTCGACGACTCGGCGTCGTCGCGGCAACGTCGTCGGGATGGCGGCGATGATCGCGACGGCGATCACCAGTCCCGCGATCGCGAGATACGCGACGTCTCGGCCGGGGTGGTCGAGGGTGGCCCGAGGCTCGATGTCCACAATCCACAGCACGCCGTTGGCGGTCTGTCCGACCTGGGTGAGTCCCGGATGAGATGCGATTGCGGATACCGCAGGGTTCGTCGGGGACGCCTTGAGGAGCACAAACCGGATGTTGAGATCGTTGGCAGCGGGGATGACATCGAATCCGCTTTCGACGATGAGGTTTCCTGCAAGTGTCGCCACCGAACGCTCCGTCGGGTTCACCCCGGTTCGGGTCGCGGCGGTTGCGGTCCAGTGAACCAAGGTTGATCCACTACCGCGCTGGAGTTCAGCGACGATTGCGGAGTCTCGGGGCGTAATGACGAGTGTTCCCGCGGCGGGGTGTGTTCGCGTCTCGGCTTCGACATAGGCCGGCACCGACCGAACCGGGGATGCCGCGACAAGGGTGTTGCCGATGAACGGAGCGGCGATGGTCGTGGCGGACGCGAGTGCAACGGCAGCCACCACGACGGGCATCGCGACACCCCGCACAAACGGTATCGACGTCGCGGCAATCGCCAGCCCTGCGCTGAGGGCAAACCACAGGGGGTCGAGCAGCGCTGCACTGGACAGGCCGACGGGTTGGTCGGCGATGTGCGCGAGCGGAGCCGTTGCCAGCGCGGCGGCGGTGACGACACCAATCGCACCCACCGAGGCGATGAGCCCCAGTCGCGGGTTGCCGCGAATGACGACAAACACCGTTGCGGCGACGGACACGGCGACGATGGCGTACACGACGATGAGTGCCACCGTGTCGTCGACAAACGGAATCGACGGCGCTGCCGGCCAGACGGCGAGAAGGTCAAACGGCGGATTTGTTGGTGCAACCGGCACTCCACGGTCGGCGAAGTACGACAGCGGGTTAGCGGAAAGCGCGGCGAGAAGTCGTGGCCATTCGAGGGCCAGCGCGGGGGCGAGTCCCAGCACAATAAGGGGCCTACCGGAAACAGCGCGCACAATTGTTGCGACGACGATGACAGGTGCGAGCGCCGGTACCGACACCCACACGACAGCGGCGAGCAAGCCGAACCAGCCACCCGAGACGGTGCCGCGTGAGAGCAACGACCTCGCCGCGAACGGAATCGCAATGTGCGCGAGAACAGAACCGAGTCGACCCTCGGCGAGTGCGATGTGAAGCGACGGCATGAGCGCCCACAGCGTGCCAACGATGAAGGCCGTTCCCGACTTCACGGTGACGACTCCGGAACCGACCCAACCCGCGACAAATGACAAAGGGACCGCGAGCGCCCACAACGCGACGACGGACAGGTTGGGATCCCACCAGGTCACCGTCGCGAGTGCCGCAACGAGAGCAGCGAACCCGTCGGGCACGGATTCGAGGCCGCCGGACAGCGGCGTCCACGTGGCGCCCACCGCGGACCAGGTGTCGGCGATTGAGGTGCTGAGCGGCAGTAATCCCCCGCCGCTCAGCGCGGCGGCACCGAGATAGGAGTATCCGAGAATGAGTCCGACGACGGTTGCGGCGGCCGTCATCCACGCCCCGAGTTGCCCGAATCCGAGGCGGGGTTCATCGTCGAGGGCCTCACGCGCGGCGCGGATTGCGTCCCGCTCCAACGCGCGGCGACGCGTCATTTCGCTCCGCGACACGAACAACCTCGCACGATCGATTGGCTGTTTCGCCACCCGCGCAATGGCTCGACGCGACCTCCCGATTGCGCCCTGACGCAAGACCCCACGAACCGTTCCGCGAAGCTCGGCGAACGGATGTGGTTGTTTGCCAACGAAACGGCCGAATCCTCGGGTGAGTGCGCCGAGAAGGAGCGACACAGCGCGAAGAGGTGCGACAACAGTGGTCAGATAGGCGAGCACTCGGTGAGCGCGCGCCTGCGCCTCCTCGCGGATGACCCGCGCGGGGGAAACCTCTCCGAGAACGGCTTCGAGCGATGACTCGCCGGTTTCGACGACCGCGGCCGGTACGATTTCGACCCGCCAGCCGGCCGTCCGGGCACGGTAGCAAAAGTCGAGAGCCCCGTCGACGAGTCCAAGCGCATCGTCAAAGCCATCTAGTTCGTCCCAGACGACACGACGGACGAGCATCCCCGCCTCGCCGACACCGAGCACGTCGCTTTGCCGATCGTATTGGCCCTGGTCGAGTTCACGCTCCGCCAACTGCACCGCGAATCCGGACCGCGAAATGGATTCGCCCATCTCGCGAATCTCGCCGGGCAAATCCGAATCCAGTTGCTTGGGTCCGACGACACCAACGGACGGACTTGTGTCAAATACGGCCAACAACGCGGCGAGCGCGCCGACTCGAACCTTCGTGTCGTCGCGCAACACCCACACGGCGTCACTCGGGTGTCCCTCGAGAGCCGCCGACACCGCGGTGGAGAGGGACGCTGAACCGGGAAGTTCGACGACTCGAACATCCGGCGGCACCGTCACCTGCACACCACCGAGAGCGGCGACCGTTATCGCACCGGGCAACACCTGTCCGCGCAGGGATTCGAGAAGCCCGTCGAGTCGTTCGGGGAGCCGCCGTACGACAACGACGACCGCGACCGAGTCACGACTCACCACGCGAGGTGCCTAACGGTTAGCCGCGACGACGAAACTTGCGGCGCTCGCGTTCGGACAGGCCGCCCCAGATTCCGAATCGTTCGTCGTTTTCGAGGGCGAATTCGAGGCATTCGTCACGAACGGTGCACTGAGCGCAAATCCGCTTGGCGTCGCGAGTCGAGCCACCCTTCTCGGGAAAAAACGCCTCGGGATCGGTTTGCGAGCACAGTGCATCGGCTTGCCATGCGAGCGGGTTGTCGTCGCCAACGACCTCGTTGCCGGTGCCGGGAACTCCGCGGAGGATGGGGTCGGAGAACCAGTCACCGGGAACATCGTTGGTGTAATCGGTCATGTGCTGGCCCTCCGTTGGAACTGTGTATCTGGATAATTACACCGTTGTTATTCGAAATAGTCAAGTTCGGAGAGTCATAATTTACGGCGCGGGCGTGTCGGGTTTTCCGCTCAGACCGGTCGGTAGGCGATGACGACCGTTCCGCGTCCCTCAAGTCTCAATTCGGAGTCTCCCGATTCGAGAAGCACGGCTCGACCGGCGGTGAGGGACACCGTCGTGTCCGCACCCACCGTTACAGTCCCCGCAACGACAAGGGCGATTGCGGGGGTCGACACATCCACCACGACAGACCCCGACACCTCGACTTCGGTGAGGGTAAATTCATCGAACGGGGACTGGACCCTGCGGACCGGTCCGGCGACAAGGGTTTCGGGTCGAATCGGGAGGGCCTCGTCGAAGTTCGCCGCGGCGAGAAACGCGGAGACGTCGACGTGCTTTGCCGTAAGTCCGCCGCGAAGCACATTGTCACTCGACGCCATGACCTCGACGCACAGCCCGCTGAGGTAAGCGTGGACGGTCCCCGCGGGAACCGCGAAAACTTCGCCTGGGGCAAGTTCGATGTGATTCAAGAACAGTGTGAGAACAACGCCGGGATCCCCGGGGAACGACTCGGCGACTCGGCGGGCTACCTCGAGCGCGTCGTCGACATGTTCGACTCCGCTCGCTGGGGTGGGAACGGCGAGCGCCCGAGCAAGTCCCCTGACGCCGTCATCGCCCTCGAGAATCCGGTCGACGCCGTATCGCACTCCGGCCGTACACGCGGTCATGATGTCCTCTGCCCCGGGGGTGTCGACGGACACGAGGTGTCGCAAAATATCCGTGCGCTCGTGTTCGGGGCGGAAGCCACACAGCGCGGAGAA
>JACCDN010063626.1_pt1 | contig 10645 bp, 10 predicted proteins | sample 7441691 | NCBI WGS metagenome assembly JACCDN01 (sample SAMN15323439, study PRJNA562643) | freshwater metagenome | isolation source: river surface water | place: USA:Blue River Watershed | collected 2017-08-16
ATGAGTACGGTTCGGTCTTGCATCATTTCATTTAAGGATGAAATAACTTGAGGATCGCTCACCACCCAAACTTGATGGCGATTACCGTCATCGGTCACAATATCAATTTGAGGTTTTTGATGAGGAATCTCTTTCAAAAGAGCTTCGACGCGATTTCCCGCGTCGCTATAAATTCCAAAAATGCAGGAAAGATTCGCTTGAGTCGCTTTAATTAAATGGAGTCGATCGGCCTTGGGACCTGCAAAGGTGTATTCGTGAGGACGAATTTTTCCATTTTCGAAAGATTCAATGAGACGCCTGGCAATAAACCCTCGCCGCGTCAGCTGACGACCATCTTCTAACGTATACGTTTGGTGATACACATAAATGGCGGGGGTTTCTTCTTGAACTAAATCCTGGTTTTTTCTCCAATCGGAAAGGGTTTGCGCCGCGACATCGTACTTTGTTTTTCCTTCGGTGGCCTCTTCATCTCGAGTCAAAATCAAACGCACAATGTTATTGGCGTGCCTTTCATAAAGGGCTTTTCGGTAATCTTCATCGATGACGTCATAAGGCGGCGCCATCACTTGGGCCAACTCATTAATTTTTTTAGGATTGTAGCGTAAGCCCCGAAAGGGTGAGATGATATTTTTTTTCATATTTTGTTCCAAGGTATTTCTCCTTCACGAATGAGTTTTGGAGGATCTACCGTCACATCCAAAATGGTAGATCCTTTTGAAAGTGCAAGGGCTCCTCCATCCACAATTCCATCCAGTTTGTCAATCCTCTGACCTCGCTCAAGATTGATGCTGAGCAGCGTCTGAACATCAAAACAGTTTTGCACTTCTTGAGCAGAATGGGCGGGAAGGTCACCCGAAAGATTCGCGCTCGTCGTCGTCAAAGGACTTCCCAATCCCTTCACCAGCTTTTGAGCAAGAGGATTGGAAGAAACTCGCAACGCAATTTTTTTCCCTCCCCCTAAAAGTTCATTCGGAAAAACGCCTTCTTTCACCCAAAAAACAAGGGTGAGTGGACCGGGCCAAAAATTTTCAATTAAGGTTTTTGAAATTTCAGGAATCTCACGAACGTAAAGGGGAAGTTTGTCAGCCGATTCGATTAAAACCGAAATAGGTTTTCTCGATTCACGACTTTTAAGTTCGAAAACTTTTTCAACCACCTCAAGTTTTGTGGCATCTCCTCCTACTCCATAAACTGTTTCAGTAGGATAAGCGATGATACCACCCGATTTTAAAATTTGAACGGCGGTGGAAACATCTAGGAGAGGAATGGACATACAACCCGATCAGATTTTGAGCTTCTTATTTTTCTCTTCAACATCTTTCTCTAGTTTTTTGCGATAGTCCGTCAGTTTCTTTTTAATTTTAGAATCTGAAAGAGCCAAAATGGCTGTTGCCAAGAAGCCAGCATTTTTGGCACCGGCTTTTCCTATCGCCACACAGGCAACGGGAATTCCACCCGGCATTTGAACGGTTGAAAGAAGAGAATCGAGCCCTTTTAAGGGCGAGCCATCGAGAGGAACTCCAATCACGGGAAGCGTCGTCAGCGAAGCCAACACCCCTGCCAAGTGGGCTGCCATTCCCGCACCTGCGATTACAATTTTCACTCCACGTTTTTCCAAACCACTCGCCCATTTGTGGGTTAAATTGGGCGACCTGTGTGCTGAGGTGACCACGACTTCAGAACTGATGCCGAAATCCTCCAACACCTTTGCGGCTTCTTTCATCACTTCAAGATCAGAATCACTTCCCATTGCAATTGCAACTTGTGGCATAACGGTCTCCTTTATTTTATAGTTAGACAGTTCTCTTTCCATCCCCTTCAAGAGCTTCGTCGCGAGCTCAACCGAACGGGAGGATCAAGGTGGAGATGGAGTCATCCCAGCCCCTAAGGGGCCCCCTTGGGGCGAAGGCTGGGATCCAAAGATTTTTGAGTATTCTGGATTCCTGCCTACGCAGGAATGACAAATCCACTTTAACTCTTCACTTATCAAGTGAACGATTACTTCAAAGCCTTCAACCCAATATCCTTCCTGAAATGCATCCCCTTCCAACAAATTTTACCAACAGCTTCATACGCCAGGTCTATGGCTAATTTCAAATTTTCTCCCAGTGCGGTGACACCCAACACTCGTCCTCCTTGAGTCACCCAACGACCGTCTTGTTTCGCCGTTCCTGCGTGAAAAACTTTGACGTCTTTCAGGAGGGCTGCGTCTTCGATTCCCTCAATCACATCTCCTTTGCGGTAAACTCCAGGATACCCCTCAGCCGTCAGCACCACACACACGCACGGTCTTGGATCCCATTCTGCCTGGTATTGATCCAATCGCCTTTCAACCGTCGCCATCATCAACTCGACAAAATCCGATTTGAGACGGGGCAAAATCACCTGACATTCAGGATCACCAAAACGCACGTTATACTCGAGTAAAGAAGGTTGCCCTTGATCGATCATCAGTCCGGCATAGAGGACTCCGCGATAATCGACTCCCTGCTCTTTTAAACCTTCAAGGGAAGGATGAATAATTTGTCGAATTGTTTTTTGATATACCTCAGCCGTCACAACCGGTGCCGGAGAATAAGCCCCCATTCCTCCGGTGTTCGGACCTTCATCGTGATCAAACACCCGTTTGTGATCTTGACTCGTCACGAGGGGAAGAAAAGTCTTTCCGTCGGTGACCCCCATAAATGAGGCTTCTTCTCCCACTAAAAAATCTTCGAGAACCACTTTCGATTGAGAACCCAAACTTTTTTCAATGAGGATCTGACGAATCGCCTCAGTCGCTTCCTCTATATTTTTTGCAATGATTACCCCTTTACCCGCAGCTAAACCATCTGCCTTTACAACGAGTGGATACTTTCGTGAAGCCAGAGATTGAACGGCAAGCGAAGCGTCTGAAAAAGTTTCATAACTTGCCGTCGGGATTTTTTTTTGGTGAAGGAGTTCTTTCGTATACGCCTTCGAGGCCTCAAGCCTGGCTCCTTTGGCATTAGGCCCAAACACACAAATTTTTTCATCGGTGAGACGATCGGCTAAACCCGCCACCAGCGGGGCCTCAGGCCCCACCACTACCAAGCCTATGGATTCAGAACGTATAAAACTCATGAGAGAAGAAAAATCAGAATAGTCTAAAGAGACACATTCTGTTTCTTCAGCAATCCCATGGCTTCCGGGCGCCACAAAAAGCTTTTGAGTGTGAGGGCTTTGTTTAATTTTATAGGCCAAGGCGTGCTCACGCCCACCCGAACCGATGAGAAGAATATTCATAGACCTCAAGACTCTTATTTTGCCGATCTTTTATTGTCTACTGTATTTTAGGTCAGTCGGGACCGGAATGAACCCCACACCTCGTGTGAAGCCAAAAAGCTGGAGAAGAAGCTGCAGTTTCGGATCAATCAAAAGACAATACCACTGTATTTAAGCCCCAACCTGTGACACACTCGAAACTTCTTTCTTTTGTTCCTCGTGCTCAACCATCTCTTTTGCCTTATCAGAAATCTTCTTAAAGTCGCTCTCTTCAGTTAATTTATACTTCTCAATTTTTCTTAAAACCGCCTGGGGATCACGATTTTTCAGATGAAGAATACAAATTTCTTTGAGAAGGTTCATGTCTTTGGGCCGGCGGAAAAAAATGTTCTCCAACACTCCAATGAGCAACCCCACATGCTTGCCACCCTGCACCTTAAGCTCATTTCCGATCTTTTCATACTCTCTGAGTGCCGCCTCATGAAGACCCTGGTTATAGTAAATTTCTGCCAAACGCATTCGGTTGGGAACATCGGAAGGATCAATCGCCACCATCTGCTTGGCAGCCTCGATGACTTTTTCTTTTTGATTATGATTTTGATAGTAATGAATGATGATCAGAAACTGGTTGATGGCATCTTTTGTCATGCCCAGCTGATGGTAAAGGTCGGCCAAACGCTCATTAAACTCGACAGACCCCGGAGACATTCGAATGATATTCTTGTAAATGGCAACCGACTTTAACAAAAAACCTTCTTCAATATAGGCCTCGGCCACCTGTCGAAAAGTTTCAATTCCTTTTTGAATTTCACGACGCTTGAAGCAAATTTCTGCCAACCTGATTTTAAGACGGAGGTCTCCGGGCTGAGCGGCACACTGGGCCAAGGTCTCTTTCAGTTCTTTTTCAAACTTTCCCTGATGTAGCAACCCCTTGAACTGATCAAACCCTTGGATGAAAGCGGTTTTTATCTTTTCTACTTCTTGACGGAGTTCCATGAAAAATCTTCCTCCTGTTCGCTGAAGTGTCCTGAGTTAAGGATACGGGATACGAAAATCCAAGTGAGAGGGAAAATCCCCTCCACCGAGATCAAGGGGTGATTATACCCACAATTGCCCTCAGCCCCAACAAATAACTTTTCCATCCAAAACCTGAAATTTGCCCCTTCGCCACAGGAGCAATCAGCGAAGAATGTCGAAACTCCTCACGTTGATAAATATTACTCAAATGAACTTCAACGACCGGAATGGAAATTGCTGCAATGGCATCACGAATGGCAACAGAGGTATGGGTGTACGCGGCAGGATTCATCACAATTCCATCAAACTTTTTACGCGCCTGTTGAATTTGGGTCACCAACTCACCTTCGGCATTGCTCTGAAAAAAATCGACCGAAACCCCCAAGACCTTTGCTTCTTTTTCAAGCTGAGAGTTGATTTGATCAAGCTTCAACTGGCCATAAACCTCTTTTTCACGCTCACCTAAAAGATTTAAATTGGGGCCATGGATGATGAGGATTTTCTTTTTCATTTCCTCTCCTGAATCTTTTGAAGCAGAGCCTGAAGTTTTTCGATTTTTTTATAATTTTCGTCTGCCTGAAGATTGGATACTTCGGAGGATTCAAGAGGGGATAAATCTGCAACCAAGTCAGTGGCTGCACTCAAGACTTCAGGTACAGCCACGAATTCGACTTCCTCTTCCACAACCACAGGAGTCTTTTTTTCAATTTTTAAAAAGGGGGTTCGTAGCTCTTTCAGTTCTTGAAGAAGAGCCTTCATCGAAGCATTGGACTCATCTTGTTCAAGGGCCTTTTCACAAAGACGGGCCGCGTACTGCAGATGCCCTTGCGACTGAAGAATTTTAATCATGGTTTTGGTATGAAAAACCGGATCCACTTCAAAACTCATAATGCCTCCAACACTTTCGTGAGGTTCAGCGATTTTACGACCACCGAACCCACTTTTCGAATCAACACATAGTTGATCTGCCCCTGTTTCATCTTTTTATCACGGCTCATCGCCTCAAGGTAGTGCTTTTTGGAAAAAGGAGGTGGCTCAAATGGCAAGCCCGCCTTTTTGAGAAGATGAATCAAACGAATCTCTGTGGACGGCGCAGTGAGACCTAAGTGACGGGATAATTTTGCGGCAAACGCCATACCGATGGCAACGCCCTCCCCATGACTAAACTTTTTGTAGCCAGAAAGAGTTTCGACCGCGTGACCTAGGGTATGACCAAAATTCAAAATCATGCGAAGACCAGTGGTTTCTTTTTCATCTTTTTGAACAATACCCGCCTTAATACGCACACATTCTTCAATGACACGCTTGAGTAAACTTGGCTCTAACTTCAAAAAACTATTTATTTTCTCCTCTAAAAGAGAAAAAAGTTTTTCACTCTGAATCGCGCCGTATTTGATCACTTCGGCGCTTCCACAAAGAATTTCGCGTTTGGGTAAAGTCTTTAAATAAGAGACATCAATCCAAACCAGATGAGGTTGATAAAACGCACCCACCAGATTTTTACCCGTGATCAAATCGACACCCGTTTTGCCTCCCACACTCGAATCCACTTGGGCGAGCAACGTCGTTGGAATTTGAATGAGAGGAATTCCACGCAAGTAAGTTGCTGCCGCAAAACCGGCGACATCACCCACCACTCCACCTCCAAAAGCAATGAGCGGCGTGTGACGATCGACCTTCAAACGAGAGAGCTCAACGTAAATTTTTTCAACGGTTTTTAAAGTCTTGAAACGCTCGCCATCAGGAATAATGACAAACTCAATTTTTCCGAGTGACTTCAATTGTTGGCGGAGCTTTGGCCCGTAAAGACGCAAGAGCGTAGGATTGGTCACTACGACCCAACGCGAGGCTGAAAAATGTTTACTCAGGGTTTTGGATAAACTCTGGGGGTTTCCATCGGCAAAAATAATAAAATGTTTTTGATTGTTAAGGGTGAGAATGATCTTTTTCATAATCAAAGAAGACTACTCTACTTTTGTAATAATTTCTCTTACCACTTGATCAATCGCCATTCGCGTCGTGTCAATCTGGCGTTTGATTTTCGAATAAACTTTTTTTCGGTCTTTCAAAAGTTTTTCGATCTTTTTCTTTCGATCTCCACCGGCGAGCAACGGGCGCTCGTTGTCATGACCTAAACGTTTGGCAATTTCATCTGCCGTTGCCGTGAGTAAAACGAGAACCCCTTTTTCATTGAGAAATTGGTAGGTTTCCGGATCAAGGATCGCCCCTCCCCCAATCGAAAGCACAACGTTCGGTGTTTCAGCCAAGCGGGCAATCGTTTCTTTTTCTAACTTGCGAAAATAGGGCTCGCCCTCCACCTCAAAAATGGTTTGGACACTCCGTCCTTCACGAGCCGCAATCTCACGATCGCTGTCGACAAACGCATATTGAATCGCACGCGCGAGTGCCTGACCGACGGCCGTTTTTCCGGTGCCCATAAAACCTGCGAGGATAATCAAAGAAGGATAGGTCATGAAGAAATCGTTATTTAGGATACTCGATTAAAAGAAGAATCTGTCTACTCACCCACCCCATTTACGTCAAGAAATTCGTCCATCTCTCCTCGTATACCTTACACCAGGCCCTCGCCCCTGCTTCTCAAGATATCCCTCTGTTAACAAATCTTGAATCAGATATTTAGTTCGAGTGCTTTTGATTCCGAGAATTGCCTCCATCTGTTGTCGTGAAAGGGACGTGTGCATAGAAAAATGTCGATCAAAAATCACGATGATCTCGAGGCGATTAGAATACCACGGATTTATCAGTCAGCTACGCCGCCATCAATGGATTCGGGCAGCATCTTTGGGGCGACCTCACCTGGAAAGGCCCTTCCCATCAGGAATATAGGGCTTGGGTTTAGGGATGAAAGAAGGGATTACCGGCTTTTCGAATTGGCAATTCATGTTACACCCATCCCCATTCAATTTATTCCCATCATCGCATTGTTCGGGGGTTTCAACGGTGCCATTTCCACAGAAGCCGATCACTCGGTTCACTTGGCCGTTGACCAGGTGACAGGTGGCATCACAGACCATGCAGTCTGGTTTATTGGGAGGACAAAACTCGGTAACGACGTTTCCATCTTCACATTGCTCACCAGATTCTACAACACCGTTACCACACACATTAGGCGCGGGAGCCTCCTGAAATTCGAAGGCACCCATATCACAGACACCAACCCGCGGTTGACCAAGCTGATCGGTGCCTAGAATATTTCCATCACTATCTTTGCAACCTGAAGGGTTTCCAGCATTCACCGCAGGGCTAGCCGCAGTCAGGGCATGGGTGAAGGTAGGGCCACCGTTATTAGCCAATGGGCTTAGCTTGGGATCAATAGGATTAGGGTTCGCTGGAATTCCACCAAAGATATCACCGGCCTTTGGAAAAATTTCGCCATGGGCATCGCCCACGAGATTGTGTCCGAAGGTGTAAAAGCCATTGTATCCATCAATAACTGAATCGCAATCCGGCGCTCCTCCAGCATTGTTGGCTTTATTTCCGGCAACAATCGAATTCTGAATTTGGAAATCAGTAGCAAGACAATCTTTTTCACAAGCGATTCCCCCGCCGATATTTGCCACGTTATTCGTGACTGTCACGTTATAAAGGCGTACGGGCTGAGAACAGGTATTGTAACAAGCAGCAATCCCCCCACCCATTTCGGCACTGTTTCCGGTCAGGGTAGTATTCACAATATCCACTCCACCCATCATCGAACGAATTCCCCCGCCCGTCGGCGAGGTGTTATCGCGAATGAGACTTCCGATAATTTTTAATTTACCATTCGAATTTATTCCACCCCCATATTGATCGCTATACCCATTTTGGATAGTCAGGCGGTTCAAAGTCACAAGTTTCCCAGAACTAACAGAGATCTGAAAAACACGGCTGGCCTTATTAGCATCAATGATTGTGCCACCGACCTCCTGACCGTTTAGGGTGACGGGGGCATCAGTAATCTCGAGCTCGCCCAGGGTCAACAGGTAGGTTCCTGAGGGAATGTTGATCGTATCATCACCAGGGTTTTTGTTTGCCTCGATAATTGCCTCTCGTAACGAACAATCCCCTGCGGGTGCGGCAAGACAAGAACCATCGTCGGTGTCATCGGTTTTATTGACATCAAAAATATTGGCAAAAACCTGTGGCGAAAGGCCTAAGGCAGATAAAAAAACCACAACAAAAAACAAACGAATCACACGATTCTTCATGGGAGGGCTCCTTGTTTTAGAAGTAGACAAACCTCAACACACCGCACAAGAGTGCATCGCTCGCTACCTCAAATGGCAAAAAAGATTAGACCTTTAATAAAAAATGGGGGTGGGGGTGAAAAATTAAACTCTCCGGGTTTATTACTCAAACCGATCCCCAATCAATTTTTGAATGGCCTTAAGATAATCGCTAAAAGTTTGGGTGGGTTGGGGTTTTCCGTTGGGTTGGCCATTCGCATCTGGATAGTTATTACTCCCCTCTGATTTTAAGGCGTGGTCGGCATAGGCAATGTCGAGCGCCCACTGGGTTCCGTCCATCACATAGGGGTTCAAATAATGGCTCTGCCATTTCCAAACTTGGAGACGATCTAATGCTTCACGAAATTCTTTCCATTGTAATGCCGTGGGCGTCACCGTTGTTTTCTTCAGGTTCTGCCGACCAGGACCAAAAGCGGTATAAGTCATCACCCCATTCAACATCTCTACGCGATAGGTATTTCCTAAAAAACCACCAATCGTGGCAGTCAAGCGCATCGGGATCAGGTTTTTTTGCTTATCGTCAGGATTATTTTCTGCAAATGCCACTAAAGTTTGTAGTGTCATCAAAAGACTCAAAATGAAAGCAAGTCGATGATTTGTTTTTCGCATTTTCTGCTTCCTTTATGAGGGGATAGTCGCATTAAATCACCGAATAGATTTTTACATACAAAATAGCAACTTTTCCATCTTATCGCCGAAAACATAAAAACTATGGGTATTCCTCTCTCACAACCAACTTTAGCTTCTTATCCTCCGGCCGAAGTCTGTTCGCAGGACGAAAGCGCCCTTTCCACTTCTGGCCAAATTCTTGCTGGGGGGGGCGTTGAGCGACCTTCTCAAATTGTTCAACAAAATTTAGCGGCTTTAAATGCCTGGGAAACCTTGATCGGTGAATTTGAAGCTCAAGATATCGATGCCTCTCGCAGCCCCTTTGGTCATGTGCAAGATAGTTTTCGTTCCGATGAAAAAACGACAGAAGATGAGGCTCGTGAAAATTATGCCGTTCATCACGAGTTGATCGCTCAAGTTCGGCAGCTCATCACCACCCAACCGAAGATTCAAACCATTCAAGAAGCACTTCAACAAATCGATTCTCCCTTGGCCAAGGCCCATTTAGAAGTCATCACGAGCCTTAACAAAGATGTCTCTCTTTATTCGGACGAACGCTACATCCGCGATCAACTCATTGCCTACGTTTCTCTTTATTACCCCGACTCCAAACGCGCAAAAATCTTGCTCGAAATGGCAGAAGCCCTCGCAGCCAAAACAGGTCAAGCGCAAGGCGCGTCGCTTGTTGCTCAAATTGTCGAACAAGTTTCAAAAACTGATCCTCAAATTTCAGGCGATGCCTACGGGCTTAGAAAAGAATTGGAAGAGGGAAAAGGATTTTTACAAACGGTTCAAGACGACATTGTTCATGCCCGAAAAACTGATCTTTTGGCCGAAGTCGTGGTCTTTAAAGGAGCGGGTTTTATAGGAGGTTCGCTTGAAAAGTTTGCCCTTCCCAGACTGGCGGCTGTTGGCCTTGGAGGAAGAACCGGAGTGATTTTAGCCGGTGCTGCAGGCGCAAGTGCTGAAGGAACGACACTTTGGGCGGCCAACACCACTGGGGCATTGATGGTGCACGACCCTGAGCAGATGCTGGATTCCGATACGTTAGCCAAGTCTTGGGCGATGTCTGTTCTGTCGATGAACGTATTAAAAGGCTCAGGTTCTTTGGGAAGAACCGTGGCCCCAGGTTCGGCAATCGTTCAACACGGTTTTGGCCTGACGGGAATGATCGCCAGCAGTCAAGTGGGTCAGGCTTTAGAATGGGAAGAAATTCCCAAGGGTGGGCTAGAAGAATCGTTGGGTCATAGCGTGGCCTTCTACGGAATTTACGGTTTGGCTAATCATCCTAAAACCGAATTGATGTTGGGAGAAGGGTTTGCGAAGGCGAATGCGAGATTGCATCAAGGTATAGCGGTTCAACGGATTCAGACCGAAATTGCTGAACCCAAAATTTGGAATGCAGTCCAGCAAAAATTAGACACAGCTAAATGGGCCACCTACGGTTATACAATGCACACGGCCAATAGCCGTCTTTTTGCTGGCATAGGAATTGTCGATGGAGACGGGCGCGGAGTTGACAACTGGGC
>JACCDN010444662.1_pt1 | contig 10638 bp, 6 predicted proteins | sample 7441691 | NCBI WGS metagenome assembly JACCDN01 (sample SAMN15323439, study PRJNA562643) | freshwater metagenome | isolation source: river surface water | place: USA:Blue River Watershed | collected 2017-08-16
AACTGGCAGATGTGTTTTTGGATACCTTTCCTTATAACTGCGGGTCGACCACGAATGATGTGATTCAGGCTGGGGTGCCTATTGTGACTATGAGTGGTAGGACTATGGTTTCTCGGATGGGGGGGGGGATATTAAAATCGATGAACAATATAAATAAAATTTCAAGTAGCCATTCGGAGTACGTTAAAATTGCTATGCTGGTGCGTGACGAATTACAAATTCAAAAACCAAAACTCTTCGATTCAAACGAAATTAAATCATCGATTAATGTGAGTATAGAGCTAGAGATTAAAAAGATGCTAAAAATATAAGTATTCATCACAAATGTTAATAAAAGTAAATGTCCAATAACATAAGTTAATAAATTAAAGGAAATAGTGTGAAATATATTACAATGACAAACCTAACCCTAACCGAGGGCCTTGGTTCGCAAATGTATCATATTGCGTCTCTAGTATCAATTTCCAAAATCACTGGGCACTCTATATTTTTCTTTGACGATAATAATTCATTAGGAAAAGGACTGTTGGTGAATAAGTCTATTTTCCCCAACATCCCTATCTCAACACCAAAAATTAACCAACTATGTAGTGATGACTTAAATGTCATCGTTTATCCAATAAGAAAAGATGCTGCAGTTGACACAAATTTATTCAGTTTAGATCGTCAACACAATTACAATTTAACGGGATTGTTTCACTCGTACAAAATGTGGATGCCTATTCTTGAGCAAATAAAGCACATCTACACTCCGACAAAAATAATACACGATGAGGCAATGAATACAGTTAATAACGTTAGAAGTAATAACAGGAAATTAGTCTCCATACATGTCAGAAGAGGGGATTATTTGCTTCCAATAAACTCGTTTTTTACACAACTAAGCGTTGACTACTATTTTTCAGCAATTTCAAAATTCAAAGGATTAGATTGCGATTTTTTGGTATTTTCCGACGATATAAATTGGTGTAAAGAAAACTTCGCAAATATAAATAACTTAAAATATGCTGAAGGAGCGTCCCCTATAGTAGACTTATTTTCTATGAGCATGTGCGATCACAACATAATATCAAACTCGTCATTTGGTATGTGGTCAGCTATACTAAACAAAAATATTGGGCGAAAAGTAATATGCCCAGCCAAGTATTGTAGAAATGACATATCGGTTCCATTTTTTAACTATAATTGGTTTCCAGATGATTTCACTCCATTATTTGATGGCAACCTCTAATTTCTAGTGATTAAAAAACATTCGTTGAAATCGCCCACAAGACCAAAATAGAGGATGGTCCAATACTATTTCATACTTACCTAAAAAGGTAGCGTTGATCTTACGGTTGCTGCAGTACCAAAAACTACCGTATTTGGTGGTACGTCCTTTGTGACTATCGCACCCGCACCAATCATTGCGTTCTCTCCAATTGTTATGCCAGGTAATATTACTGCACCTCCTCCTACAGACGCACCGTACTTAATCAATGTTTGCGGGAAATCTGCTGGATAAACTTTAGAGCGCGGTTTTTTATCGTTCGTAAAAGTAACATTGGGTCCTATGAATACATTATCTTCCAATGTAATACCGTCAAAGATATATATGCCGTTCTTAATAGTTACATTATTACCTATTGTAACGGAATTTTCAATGAAGCAATGAGAACAAATATTAACATCAGCGCCAATTTTTGCTCCCTCCAAAACAACACAAAACTGCCAGATTCTTGTATTTTTACCTATTTTTTTTGTTTTTACATCTGCTAAGTTATGAACGAAGTAATCAGGGCTCCCACTATTAGATCTACTTATATTTTCCATTGACCTTCCTTTCATGTGATTTGTTAAGTCTATTATGCTTAAATGAAACTATACAAAGTTGGCTTTACTGCTTCAATCCTTTATAATCGGCTCATTGAATTAAAATATTTCTTTTACTTACCATATTAATGGGGAAATCATGTCTTGTTATATGGTTCCGAAAAGCACGAACAGTATGCAACCGCATAAAGACTCTAGCTATGGTTATCAATTTGTGAAAGCTATCCAGCAATGAATCTATGCCATGCATTAATAAATTTATCCTCCTCTTTAAGTCCGTATTTAGCGAAAGATGAAAGATTTTCATTAATTTCCTTCATGTCTTGCTCGCCTGAATAATGTTGCAAGATAAATTCGGTAACTCTGTTTAATGCTGCGAAAGATTGCTCTGTTGTTATATACCCTAGCCTCCTACCAGAAATCGCCAATCCAGCATATGCGATGAAGGCAAGTTTGAGAGGTCGCCCCATTGGATTAGCGGAATTCTGTGCTGCATTCGTACGAAAATACCCCAAATATTCGTTAATATACACAATGGGAGCAACAAGACTAGACTTCAAAAAAGCGCCCAAGTCCTCTAACCCAGAATACGAAACTCCAGCCAAACTTGAATCTGCCACATCCGAAGCAAGTGCACGCGTAAAAGTTGCATTTGAAAACTCTCCCAACCAATTTTGACTTGTTGCTGCAGTTTGACTGAAAAGCAATCCAGCATCAAGCGTCACAATTCGTTGTGCATGCCCGGAAATGATGGAGGGAACAGGCAAGCTATCCCTGACAGGTTGACCAGACTCAAGGGCCGTCCAGCGCCTACTGATGACACATGGCACGTTCTCAAGACCGTGTGCGTATAAATGTCTTTCATAAAAGTTGGGATAAATAAAATCATCATCTAACAATATATGGAAGAGTTCTGTTTGAGTATCAGCGTCTGAGTTGAATAGCTGAAGTAAGTAAACAAAATTTTTCCATCCGCCCGCCCGCGGCCCTTGAAATAATTGAATATTTAAATCTTCTGTTAATCCTTTTAGCGGATCGCTGGACAACGCCGCTAAAAAGGCCTGATCTGGACTGTCGTCCGAAATAATTACTTTTGCCGGCTTAACAGTTTGATGACGAATCGCGGAAAGCAATTCAATCATGTACTTAGGCTTGTAAGCTGGAATCAAAGTGGTGAACTGCATATTCGTCTTACAGCAGGGCGGCACGCAATACATCAACCACTTGAGTTACATCTTCAGAGCTCAAATAGGGCGCTATTGGCAAACTCAACACTTCATTTTGCAATTGAGATGCGACTGGCAACGCAGGCCATTTGTTGTTCTTGTATGCCCCCTGCAAATGACACGCAATTGGGTAGTGCACCATGTGCCCAATATTCGCAGCAGATAACGCAGCTTGAAGAAGCGCTCTTTTAGAACTGCGGACAACCATCAAGTGCCAGACTGGCTCTAAGCCTTTTGGAGTTTCTGGCAAATGAAGTGGTAAGTCTGACATTTCAGCCAAATAAAGATCAGCAATTTGACGTCGCCGTTGATTTTCTTCATCAAGTGAATTTAATTTGACACGTAGAACAGCTGCTTGTATTTCGTCTAAACGCGAATTCACACCTGCAACATCATGGTGGTATTTGACCGTTGAACCATAGTTCCGAAGCATTCGCAGTTTGTCCGCCAATGCATCGTCGTTCGTAGTGATGGCTCCGCCATCACCCAAGGCACCCAAATTTTTCCCTGGATAAAAACTGAAACCTGCCGCATCGCCTAGACCACCGACGCGAAGACCATTGCAGCGCGCACCATGTGCTTGCGCCGCATCTTCAATAACTTTCAACCCAAATCGAACTGCCAATTCGTTGATTAGCCCCATCTCTGCAGGTTGCCCATATAAATGAACCGGGATGATGGCTCGGGTACGATTTGTGATTGCAGCCTCAATCAGTGAAGGATCAATGTTATGCGTTCCGATAAGAGGCTCAACTGGAACGGGAACTGCACCCACCTGACTGACAGCCAACCAAGTCGCAATGAAGGTATTGGAAGGCACAATCACCTCATCTCCTTGCCCAATACCCATTGCGCGTAGTATCAGGCTAAGTGCGTCTAGCCCATTCGCCACGGCAATGCAATGCCGTGTTTCGCAATAAGAAGCAAAGTCTGCTTCAAAAGCACTGACTTCCTCCCCCAGTATGTACCAACCTGAATCCAGAACGCGAGAAATTGCGCTTTCAATTTTTTCACCATGGGATGCATTGAGTCGCTTAAGGTCAAGAAAAGGTATCACGATGACCACCTGGCCCGCATAAATTCAGGATAGTCACGGTAATAGTCGTCTTCATCGTATTTCATCGAAGCTAAAACCATGCACACCGCGCCGGAGGAGAAATTGTCTAGTTCACGCCAAATCATCGGGCAGATATACAGTCCGTTATAAGACCTGTTTAGATGAACCCTCTTTTTATTTTGGCCATCATCTAAAAGCACATCAAAACTCCCGGACATTGCCACTATGAATTGATGCAGATTTTTGTGGGCATGACCACCTCGCTCGGACCCGCCAGGCACATCATAAAGATAATAGACGCGCCGAATGTCAAAGGGAACATGAACATGACCTTCAATGAAAGTCAAATTTCCGCGAGGATCGTGAATTTTTGGGAGGTCGAGAATTTGGCAACTATCAATCGACATTTATGGATCCTGACATAAAAATTGCCTTACAGATCAAACAGTGCTTTTTTTATTCTATCAGCCCCCCTAACCAAGAATAGTTAGTAAAAAAGAACTCGAAATAGATGGGTAAACCCTCGAAATGTACGATCATGATGCGTCGACGAATCGCTGCATCATGATCAAACAAATCGCAAGCTAACTCAACCTAAGGCAGAAATGTCAGCAGTCGTCATTCCAAGCAATGTCAGTTGATTGGTAGTCAATGCAGCAATCTGGGCAGAATCCAACGCCCTCAACTGATTTGTTGACATAGCTGCCAACTCAGTTGCTTTCAGTTGACGAACTTGATCCGTCGTCAAAGCAGCTACCGCAGCAGTACTGATGGCCGACATTTGCTCATCCGACAACAAACGTATTTGATCAGTTCCGATCGCCTTGATGTCGTCAGTTGCTATTGCAGCCATTTGCGTTGGTGTAAATGCCTTGATTTGACTTGTTGTGATAGCACTGAACTGGGCAGTAGTCAAAGCAACAATGCCAGCAGTTGAAATCACCTCAATCTGGCTATTGGTCAGCTTCACCAAATCATCCGTTTCAATCGCTTGCATCTGATTCGTTGTCAAAACAGGCACCTGCTCAGGCGTGAGCTTGCTAATTTGAGCGGTTGTCAGGGCTTTTATAGCATCTGTTGAGAGCGCCACCACCTGTGCAGTAGTGAGGTTGCTGAGTTGCGAACCGGTTAACTGTTGCAACTGATCGGTGGTCAGTGACTTGACGCCAGCAGTGCTGATGGCTGCCACTTGATCCATGGTCAACTTAGAAACATTAGCTGTTGTGATAGCCACCACTTGGGTAGAACTCATGACAGCCACTTGGTCAGCAGTCAATTTGCTGATCTGCGATGTAGTCAAAGCAGCTACCTGATCGGTGGTAAGTGCTTTAACACCATCAGTTGATATAGACTGCAATGCAGTGTTGCTCAATGCTTGGATGTCCGCCGTCTCAATCACTTTGATTTGGCTCGAATACATGGCCGCAATTTGTTCACCTGTCAACTTGTTGACTTGTGCTGTGGTCAAGCTTTGAACTTGGGTTGCCGTATCCAACGCTTTCACTTGATCGTTAGTCAAGTTAGCAACTTGCGTTGGCAACAAACTACTCAACTGTGCGGTACTCATACCACGAATAGCATTGGTGCTAATGGCTTGAAGCTGAGCGTTAGTCAAATTAACCAAGTTTGCAGTAGTAATATTTTGAACCTGATTCACAGTCATCACACCAACCTGCGTCTCAGTAAATTTACTGATTTGCGCCGTCGTCAAGACTACCACCTGCTCAGCCAATAAAGCTTTGACGCCATCGCTGGTAATGCCTTGTAGTTGTGCACCGGTCAGATACTGTACATCGTCTGTGGCAATTGATCTGATTTGTGTTGTACTCATAGCACCCAATTGTTCAGCCGTAAACTTGCTGATCTGGTCAGTTGTCAGTGACACCAACTGATCTGCATTGAGTACTGTGACCTGATGAGTTGTCAAATTAGCCAACTGAGTTGCAGTCAAATTACTAACTTGGCTAGTCAGCATAGCTTTGACTGCGACGGTCGTCAAAGCCTGAACTTGCGAGTTGGTCAACTGCACCACATCGGCTGTGGTGATAGATTGAACCTGCGCTGCGCTCAACACACCCACTTGTGCATCCGTCAGCTTGCTGATTTGAGCGGTTGTAAATGCAGCCATTTGATCAACCGTCAGCGACTTAGCTGCAGTGGTTGTGATGGCTTGAATTTGAGCGGCAGTGAGTTGCTGCAAATCTTGAGTCTCAATCACCCTCACTTGCGATGAGCTCATCGCAGCAATTTGCACATCGGTCAGTTTGCTGATTTGCGCCGTGGTCAATCCAGCCACCTGGTCACCCGTCAGTACACTCACTTGAGCAGTTGTTAGATTGGCCAACTGAGCCGCGGTCAACTGACTCAATTGATCAACGCTCATACCCCTGACCGCTGTGGTGGTCAATGCTGCAATTTGGTCATTGGTCATTTTCACAAGATCGCGTGTTTCAATGGCCTGAACCTGAGAAGCACTCATGACCCCTACTTGACCCACACTCAAATTGCTGATTTGTGCTGTGGTCAAAGCAGTTATGTGATCGCCCGTCAGGGCTTTCACACCATCCGTCGTGATGGCCTGCAACTGTGCCGCAGTCAAATTCGCAAAGTCATCGGTAGCGATGTTACGGATTTGAGATGTGGTCAAGCTTGATACTTGCGAATCAGTCAACTTGCTGATTTGATCTGTTGTCAATGCATCCACTTGGCTAGCCGTCAGACTGACCACTTGGTCTGTGGACATGGCCGCTAGCTGTTTGGTTGTGAGGATAGACACTTGGTCTAAGCCCAAACCTTTGATGCCAGTGGTTGTGATGGCCTGAACTTGCGTTTCGGTCATGGCCCGCAAGGCATCTGATGTTAATGCCTGCAGTTGTGTGACATTCAACTTGCTGACCTGCGTTTCGGTCAGTTTATTGATTTGAGCAGTTGTGATGACGCCCAACTGGTCAACCGTCAGTGATTTGACGCCGTCGGTAGTGACCGCTTGCAACTGTGCAGCACTCAAAACCTTGAAGTCATCGGTTGCAATAACTTTGATTTGTGCAGTTGTCATAGCCTTGACTTGATCTTCCGTCAGCTTACTGACTTGAAGGGTTGTCAGGCCCACAATTTGATCGGCCGTCAAGACTTGTACCTGAGTTGTGGTCAGTGCAACCACTTGCGTGGTTGTGAGCTTACTGACCTGTTCAGTTGACAAATTCTTGATACCAGTTGTTGTGATCGCTTGGACGAGATCACTGCTTAACTGCTGCAGATCAGCCGTTTCTACAGCCTGCAATTGCGCAACACTTAAGTTATTCACCTGTGCTGTTGTCAACTTGCCAATTTGCGCTGTGGTCAAGGCAGTGACAGACTCAGCCAACATCGCTTTGATGCCATCGGTTGTGATGGCCTGCAACTGGTCAACCGAGGTCAGCTGAACCAAGTCTTGTGTTTCGAGTGACCTGACCTGTGTGGTGGTCAGACCAGCAACCTGTGTCGCCGTCAACTTACCAAACTGAGTCGTTGTCAAACTGTTGAGCTGATCAACTGACAGGTTGGCAACTTGCGCGGTCGTCAAGTTGGCCACTTGGGCTGTCTTGAGTGCGCTGATTTGATCGGTAGTCAATCCTTTCACAGCCACTGAAGTGATTGCCGCGACTTGGTCATTGCTCAGTTGCTGCAAGTTGGCCGTGGTCAACGCTGCGACTTGGGTGGAGCCCAGAGCCGACATTTGCGCCACACTCAACTTGCCAATTTGGTTGGTACCAATGTTGGCCAACTGATCGGTTGTCATTGCAGCTACTGCGGTTGTGGTGATCGCCAACAATTGCGATTCGCTGAGCTTGATAAGGTCACCAGTCTCCATGGCCTTCACTTGCGCTGAGGTCATAGCCGCCACTTGGGCTTCTGTCAACTTGGTGGCCTGAGCAGAAGTCAATGCCGCCACATCACGGGTCTCCATCGCTGCCACTTGTGCAGTGGTCAAGACGGAAATTTGATCTGTGGTGATGGCAGCTACTTGTGCTGTGGTCAAGCCAACTACTTGGTCAGTGGTCAATTTGGCGATTTGGTCCACACTGAGCGCAGCCACTTGTTGTGTGCCCAAACTTGCCACTTGCAAAGTAGACAAGTTTGCAACCGCAGCAGTGGTCAACGCATTGATGGCCGCAGTACCCAAGCTAGACAAGTCAGCTGTTTGGAAAGCAAAGGCCTGTGCCGTGGTCAACGCAGCCGCTGAGTCAGAGCTGAGCTTGCCAGCTTGTGCCGTCGTCAAAGCCACAATTTGATCGGTGCTCAAAGTTCGTGTTTGAGCCGTCGTCAAAGCCGAAACGGCAGAGGTACCAAGTGCAGCAAAGTCAGCGGTTTCCATGGCCTTGATAAGTGCCGTGGTCATGGCTTGAACTTGATCACTTGTCAGAACAGCGGCTTGTGATGTCCCCAATGCCACCAATTGGTCGGTTGACAACTTGGCAACTTGGTCAGTGGTCAAGCCAGCCACTTGGCCTGTAGTCATTCTACTGATTTGTGTGGTAGTCAATCCAACCAATGCAGCTGTTGTGATCGTCGCTACTGCCGCGGTGCTCAACTGAGCCAGGTCAGCTGTCTCGAGCGCACGCATTTGAGCTGAATTCAACACACTCACTACATCGCTGCTCAACCTAGCAGCTTGGTCAGTGGTCAATGCAACCACTTGGTCAGTGGTCAACTTGACAGCCTGATCAACGGTCAGTGCCGAAATGGCACTGGTACCCAACGCAGCAAAGTCAGCGGTTTCCATTTGTACCAACTGCGCGGTTGTCATGGCGACAACTTGAGCGGTTGTCAAGGCTGCAGCTTGCGCAGTAGAGAGAGCCACTACAGCATCAGTTGTCAATGCAAGAACTTGGTCAGTGGTCAGTTTCGCAATACCTGATGTAGCGACGGCTCTGACTTGTGCAGTGGTCAGTGCAGCGACTTGGCCAGTGGTGAGGTTAACCGCTTGCGCTGTCGTCAACACTGAAACGCTGGCCGTTGTCATCGATGCAACTTGTCCCGTTGTCAACGCAGTCAACTGCGTGGTACCCAAGTTGCTGACCTGGTCAGTGCTCAAACCACGCAGTGAACTTGTGGTGATGGCACTCATTTGGTCAAAGGTCAGTTTGTTGAGGTCCGAAGTTTCCATCGCACGCACTTGGGCGCTGGTCAGTGCCGCCATTTGGTCAGTGGTCAACTTGTCAACTTGTGCAGTTGTCAATGCCACCACTTGGTCGGTGGTCAATGCTGCTGTGCTGGCTGTGTTAATAGAAGCAATCTGAACAGAGTTCAGTACAACCAAATCAGTTGTCGTGATTGCTTTGACTTGTGCTGTTGTCAACGCACCCAATTGATCGCTGGTCAACTTAGAGGCCTGGGTAGTAGTCAGCGCTGCCACACTTGCTGTGGTCAACGTAGCCACTTGACCAGTCGTCAAAGAAGTCAGTTGCGTCGTTCCCAAGTTACTGAACTGGTCTGTACTCAAACCACGCAGCGAAGCTGTGGTGATGGCGCCTACTTGATCAGAAGTCAACTTGTTGAGGTCAGCCGTTTCCATCGCACCCACTTGGGCGCTGGTCAGTGCCGCCATTTGGTCAGTGGTCAACTTGTCAACTTGTGCAGTTGTCAATGCCACCACCTGGTCGGTGGTCAATGTTGCAACGGCTGTAGTATTGATAGAGGCCAATTGGTCAGAGTTCAGAACCGCCACGTTGGTTGTGACCAAAGCTCTCGCTTGAGTACCTGACAATGCTTTGACTTGATTCGTGGTCAGGGCACTGACCTGGTTAGTGCCCAAAACGCTCAGTTGTGTCGATGTCAGAGCTTTGACTTGGTCCGTGGTCAAGGCTGCAACCTGAGCGGTAACCAAATTAGCTGCTTGCGTGGTTGTCAATGCATTGATGTTGGAAGTGCTCAGCACTGGCAACTGATCGGTTGTCAAGTTAGAGATTTGAGCTGTACCCATTTGCCTGATTTGAGCTGTGCTCAATCCTGCAAGCGCAGTTGTGCTCATGGCCGTTAGGGCATTGGTGCTGACCTGCGCCAAGTCAGCCGTTTGGAATGCGGCAACTTGTGCGGAAGTCAATGCACTCACCGCATCGCTGCTCAGTTTGGCCGCTTGATCGGTGGTCAGAGCAACAATTTGGGCTGTGGTCAGCTTAGCCGCTTGAGCGCTGGTCAACGCAGCCACTGCGCTGGTGCTCAATACCGCAAAGTCAGCGGTTGTGATGGCCGCCACTTGGGCTGTGGACATCGCCACCACTTGATCCGAGCTCAGCCTACTGGCTTGTGCAGTGGACAAGGCTACCACTTGTGCGGTGCTGAGTGCGTTCACTTGATCGGTAGACAAGGCCACAATTTGTGCCGTAGTCAACCTTGCCACTTGTGATGCTGCACTCAAGCCGGCCAAGCCTGCAGTTGTGATGGACTGAATTGCAGTGGTGGTCAAGTTGGCCAAGTCGGCTGTTTCAAAGGCAGCCACTTGTGCCGAGCTCAACGCGGCAACTGCAACCGATGTCAACTGGCCTGCTTGCGCAGTGGTCAAAG
>JACCDN010600218.1_pt1 | contig 10635 bp, 13 predicted proteins | sample 7441691 | NCBI WGS metagenome assembly JACCDN01 (sample SAMN15323439, study PRJNA562643) | freshwater metagenome | isolation source: river surface water | place: USA:Blue River Watershed | collected 2017-08-16
CAATTGATTGGAGCGGTGGGTACTACTGGTACATCCACAGGCCCACACCTCCATTACGAGATGCACAAAAATGGCGCAGTGGTCCACCCCTTCAATACCGAAGTTCCAAAAGATGTGCCAATCGCCGAGAAATATAAATCGCAACTAGCAGAAACGGTAGCAGAGTACAAAAAGCAACTGAATTAATTTTTAAAAAATCGATGCTATAATATGGATATGAATACAAAAAAGACAATTAAACAACGAATGGGCAAAGTCTATATTGCAGTTACTATTGGTATTACTGTGATTATTTTAATGGTAGGTAAATTTTTTGCTCACAGTATAGGTTTGGAATTTATTACACTCAACGCTCTTATTAGTAGTGTGATTGCGAGCTCGACATTTATCGCCGGATTTTTGCTTGCTGGAGTATTTGCCGATTATAAAGAAGTAGAAAAGATTCCTTCGGAAATTCGCTCATCATTAGAGAGTATCTTGGCAGAAGGGGATGCATTGAAAAGGAAGGACAAAGATTTTGACAACTCCAAAATAAAAGAAATTGTACAAAATTTTATAAAAGAATTCGAGGACGGCCTAAGTGATGCAAAAAGCCATAGCCATATGACTTGTGCTATAGAAAAGATTTCAGAATTCGATCTAGTTTTCGACGATATGGAAAAAAGAGGTGTGCCAGCCAATTATATTACTCGCATAAAAACCGAGCAGGCACAGCTACGCAAACTATTATTACGCGTTTACCACATACAAAAAACAAATTTTATTCCTTCTGTTTCAGTGCTGGTACAATCGATTGTAGTTTTGGTGATACTTGTATTACTGTTTGCTGATATGGAAACATATACTGGGATTATAGTTTGTGGACTGCTATCATACTTACTACTCTATACAATGCGCTTGATCGAAGTGTTGGAGAAGCCGTTCCGCAAAGGCAAAGATGACACATGCGATGATGTAAGTATATTTCTACTTCGGGAATTAAACGAGAACTTAAACAAGAAATAATTTAAAAAGAAAAAAGCCCTTAATAGGGCAATTTTTCAACGCGCGGAGGCGGTGAGACCATGAGTACATGTTTCGAACCTTACAGGTTCAGTACACCTTTCCGACAAATAAAGAATTTTATTCTTTATTTGTAACGAAAAGGTATTCTCATCTCACTCACAAGCCAAGCAGTTGGCTTGCTCGCCTCGCAAAAAGAAACCCTTTCGGGTTTCTTTTTTTTGCGGAGGCGGTGAGATTCGGCTTCCTACAGAGCCTGGTACTTTTCGATTTGATTAAAATCAAATAACGAAAAGTCTTTCGAATATCACCCAGACGTGAAGCAGTTCACGTCTTCGCTTCCGCGCAAGAAAAAAGCCCTTAATAGGGCAATTTTTCAACGCGCGGAGGCGGTGAGATTCGAACTCACGGACCGCGTAAACGGTCTCTTGTTTTCAAGACAAGTGCCTTCAACCACTCAGCCACACCTCCATGTCTCCGTAAGCGTCATATTAGCAGAAATACACTTTTATCGCAATTGTGATATTCTTTATATATGCGATATCTCGGTATTGATTATGGGTCCAAAAGGGTAGGCTTGGCGACATCAGATGATGATGGAGTCTTTGCTTTCCCTTACAAAATTCTCAAAGATGAAAATACACTTGTTGATACTATCCACAATATTTGCGGCGAGGAAAATATTCAGGGCATTGTGGTGGGCGAGAGCACCGATTTAAGCGGGGAACCTAATAAAATAATGGGCAGTATTGAGAAATTGGTAAAGACTCTCGAGGCAGATCTTGGATTGCCAATATATTTACAAAAAGAATTTATGACTACAATTGAGGCTCGCGGCCGTGCTGGCAAGGAAGTGAATAATGCCCGCAAGGTCGCGAAAGCGGAACTTGCGGCGGCGGACGCTTCCGCCGCCGCCCTAATCCTCCAGCGTTATTTGGATAAAAAGAATGTAAATAAATAATTTATGAATTCAGAAGAAAGAAACTGTCAAAATTGTAAAACCGAATTCACGATTGATTCGGATGATTTTGATTTTTATATAAAAGTGGATGTTCCACCACCAACATTTTGTCCTGCATGCCGTGCGCAACGGCGGATGAGCTTTCTCAATGAGCGGACTTTATACAAGCGGACTTGTGATATGACAGGTGAGTCTGTGGTTTCATTATTTCCCCAAGATGCAGAGGTTCCAGTTTATTCACCCAAAGCTTGGTGGAGCGATAATTGGGATGCGATGGATTATGGTATGGATTATGATTTTACTCGGCCATTCTTTGAACAATTTGGTGAACTGCTTCGCAAAGTCCCACAATTTGCCCTTCAAAATCAGTACACTACGCTCATCCGGACAGAGTACGTGAATATGGGGACTTATAACAAAGATTGTTACCTAGTTTTTAATACTTCTTATAGTGAAGAATCAAGCTACATCACTTTTTCTCGTCGTTTGAAAAAATGCCTAGATATGTATGCAAGTGCTTCTTGCGAACTGTGTTATGAATCTATGTATATTGGTAATTGTTACCGCGCAATGTATTCGGAAAACTGCGAAGATTCAAATGATATTTATTTCTCAAAAGATTTATATGGTTGCCAAAATTGTTTTGGTTGTGTGAATTTGCGAAACAAATCGTACCACATTTTTAATGAGCCTTTTACAAAAGAATCTTATTTTGAAGAATTGAAAAAATACAATCTAGGTTCGTACGCTATTGTTGAAGATTTGAAACAAAAAACAGAAGTGTTACAAAAATCTGCTCCAACACGATACATGCATGGAGTTCACAATAAAGATGTTTCTGGGGATCATATGATTAATTCAAAGAATGTGTTCAATAGTTTTTATATTGTTGGAGCTGAAGATTGTCGATATTGCCAGTTCGTTTCTTTTAAACCAGCGCGCGATTGTTACGATATGACATTGTGGGGCCAGAACGCAACACGCATTTATGAATGTATGGGTGCAGGGGATAGCCAAGATATGATCAAATTTTCCTTTGATTGCTGGGCGCCAGCGATAAATATTGAGTACTCATATCATATCGTTTCACCTAATAAAAATCTTTTTGGTTGTATTGGATTGAAAAATAAAGAATACTGCATTTTAAATAAGCAATACGCAAAAGAGGAATATTTTGAGATGGTAGAAAAAATTAAAAAACATATGAATGATATGCCCTATGTGGATAAAAAGGGAATCGTATATAAATATGGAGAATTTTTCCCTACAGAAATTTCACTTTTTGCATACAATGAAAGCCTTGCGCAAAGTTATTTTCCACTTGCAAAAGAAGAAATTATTAAAAAAGGATTTAAATGGAAAGAAAGGGAAGAATCCAAACATGCAATTACCATTAAAGCGGAGGATTTGCCTGATGATATCGAATATGTAAATGAATCAATTCTTAATGCGGTTATTGAGTGTGAAGTTTCCAAACGTGCATTTAAATTAACTCCCGCAGAATATCAATTTTACAAAACAATGAAAATTCCACTCCCAAGATTGCACCCAGATGAGCGCCACAAAAATCGTCTTGCCAAACAAAACCCAATGAAATTGTGGAAAAGAAATTGTATGAAAGAAGGGTGTGAAAATGTTTTTGAAACAACCTATGCACCAAATCACCCTGAAATTATTTACTGTGAAAAATGTTATCAGCAAGAGGTGGTATAAAAAGTAAAACAACGCTATACATTAAAGTATGCGTTGTTTTAAAATAAAGTTAGCAAATATCTGCCGATAGAAATACCTGTATAAATCCCTGCGTTAAAGTAAGCGTTTATAATAAATACGCTTAGAAAGAAAAGCCCTTTAATTTTCCACGTTGGTAGCCCGTTGAATCTATAAAACCCTTCCCTGTAATAAATTACAGCGACAATGGAATCACCAAGCGTAAGAGCAAGGAATAGAACCCAAGAACCTTTTTTCTCCCACTTCATAATAAACTTTTCAGTTTTATTATAAATATGTTTTTCATCCCCTCTAGATTTTTTAAATTTTTCAAGAAGATCAATTTTATAATAGTCGTGTATTTTTATAAAAATTACACCAACAATCATAATAATTGCAGTTGATATAAATACACTCAATGTGTACCCATATTCCATTACAAGTACTGGGTTTATTCGGAATTTTATCCAAAGATTAATCAGTAGATTTATGAGGAGCCATACCCCCATAATAGAAAATTTACTTTTTCTCATAGGGCACATTTATTTTTTACGAGTATAACATAAACCTATAATTTTGATACAGATAGTTTTTGGAGTATAGTATAGGCATGGAATACGTAAGCTATGATGAATTTAAGAAGATGGACATGCGAGTGGGGACAATCCGTGAAGTTACTCCCGTACCTGATACTGACAAATTATTGAAATGCATGATTGATTTCGGTGAGACTGAAGAGGTGGCAGGCGAAGATGTTGAAGATTTGGGCGGAGAGGTAGAGAAGATTATAAAACCAAAATTGCGCCAGATTGTTTCTGGAATCAGAGAATTTTATCCTGAGTATGAGAAATTGGTTGGCAAACAAGTACTATATATAGTCAATTTGGAGCCAAGAATGATAAAGGGAATAGAGAGCCAAGGAATGCTGATGGCAGTCGATGGCAAGGATGGGACACCTGTATTTATGACACCTGAAGTTGAGGTTAATCCAGGAACTAAAATAAGATAATATGTTAGATAGTATAAATATAATTCAAACAGCAGGCTTGATTGGAATTTTCCTTATTATTTTTGCCGAGTCGGGATTATTTTTCGCTTTCTTTTTGCCGGGAGATTCACTATTTTTCGCGGCAGGGCTTTTTGCGCACGGGGGGTTCTTGCCACTCTGGCCACTTATTTTTGGCTCTATTATATCTGCTATACTTGGTGGATTCGCTGGATATTTAACTGGCCGGAAATTGGGGCCAAAAGTTTTCACTAAAGAGTCCTCAGTATTTTTCAGTAAAAGGTACTTGGTAAAATCCGAAGAGTACTACGACAAATACGGCAAGATGACAGTTATTATTGCACGCTTCATACCTATAGTCCGCACTTTTGCGCCGATACTAGCAGGGGTTGGCAAAATGAATTTTAAAACTTTTGCGTTCTTGAATATTGTAAGCGGAATTATTTGGCCGATGATAGTTATATCTATTGGTTATTTTATTGGCTCACGAATCCCAAATGTAGAATCGTACTTCCTGCCAATTTCAATATTGATAATATTTTTATCTATTATTCCACTTGTGTGGCGTGTAGTTAAAATATGGTGGTACAGTAGGCACCAATAATCTTCTTTTCTCGGCGATTGTAGAGTATAATATAAATATGAAAGATGCCTATGATCATTATTTTCCTGTACCCGATTTCTTAGCCATGCCATCACACGCTTTGGATATTTCTGATGAGTCAATAAAATATGGCAAGATTACATCGCATGCAGATGGGCTACGCCTGGAGTCATTTGGTTATGAAAAAATTCCTGCCGGGATAGTGTCTTCCGGTCGTATCGAGAACGAAGCCAAGCTTGTAGAAATTTTGAATGCATTAAAAAACAAAGAAAATATGAAATTCGTGCGTGTCTCTTTACCCGAAGAACAAATGTATCTATTTAATATTGTCTTACCAAAATTGACCAATAATGAAATCAAAGACTCCATAACTCTGCAATTAGAGGACCACATACCATTGTCCGCTACAGACGCAATATTTGACTACGAACTAATCCGTGAGGTTAATGACCAATCAATTTTTGTCCAAGTGGTGGCAACATCTGCCGTATTTATCGAGAGCTATTTGTCGGTATTATCCCAGGTGGGCCTCGTGCCGGTATCGTTTGAGCTCGAGACACAAGCAATTGCACGCGCAGTGGTCAAGTACGATATGGTGGGCTCGGCTATGGTTGTCGACTTTGGTAGAACTCGGACAGGGATTTCAATAGTAGAAAACGGGCGCGTGATGTTTACATCTACTTTCGATATGGGGGGCGAGAGAATTACAGAAGTAATATCGAAACATTTTAAAGTATCACCAGAGCAAGCAGAACAAATGAAGAAAGCCTACAGCGATCTTGGCTCGGATGCAGAGAACGACATTTTCCCCGCAATTGTTAGCAACTTGTCTGTGTTGCTAGATGAATTGCGTAAACATTATTCGTATTGGCATACACACAATTCCGAAGATGGTAAGCCCCATGAAAAAATCCAAAAGATAATTCTTTGTGGAGGGGAATCTAATTTGTATGGGATAGTCCCTTATCTTAAAACAAGTATGGAGATGCCCGTCGAATATGCCAACGCATGGGTAAATATTGTGGACATAACAAAGACTTTACCCGAAATGTCTTTTGGGGATTCATTGGTGTACCCAACAGTTTTTGGATTAGCATTAGGTAGTTTTGTAAAAGAATAAATATGATAAATATCTTACCCGAAAATGAAAAAGTTATATTACGCAAAGAGTATCGCACACGATTGCTGACAGTGTGTCTATTTATGCTCTCCTTCCTTCTGCTTGTAGTGTTCTTCCTACTGATACCATTCTATGTTTTGTCCGACAACAAGATACAGGCTTTTAATATACAATTGGGTCAATACAATGTTTCCAATTCCGATAGTTCGGGCAATAATCTAACAAAAATAATTACAGATATAAATCAAAATTTAGAATTATTGAATGGCAATCAAAAGCCCAACAATTTTACCCAGGATATACTGAGCTCGATTTTAGCAAGTCGGCCTAAAGGTATCCAATTCTTTAGAATTTTTTATGCGACTTCTGCCGATGGCAAGAAATCTATCGAGATCAATGGCAAGGCAAGCGACCGCGCAGTTTTACGAACGTTCGAAGATGCTCTGCAGAAAAATAAATATATAGAGAGCACAAAATTGCCTGTATCTAACTTTACCAAAAGGTCGGATATAGATTTTTCTATCAACATTATCTTAAAATAAAATGACAAATAAACGCACACATATATTACTCGGGGTATCTATAGCATCTACACTTGTCGCAGGGGGGCTTATATTCTTTGCTTTTAGCACAATAAATAAGAAGAATGCCGAGGCTGTTGTATTGTCGCAAAAAATTCAAGAGAAATTGACCGAACAAGAAAACCTCACAAAATTCAAGAATGTAATCAAAGAGACAAATCAGAAACACGAAATATTAAAATCGTATGTTGTCGACCAGAATAGGGTCGATGAATTGGTAACATATCTCGAGGCAATAGGGGATAATGTGGGTATAGCAGTAGAGATAAAAAATGTTGAAATACCTATTGCAAAGCCAAATACAGTACTAGTTGCTTTTGACGGCGTAGGCACATTTGGCAGTTTAATGAATTTGGTATGGATTATCGAGAATCTACCTTATAATGTAGATATTAATAGCTTTGCGATAAGTTCCGATTCGATCGGCGGGTGGAAGATGAATATAAAATTGGAATTTATAAGTAATCAAATATTAAAACCAAATGAAAATCCCGGACTTTAAGAAAATACTTTCACACAAGAGTACAAATTCGTATCAATCTTTTTCGATGATGAAACCTCATCACGATTGGAAGATCATCATAAGTATATTTATTTATGTTTCAATTATTTTGATTGCTGTTAGTGTGTACTTTTGGGACAAGGTCCGCAAAGAGGATATTTTTGAAACCAACAAAGAAGCTGTAGGCCAGTCATCATTGATCAATCAGGAATTGATGGACACAACATTGAATAGATTTAAAGAAAGGGAAAATAAAATAAATAATTTCCCTAAGACATCTGTCTTAAATATTGACCCGAGTAAATAATTGTGTGTTTATTAAACCATATCAGAACCTATTTTCAAAACAAAGTATCATAGCGTTCCCCGCGCGCTGAAGCGCCTCTGTGCGAAGCACAGAGCTTCTGCTGAAGCAGAAGTACGGGGAAACGCTCTGCACACCACACAATCTTTTAAAAAGGATGTGGTGTGCAGAAATGCAAATGCGGAACGCGAGCGAAATTTTGCGAAATGCTGGGGGTATGGGGGAAAGTATTTCGCAAAATTTGCTTCGCGTGCTTTGGGATTTTTTGGCGGGATTTTGGCGGGGCGGGCAACTGGAAAAAATACTCATAAAATGATAAAATCATTTTATGGACGATTACGAACAGATACTAAAAGAAGCTCAAGAAAACGACGAAGTCGTTGCTCTTGTTTTGTTGGGTTCCAGAGGCAAAGGATTTGAAAATGAATACTCTGATTACGACATGATAATGATTACAAATGATGAGGGTACTGATTTAATAAAAAAATATAAAGATAAAAAATTAGACAATGTTGATTTAACTGTTAAGTCACTATCTGACTTCAAAAATTTTGCCAATTGGGAAACTCCTGAATCTTGGGACAGATACAATTATGCCCATGTAAAAATTATTGTAGATAAAACAAATGGAGAATTGGCAAAAATTATTGAAGAAAAAGGTTATATTCCAAAAGATAAGCAATCAAAATTTATTGACTGGTGGATTGATGGATATGTGAATGGTGTATATCGTTCCGTAAAATGTATCAGAAATAATAATGCTTTTGGTGCACATTTGGAAGCAGTAAACTCAATGCTTGATTTGCTCACTCTTGTATTTGGTATGAATGGCAGACATAGACCATTTCTTGGTTATGTAGAGAAAGAATTAAAAATGTATCCTTTGCAAAATCTTCCATGGCAACCTGAAGAATTTGTAGAGAAAATTAAATTTGTTTTAGAGACAGCAGACTTGAAAACTCAACAAGAATTGCTTTCGGGTATTGAAAAAATGAGCCGAGAAATGGGACACGGACATATGTTTGACGGCTGGGAAGGAAAAGATAAATGGACAATGGAATTTGAACCGAAATAATATTATGCAAAAACACAAAGGAAAAAGAATTTTTATCACTGGTATTCCAACATCGGGAAAATCATATCTCGCGAAACAGCTCGCCGACAAAGTCGGCGGTATTGCTGTTTTGTTTGATAATTTTCGGGAAAATCTTGCACAAGAGGAGCAATACAAAAAATGGACAAATTTTTATCTTGATGTAGACGAAAAAGAATACCTAACTAAAACAAGTCCTGAAAAACAATGGAAAAATCTTGTAGCACAATCCGAAGGATTGTGGCCTGCTTTTTTGCAAGAAATTGAGAAGTACAAAAATGAAACAAAACCTGTGATTTTTGAATGTGTAAATATACTTCCTCATATTGCAAAAAAACATTTAGATTTTTCCGGAATTGTTTTGATAGGAAAATCATACGAGGAAATATTGGAAAGAAATATAAAATCTCCTCGTTGGGGCAATACTCACGAATTGCAAGCTTTAGAGGCAAAAACATTTTTTGAAATTGAACGACCACATTACAAAGCAGAAGCAGAAAAATATGGATATGAGGTTTTTGAAAATTATGATGACGCGTTTAATAAAGCACTAACTTTAATTTAATGAATAAGAATTTAAAAATACATCTCGATACAGATTTTGGTGGTGATATTGACGATATCTGCGCTTTAGCGTTCTTGTTAAAATCGCCCGAAGCCGAAATAACTGGTATCACTACAGTTGCAGAAAATGGTGGAAAAAGAGCAGGCCAAGTTCAATACACTCTAAAAATTTCTGGTAGAGAAAATATCCCCGTAAAAGCAGGAGCAGACAACGCTGGTGGATTTTATCCTACGGAACTTGGCCTTCCCCCAGAAGAAAAATATTGGCCAGAACCAATTACGCCTCTTAAAAATTTGATTGATGAAGCACTAGAACTTTTGAAGCAGAGTATTGACCAAGGCGCAATTATTGTTGCCATTGGCCCACTCACAAATTTGTATCTTCTTGATATTAAATATCCTGGCATATTGAAACAAACAGAAATATTTTTTATGGGAGGATATGTTCACTCTCCTCGACCTGGTTTTCCTGACTGGAAAAACGAATGGGACTTTAATAAGCAAATTGATATCAAATCAGCGAAACATGTTTTTGCAAACTCAAATATTACATTGGTTCAACTTTCAGTGACCGAAGAAACTTTTATAACAAAAACTGACCTTGAGTTACTTAAAAAAGCAGGACTGCTTGGAGAACTTCTAGCGCGCCAAGCAGAAGAATGGGAAAAAGATGAAAAAATGGCTGAGAAATACATGGATTGTGAAAACATTCCCAAAGACATTATAAATTTCCAATATGATCCACTAACTGTTGCGGTTGCTTTAGGTTGGAACGGAGTTGAAATTGAGGAGTTGTCTTTGGTTGTCGAGGAAAAAGATAACATTCTTCATGAGCGTATTGATAATACAGGAAAAATTTTTAAGGTAGTGACGAAAGTAGACGGAATAAAATTTAATAAATTCTGGTTGGAGAAAATTATAAAAAATTAAGTTGTTTTAATTTGTATCTCGGCTTCGCCGAGATTTCAATGTTGTGTATTTTCTTTCTTAATGCCCGCCCCGCCAAAATCCCGCCAAAAAATCCCAAAGCACGCGAAGCAAATTTTGCGAAATACTTTCCCCCAAACCCCCAGCATTTCGCAAAATTTCGCTCGCGTTCCGCATTTGCATTTCTGCACACCACATCCTTTTTAAAAGATTGTGTGGTGTGCAGAGCGTTTCCCCGTACTTCTGCTTCAGCAGAAGCTC
>JACCDN010996841.1_pt1 | contig 10635 bp, 12 predicted proteins | sample 7441691 | NCBI WGS metagenome assembly JACCDN01 (sample SAMN15323439, study PRJNA562643) | freshwater metagenome | isolation source: river surface water | place: USA:Blue River Watershed | collected 2017-08-16
AATTTTAGGGTTGACTTTTGTCTATTTTTCAGTATAATACTTATGTTCTTTATTTAATATTTTATACGCGAGTGTAGTTCAGTTGGCTAGAACGTTTCCTTGCCAAGGAAAAGGTCGCCGGTTCGAGTCCGGTCACTCGCTCCAGTTTTGTATATTATTTCAGTTAGGCCGGCGTGGTGAAATTGGTAGACACGCAGGACTTAAAATCCTGTGACCTTTGGTCGTATCGGTTCAAGTCCGATCGCCGGTACCACCAAGATTCAGCTTTATGTGAGCTGTTTTTTGTTTATTAAAAAAATCATCTCACTAGTCGCAAGATGATTCTGAATATTGCATATGTTATTTATTAAGGACCAGAAAAACCACCGCAGTCTGGATCGAATGCTTCTATGTCAATAATTTCAAAGCAACCAGATGCTTTGCAACGAAAAGCATAGGCCGGGCTGGCATCGGTTTTTCTCGCAGTGTAACAAAAATTATTTTCATCAACAGAGCTAGCATCCTGCCAGTACCAGTTATTTGCTGTTAGGTCTGGCCATTTATTAGCGGAAGAATTTGTGCAAATATCGCTATCAATATTTGGTGGGTTTATTTGACCGCCATTGTTTAAGCATAAAAACACGGCATTGCCCATGATATTTAAAGTTTCTCTAGCAACAGCATCTTTTGCACTTTCACGGGCAGAATTTAGGTTGACGACAGAGATTGAAGATAAGATGCCGATGATAGCAATCACAACCAAAAGCTCAACTAAAGTGAAACCGTCTTGATTTTTATTTTTGTATTTCATTTAATAAAATTAGTTTTGCTTTGAGAGTATCTAAATCTAGGATAGCAAAAGTCGGAGCACAGCGGATGTTGGCAATATTGCCAGGGTTTAATAATTTAGTTGAGCCAATTTTTTCTTCCCATGGTAAATGCGTATGTCCCGCTAAGGCTAGGGTATATTTATCTGGGTAATTAAGAATAATTTTTTTTATTATTTCTGGATAGTGTCCAAAAATAATTTTTTGTTTAGCTAATTCTACGCTTGCAACATTAGGGGAGAAGTGAATATTTTTTATATTAGCTCTTAATTGCTTTTCACCAATAATATCTTTATCAGCATTTCCCATCACTGTCCAAACAGGTATTTTTAACTCATCTAACATCTGCCATGATTCTAAACTTTGCAGATCTCCCAGAGAAATCAGATAATCAATTTTTTCTTTAGTTATATAATCCAAAGCTTTTTGCAGATTGATTAAATTGTCGTGGACATCAGCAATAATAGCAAGTTTTGACATAGCTACATTATAGCTTAAATTTTTAAATTAAAAAACTCTTGGCCCCCAGGGGAGTAAGAGTTTTGATGGTGCGTGCTTTTCAGGCGACACGCTCTCCTTGCTTTTGCTTGAACAGTGTTCTTTCCACCATTTCTCTGTTGCCAGCGCTGTCTTTGTCTAGTGCTCGCAGAAGACTCTCCAGATTGGCCTTGAGCCAGTCACGGATAAGTCCGTCAAAGAAATGCTGAAGCATGTGAGTGTTCAGGCCGATCCCATATGTTTGCATGGTTGCCATGAACTCCAACAAGACAAAAGAAGTCAGATCATTGTCTGCAAGTACTAGACCATGAGGTTTGCGATAGATATTTGTAAAAACTGTATGAGTAGGAGATGGTTTTTGTTCGTCGAGAATTTGACTTCTTGCGCCACTACACACGTATTCTTCTACTGTTTCTATGGATTTAGGGTTAGTCAAATCGATGTGGATGTCATTGATCTGCATTTTTGCCCCCAATGAATGTGCATTGTTTTTCCTATTCACCCTAGCATTTTTAAAATAGCTTGTAAAGATTTTTTAGAGATATTTTTTGGGAGAAAATTTATCAGGCCAATGTTGCTGATTTTTGATATCTTCTTCACTCACATCGGGGGCATATTTATAGTTTTTGCCATAGCCTAATTCTTTCATGAGTTTAGTTGGCGCATTGCGTAGCACTAAAGGCACACCAAGTGTGCTAGTGCTTTGAGCATCAAGTGCTGCTTGAGAATAGGCAGTATAGAGAGCGTTAGACTTTTTAGTTTTAGCTAAATAAACTACAGTTTCAGCGAGAGCTAGCTTGCCCTCGGGAAGCCCGATAAAATGCAGAGCATCTTTAGCAGCGACTGCTACTAGCAGAGCATGGCTATCAGCAATGCCGACATCTTCGCAAGCAAAACGAATCAGACGTCTCGCTATATAGAGTGGATCTTCGCCTGCTTCGAGCATGCGTGCTAGCCAATAAAGCGCCGCGTCAGGATCAGAGTCGCGTAAGCATTTGTGTAGGGCAGAAATAATATTATAATGCTCTTCACCATTTTTATCATAATACAAAATTGAGCTTTGGATAGCTTCTTTGATGTCTTCTTCTTTGAGCGTGCTATTATTTTTGCCAACGACTGCAATCTCTAAAGCGGTTAATAAACTACGAGCATCACCACCAGCAAAATCTATCAACATGCTTTCAGCTTTTTTATTTATTTTGATTTTCTTTTCGGCTAAACCAAATTTTTTATCGCTCAAAGCTCGTTTTAATATTTTGGCTAGATCTAAGTCACTTAGAGATTTGAGTGTCAGAACACGACAGCGAGATAGCAAAGCCGAGTTGAGAGAAAAAGATGGATTTTCAGTCGTAGCTCCGATCAAAATCAAAGTGCCGCGCTCTACATAGGGCAACAAGACATCTTGTTGACCTTTGTTGAAGCGATGAATTTCATCTAAAAATAAAATAGTTTTAGTTTTAAAAAATTCTAAATCTTGTGAAGCAACTAGAGCTAATTTTTTGATATCAGCTACACCGATTAAAACCGCTGAAGAGGCGATGAATTTGGCCTGCATATTATTGGCGATAATTTGTGCTAGTGTGGTCTTGCCTACACCTGGAGGTCCCCAAAAAATCAAAGAACTCAAACTTTGATGTTTGAGCATTTGCTCCAAAATTTTGCCTGGACCCAAAATATGCTCTTGACCGACATAGTCATTGAGCTGGTTGGGTCTTAAAATATCTGCCAAAGGCTGTGTATTTTCCATAGATTTATCTTAATATCTTTTATCTTAGCAGATTTAGGCAAAATAAAAAAATAGCCTGAAATTATCTTAAAACACCTCCGCCGAAGGCGGAGGTGTTTAGTAAAATGTTTATTTGACGATTTTGTCAGTTATAAATTTCAATACTTTTTGGTTCAACAAGACGTTGACGATATAGCTACGGTATTGAGGCTCTTTAAAATTAATTTTAGAACCAGAGGCTTGAGCTTGAATTTCTTGATTTTTTATTTCAGTTTCAATCTCTTCTTCACTCACTTCTATTTTTTCAGTTTCCGCTAAAGTTTTGAGGGCTAGAGTCGCCTGAACTCTTTTGACAGCTTGTTCTTCGAAATCATGGTGTAGATCATCTTCAGTCTTTTTGATAGACTCTAGATATTTATTCATTTCTAAACCTTGATTTTCAATATCGTATCTTAATTCACTGATCATTTTATGTACTTCATTGTGAATTAATTTTTCAGGGATATCTTCAATAGTTGAAGTGCTGACCAAAATGTCTAAAGCTTCTTTTTCTGTTTTCTGTTTAGCTTTGTTTTGTTTGTCGGTCAAAATATTGTCACTAATTTGTTTTGTTAAAGCGGCTAAATCAGCAAAGCCGAACTCTTTAGCTAACTCATCGCTAAGTTCTGGCAAAGTTCTTTCAAAAACTTCCAAAACTTTTATTTTAAAATGAGCTTCTTTGTTAGCTAGATTCGCTTGGTGATAATCAGTTGGAAAAGTTAAGTCAAATTCTAGTTCATCTCCAGCTTTAGTACCAACTAATTTTTCTTCAAAGCCAGGTACCATGCGACCCTCGCCTAAGATAAGAGGGTGCTTGTAGCTAGTACCACCTTCTAGCACAGCTTTATTTATCGAGACCTCGAAGTCCATCATTATCTTGTCGCCATTTTGAGCAGCTCTCTCTACTAAGTTTTCTTTGGCACGCATTTTTTTCAATTCGCCCATAGTTTTTTCTAGCTCTTCTTCTGGCACCACTACTTCGGTGGCTTTGATATTTTTTTCTTGCCAATTACCTAAAGTTACTTTTGGTAATAAGATGACAGTCGCGATATACACGATAGGATTACCAGGAGCGAGTTTTTCTATCTTGATATCTGGTTGGCCGATGGTATCAAGTTTTTCTTGAGTGACAGCCTGAAAAAAAGAATGATTAATAATGTCATTTAAAGCCTCTTGGTAAATATTCATTTCGCCAACTTTGGCTTTGATTTTTTCATACGGTGCTTTACCAGGACGAAAGCCGGGGATAGTACTTTTTTGACCCATTCTAGTAGCTGCTTTTTTGAGGTGTTCATCAAACTCGACTAAAGGCACTTCAATAGTAAGCTCTATTTGGTTTTTTCCTAAATCTTTTTTATCTACTTTCATTATTTTTTCTTTCTTGAGTTTGTATTAAAAACTATTTTAAGCAAATAAGACAGCGACTAGTAATAAAGCAATGACGTTTAAAATCTTGATCATTGGATTGATAGCTGGTCCAGCTGTATCTTTGTATGGATCACCGACAGTATCACCAGTGACAGCGGCCTTGTGAGCATCAGAGCCCTTACCACCATGGTGACCGCTTTCGATGTATTTTTTAGCATTGTCCCAAGCGCCACCACCAGTGGTCATCGAGGTTGCTAAAAAGATACCAGTGACGATGCTACCGACTAAAGTACCACCCAAAACAATCAAACCATTATTTTTACCAAAGATAATCAAGATTAAAATTGGTGTCAAAACTGGTAATAAAGCTGGAACAATCATTTGTTTCAAAGCGCCTTTGGTGACGATGTCCACTGCTTTGTCATACTCTGGTTTTTCACTGTAATCCATGATACCGGGTTTAGCTTTGAATTGACGACGGACTTCTTCGACGATGGCGCCAGCAGTTTTACCCACGGCCTCCATACAAAAGGCACCAAATAGATAAGGCAATAATCCACCGATAAATAAACCAGCGATTACATAAGGATTGTCTAAAGCAAAAATTATTTCTTTACCTACTTCTTTTAGCTCTTCAGTGTAAGCAGCAAACAGAACTAGAGAAGCAAGACCAGCGGAAGCAATCGCATAACCTTTGGTGACGGCTTTTGTGGTGTTGCCCACGGCGTCTAAAGGATCGGTGATGTTGCGAACTGATTCTGGTAAGTTAGCCATTTCGGCGATACCACCAGCATTGTCAGTGATAGGACCATAAGCATCGATGGTGACGATGATACCAGCCAAGGACAACATACTCATCGCCGCGACAGCGATACCATAGAGTCCAGCAAAACTATAAGAAGTGACGATACCAGCGACGATGACAAGTACTGGGAAAGCAGTTGCTTTCATACTGACAGCCAAGCCTTGGATAACGTTGGTACCATGACCAGTCTCAGAGGCTTTAGCAATACTACGAACCGGTTTGTATTTGGTAGCGGTATAATATTCAGTGAGCCAGACGATACAAGCAGTCACTACCAAACCAACTAAACTAGCATAATAAATATTTAAGTAGCTATATTCTATCAAATCAGACATTAAATACTTGGTGATAAAAAAGAAAATAACAGCTGACAATACTCCAGCGGCAATCAAGCCTTTATATAAAGCTTTCATGATGCCATCGTTTTGAACTATTTGTTCTACCGTTTGATTTTTCTTTAAGCGGATAAAAAATAGTCCCAAGATAGAAGTGATGATAGCTGAAGCACCTAAGGCTAAAGGATAGAGCACAGCGGCATCAGAGCCACTAAAAGTCAAAGCGCCTAAAAGCATAGCAGCTACTAGAGTGACAGCATAGGTTTCAAATAAATCAGCAGCCATACCAGCACAATCACCGACGTTATCACCGACGTTGTCAGCGATGACAGCAGGGTTACGTGGATCATCTTCAGGGATACCGGCTTCTACTTTACCGACCAAGTCAGCTCCGACGTCAGCGGCTTTAGTGAATATTCCTCCACCTAGACGAGCAAAGACAGAGATCAAGCTACCACCAAAACCTAAACCAATGAGATGTTTGACTGTAAAGCCAGGGATGATAAATAAGCCAGCTACACCAAATAAAGCTAAGCCTACTACTAATAAGCCAGTGACAGCTCCACCTAAGACGGCGAGCTTCATAGCTGGTTCGATGCCCTCAGTAGCTGCTTGAGCAGTACGGACATTGGTACGCACAGAGACGTTCATACCGATGATACCAGCGGCGGCTGATAGTGCAGCGCCAACTACAAAGGCGATAGCAGTGTGCCAATTGATAGCAAAACCTAAAATCAAAAATAATGGAATTGATAAGTAAGCAATAGTTTTATATTGGCGTGTTAAAAAAGCTTTAGCACCACTTTGAATAGCATCAGCGATGCTTTGCATTTTTTCATTGCCTTTAGATTTTTTGAGAATGTTTTGAATCATCAAAACACCAGCAACAATAGAAACCAAGGAAGCAATAATTGCGATTAATGTGATATTCATATATTTTTATTAATTAGTTATTTTATACTTTCCCGCCTTTGGCGGGACCCCGCTATGCGGTGGCTGTCTCTTCTATAATCTCAGCTTTCTTTTTTTTAGCCTTTGGTTTTTTTACTTCTTCTACAACTTCTTCAACAGCTTCAGCTTCTTCTATAATTTCTTCTTCGTTAGCAACAGAGGCTTGGTCTGGACCTTTGATGTCAATTTTCCAATTGGTTAGCTTGGCCGCTAGACGGACATTTTGACCACTTTTACCGATAGCTAGAGATAATTGGTCTTCGTTGACTATCACTTCAGCTGATCTTGTGTCTTCATCTATATTGATACCATTGACTTTGGCCGGAGAGAGGGAGTTGATGATGTATTTTTTAGCATCTGCTTCCCATTGGATGATATCTATTTTTTCCCCACCTAGTTCACTGATGATGGTTTGGATACGTGCACCTTTTTGCCCGACGCAAGAGCCTATCGGATCGATATTATCTTCTAGTGCTTCTACGGCGACTTTGGAGCGAGAGCCAGCTTCACGAGCGATACCTTTGATCTCTACGCTACCAGCGGCAATTTCCGGTACTTCCATAGCAAATAATTCTCGGACAATATCTGGATGAGTACGAGATAAAATAATCTCTGCTCCTTTATTACCCATGTGTACTTTGACGATATAAAAATTTAGTCTCACACCAGTGTTATAATTTTCTCTAGGGATTTGCTCTTCTGGTGGGAGAGTACCTGTCGCTTGACCTAGGTCCACTAGATAACGGCGACCTTCGTGACGAGTGACAGTGCCCAAGACTAGCGTACCTTCTTTGTCTTCATATTGAGCAAAGATATTATCACGCTCAGCTTCACGCAAGCGTTGGATAATTACTTGCTTGGCAGTTTGTGCTGCCATACGACCATAAGCATCTGGTACTTCTAGCTTGGTCTCGATGATATCACCGATTTTGTAGCTAGAGTTTATATTTTGTGCTTCAGTGAGCATGATCTCGGTGCGAGGGTTAAAGCGTTGCATGTCTTCTTCGTCGACATCTTCTCCCGCTTCTTTACGGAGTTTGAGCTCTTCCCATTTTTGCTCTTGCTCTTCTAAGTCAACATCTGCGACCACTTCTTTGACATCAAAGACCACAGCTTGGGCATTATCGGCATTGAAAACTACTTTGATATTTTGACTCTTGTCGCCAAAATCTTTTCGGTAGGCAGCGGCCAAGGCTGCTTCAATGGCGCTAATGACAGCATCAACGGATAGATTTTTTTCGTCGCAAATCTGTTTGATTGCGGCGCTAATTTCGTTAGCCATTTTTTTAGCGTTTAATAATAAGTTACTTATAAATAAAGTAATAAAATAGGCTAGTCTACTATCGTAAACTAGCCTAAACTTAAAGCAATTATAGGATATATTTTTGCTTTTGTCAATGCTAGATTTCAAAGTATAAAATTTTTATTTTTTGGTTTATTTTTTCTATCACACAGATTTCTATTTTAAATTCAGGTTTTAGATTTTGTTGGCGGCAAAATATTTGACTAGCGGCACGAAGATTTTGTAGTTTATTTTTAGATATACTTTCTTCAGCAAAACCAAAGGCCAAACTAGTCCTAGTTTTGACCTCTACTACTAAAATTTTATTAGCTTTGCTAAAAACTAAGTCTAGCTCACCGTAGCGAGTATAAAAATTTTGGCTAATAATTTGATAGCCTAAGTTTTGATAATATTTTTTGGCAATATTTTCACCCCAGGCACCTAAATTTTTTTTATATTTAGACATAAAAAAACAGGCTATTTTCACCCCGAGCTAAGTCGAGGGGTCAGCCTGTTTTTATTTTAATATTTTTTTAACTTTTCTTTTTTGGGAGCCACTTAGTAAATTCTTCTTGGCTTTTTTGATCTTGTTTCTTTTTTGGCAAAACTACTTTCCACTCATAGATTAAAAATGCTAGCCAAACTAAGACCACTATCAGCCAGACTAATAGCCAGATGCGGGAGCTAAGATACAAAGCTCTGACTTGGCGGAAAAAAATAAAGAAAGCGCCGACTATGCCAGAAGAAAAGCCCCAGATTTGGATTTTGGTTAAAAATTTTCTAGCGATGACATTTTTATCTCGTAATTTAATAGTGACTAAGATAGCCGCTATTAAAGCACCACCGAAAATGATGATCAAAATGCTTAAGGTCCACCAAGATAGATTTTCTACAGCATAGCGATGAGTCAAGTATGACCAATCAAATAATTTAGCTAAATTCATATTTTTTTATTTAACCCTCACATATTAAATGAAGCAAGGCTTAAAGTCAACCCCGTGTTATTTGATAAAAATCAAGCCAAAGTGATAAGTGCCCGCTTGAAAATCTTGTTGTAAGCTTAAAGATAAGTTTTGTGCGATATTTATGACTTCTTCTTTGTCTAGTTGGAGGGCGTCGTTTGGTGCGAAATTTGGACTCATATCTGACCAATCAATGATAGTGAGTTGCCCACCCGGTTTTAATAGTCTAACAGCTTCTTTAATGATCTCAGGGTATTTTTTTGATTGAAATAATATATTGACGAGTAAAGCATGATCTAAGCTCGCTTCAGGGATTTTAGCAGCACCATAAATTTCTAGATTGCTCCAGACAGTTTTGATATTATAAAGACCAGAGCTTTGAGCTTTAGAGTTAATACTAGATAAAACATTTTTTAAAACATCGACGGCATAGACTTGACCTTGATCGCCAGCTAGTTTGGCAGACTGTAAAGTGAAATAAGCTGCGCCACCAGCACCTAAGTCACCAACAATTTGTTTACTCTTGATACCGACAATATTTTTTAAGATATTATAAGCATCTAGTAAGTGATTTCCACCTGGAAATTTATTTTCTTTTCCAACTTGCGCGACTGTGCTAGTAAAATTTTGATTATTTGTTTGTATGGCCATATATTTTTGTTTATTTGTTTTAAGTATACTAAAAAAATCAATTTTTTGCTACTAAAAACACCCCGGTTTTACCCGGAGTGTTTTTATTTGTTTTAACTTAAAATAAATTAAGCTAAACTTACTTTAACAGCAGCTTTACCCTTTGGGGTATCGTTGATATCAAAGGTAACTTTATCACCTTCACGAAGTTCATCGAAGTTTGCTCCGACTAATTCATTGGCGTGAAAAAATAAATCTTTTTCTTCGCCTTCTGGGGTGATGAAACCGAAATGTTTATCGGTTAATTTTTTGATAATTCCTTGCATAAGATATAGAAATCAAAAATTAATTAAGATATAGAAGCTTGAAATTCGACTTTGATTTCTATACTTGCTATATACTCTTGGTGACCCCACGGGGAATCGAACCCCGCTTGCCAGGATGAAAACCTGATGTCCTAACCACTAGACGATGGGGCCATGGGATAAATGTTATTTATGGCTAGATAGCCTGTGGTAATGGAGCCTTTCTTTGATAAAGTTATTTTCCAACAATAACGTTCGGTATCATAGCTAAAAACTAGCAAATTGTCAAGGTCATTTTTATTTGTTTTTTGGCTTATTTCAGACTATAATTAAACTATTATTAATTTTTAGCTAATAAAATCATGAAAAAAATCATCAAAATCCAATTTTTTGTCTTATTATTCGGCACTTTGTTTGCCTGGGCAAATTTTATTTGGGAGTTAGTCAGCTGGCTAAACAAACAAGATTGTCCAACTGGCTGTTCAGTGGGCTTGGTAAATCCATTTTTAACCCCTTGTTTTTACGGCGCTTGTTTTTTCTTAATCGCTTTTATTTTAAGTTGTCTTATTTTGAAAGAGTCTAAAAAAACAAATTAAATTTTATTAAAAAATCCCCCAGCATTCGCCGGGGGATTTTTAGTTGTTTTATTTTTGGCTAAATAGATCACTTTTGGGATAACGAAATTTTTTTCTTTCTGGCTCTTGAGCACGATAGCCGATCGGCAACATGGCGACAGACTTTAGATGCTTCGGCAGCTTTAATAATTTATCTACTTCTTTTGGCAAAAAGCCTTCCATTGGGCAAGAGTCAATTTTTAGCTCAGCACAAGCTGCCATGGCAAAGCCAAGAGCTAAATAAGTTTGTTTAGCTGACCAAGCTAAGGCTTCGTCAGTTTTTAATTTGCCAACAAGTTTTATTTTGGCTAGCT
>JACCDN010156403.1_pt1 | contig 10634 bp, 9 predicted proteins | sample 7441691 | NCBI WGS metagenome assembly JACCDN01 (sample SAMN15323439, study PRJNA562643) | freshwater metagenome | isolation source: river surface water | place: USA:Blue River Watershed | collected 2017-08-16
CTGGGTATCGCATCAGTACTGATTCAACTAATGCACCATCAAATAGCCTCCAAAGGAACTTGATGGTGTCACCCTTATCTGTCTGCAGTCTCTTCACTTCCGTGAGCAACTTAGGTAGGAATACTCCCACTAGTTCTGCTCTACCTTCTTGAGGTAGATCAGTCATCTTTTCAGGATCAGTTGTGTAGTGAGTGAAGTAATGCTTAGCAATCTGCTTCACTCTAAATGCAGGAACGCCTAGTTCTTTTGCTTTAGCGGCAAGTTCATCTTTAGACATATCAACCAAGTGAACTGGAGGTTGAGCTTTTCTAGGCTTTGCTTCAAATTCAAGAACTGGTCTTCCAGAAGCGTCTTTCTTTTGCTCCCAACCTTCGGTAGCAGGCTTGACCTGACGTACTTCACTCATGCTGCCTCCATAGGTTGAATAAAAAGAATGATTAAGGAGTAGGGCGACCTGCGTAACGGAATAGATCTCCGTAACGTAGTGGCACTATTCGAACTGTTCTGTTTGGGTTTGGAGCTTCAAGCACCATGCCATCACCCAAATACATCGCTACGTGATATTTATCACCGTTGAAGTCATCGGTGTATGAGTACCACATCAGATCTCCACGAACAGCTTCCTTGATAGGAACAAGTCTTCTCTTGCCAGCCATGTTGTAGAACTGGTTGGTTGCAGAGTGGGTACCGATGTAGGTACCAGCTACTTCATAACTCTTCTTTGTAATTCCACTGCAGTCCCAAATGTTTGGACCCATGCCGCCAAGAACATATCTCTCACCAAGTTGTTCTCTTGCGAATGCAATTGCAGTCTCAACCTTTTCTGTGTTTGGTGGACCAACATCATATAGAGATGGAGCATCGATAGGACCAGGCAGGTTGTTCTGTCTTGCCTCATCGATCAAACCTTGAATACGCTGTTGCATCAAACTGTCAGAGATTCTCTCCAAAGATGCAAGTTGTGCTTTGAATGTTCTGTTCAAAGCGTTTTGTTCATCAACTTTGACTTTCAATTCGTATGCCGCATCTTGAGCGATTGCTAAAGCTTTCTTAGCTTCAGCTGCTTTAGCAGCAAGTTCAGTTTCAGCTTCTTTAAGTTGGTCTGTTAGAGACTTCGCATACTGCTGACGTTGAATAGCGGACTTATAGATCTGATCACTTGACTGAGCAATCTTTTCTTGAGCCCCAAGCTTATATAGAAGGTTGCCTGCGTTGTCTGAGTTCAGGAACAGGTTCAGCGAGGTTCCGGCAGCCCCATCTCGCCACATCTGACTAGCAATTTGAGCTAGCTGCTGCTGGGCAGTCGCGGCTTCAGCCTTAGCCGCATTTACCTTGGTCTGTAATAGGTCTACCTTGGCTGCAACAGCCTCTACTTCATCCTTAGCCTGGTTGTATTTCTCGGCCTTGAGCATGGCTTTGCGCTCTAAACTCACCTGTTCAATGGTCAGATCAACGATGATGCCCTGAATACGGGTAATCATGGCCTTCTTCTTGGTAACGCTCTTCTGAGCGTCTATTACCTCTTGCTCAGAAGGGTAATTAGGCACTGCCAAGGCCTGCTGGATGCTGAATCCACTGAATAGGACCCCAGCTACGACAAATAGGGCGAGATAGCGCGAACGTAAGCTTCTCATGTCCGGCCACCTCCCTTTATTTGTGCTGTATTCCTAAACTAACACCGATATCCCCATTTCTCAGGTTGCAAAAACCTACCCTTAGCAAGTAGCCTTGCCATTGGTGCTTTAAAGCTCCATCGCTTTGACGGCCCCATCGTTTAGTGGCCTAGGACGCTGCCCTTTCACGGCAGTAGCACGGGTTCGAATCCCGTTGGGGTCACCAGCGATGAGTTCTAAAAGTACTTCTGGTCCTGTAGCGCAGTTGGTTAGCGCGCCGCCCTGTCACGGCGGAGGTCGCGGGTTCAAGTCCCGTCAGGATCGCTGCGATTAATAATCGCTCAGCCTCAGACTTGTCTTTGGTTGAGGCTGGATAGCTCAGTTGGTAGAGCGAACGACTGAAAATCGTTAGGTCCGCGGTTCAATCCCGCGTCCAGCCACAACACCTTCAATCGCTTCAACTCTTGAAGTTTCTCCCGCGATAAAAATCAATTCTTTATTTTTACGCTCACCAACAGATCCCACTTTGGCACCTGACTTGTTATAGATACCTATTTGCGATCCGATGTATCGAACGTAATCAAATTCAAGTAGAGCAACGCTCTCATGATTCTGCAGAAGTGACTCTGCAATGTCTATCGGTTCAACCCAAGACTCGTTGTTGTATGAGACAACTACTGTTTTAGCTTTAGCTTTTGTAATTACATCTTGGAATGCCGGTGGCATTTTCTTTCTCTTGTTAAACACCGAGTGAGTTTCAGGAGATCTACTGTCTATTCGTTTCATGGCAACACCATATGGTTCTGGATTATCCCAACGAACCAATGTTTCCCAGATGTGATAGTTAGTGAAGTAGCGGTGCTGGTTATACGGAGGATCCATATACAAAAGATCAACTTCCGGAAGTTCATCAATAACATCCTCAGCTAAACCAAGAACACTCTTGCCTGTTCCTGCAATCAGTTCTGGAACAAGTAGTTGCAGGTCATGCTTTGATCTATGCGACCAGTTCTTCAGATAAGCCATGTGTTGGCCAGTGGTGCTATCAACTCGATCAGCTGCAAGCATGAGGGATGTTAGAAGAATCGAATAGTCAACATCAGTTTTGAAGTTAGCTTCTAGTTCTTCCCTAATTGCATCGATTCTTTCTCCGTTTTTAGGTTGGAAGAATCTGGCCTCTTCACAAAAGTTCTTAGTTACATATCCTCTTTTGCCAGGTAGTGCATTGAGATACTCAATCTTGTTAGCAAGTTCTTCAAGATTTACTTTGTTGAGATCTGCTTCCAAATAGCACTTTGCAAGAATGTCGCTATAGGTAGCACTATCGCTAGCAATTACATCAAGCCCTTGTCGTTTGAATTCCTGAGCAACTCTGGTTGTTCCAGTGAATAGGTCGACGGCTGTTTTAGCCTCAGCTGCCTGGGCAATAGCCCCTAGAACCCCAACAAGCGTGCGTTTAGAGCCTAGGTACTTGATCACGACTTACCCCTGTTCATTAGTAAAGGGTATCAAGGGCACAGGGCTAGGATTATTTAGTTCACCCAACTAGTGGGCTGAACAGAAAGCGTCACCTCATGGCAGTTTTAGCCCGTTTCCGTTGGATTGGCCTCGTCTTTATCTCTATGGCAATCTCCATCGTCATTATTGATGGAACAATCGTCAACACAATCTTTCCTTCTCTTATCAAAGCCCTTAGCCTCTCAAGCAATGAGGTTCAGTGGGTCAATGAGAGTTACGTCCTAGTCTTCGCTGCTCTCCTTCTTATATGGGGATCTCTAGCAGACAGCTTCGGAAGACGTCGTCTTCTAGTAATAGGTATCGTGATCTTCGTTGGCGCATCTGTATGGGCTGGTTATTCCAATGATGCAAGCTCTTTGATCCTTGCTCGTATCCTTCAGGGTATTGGTGGCTCAATGGTGCTACCAACAACACTTTCTCTAGTGAACGCAAACTTCCAGGGTAAAGAGCGTGGAATTGCATTTGCTGTTTGGGGTTCAACTATCGGTGGAATGGTGGCCCTAGGTCCAGTTCTTGGTGGTTGGTTGGCAACAAGCTTTGGTGAAGATGGCTGGCGTCTAGCGTTCAGCATCAACCTACCCATTGGTTTGGTTATCGTTGCTGGTCTACTTTTGTTCGTCAACGAATCCAAAGTTGAAAAGAGAGCAGGAACGCCGGATGTTCTAGGTGCTGTTCTATCTGTTGGTCTTTTCCTAACTTTGGTATTCGGTCTTATTGAAGGTCGTAACTACGGTTGGTGGAGTGTGAACCAAGAGTTCACAATCGGATCATGGTCATGGGGAGATCCAGGTATTTCTCCTATTCCAGTTTCTCTAGCTCTATCTGTTCTGTTTGGTATCGCTTTTGTTCTATGGGAGAACAAGCGTGAAGCAGCACACAAGCCAGTCCTTCTTGATCTGAACCTGTTCAAGATTACCTCATTCAGAAATGGTTCACTTGCAGCACTAATCATCTCTATGGGTGAGTTCGGAATTCTTTTTGCTATTCCACTATGGCTTCAGAACATTATTGGTCTTTCACCAATCGACTCAGGTCTAGTTCTTCTATGGCTAGCCGGTGGTGCTTTCCTAGCATCAGCTGTTGGTGGTGCGATGAGTGGAAAGCTTGCCCCTGCACTAGCTGTTCGCATTGGTGTTGGTCTTGAACTTGTTGGTGTTATTGGTGTTGCACTATTTGCTAATGACCTTGCTGGCTGGTGGCCTCTAGCTCCATGCCTATTCCTTTACGGTCTTGGTATTGGTCTGGCAACTGCTCAGCTAACCGGTGTGATCATGGTTGATGTTCCGATGGACAAGATTGGTCAAGCTTCAGGTTCTCAGAGCACAGTGCGTCAGATTGGTTCAGCTCTTGGTATCGCAGTTCTAGGAACTGTCTTGTTCACCCAACTGCAGTCAAGCCTCCTTGCAAGGCTTTCTGACCTAGGAATTACTGGGGAACAAGCTGATGGCTTTGCCACCGGAGTTGTTGAATCAGCTGGTGGAAACATTCCATTCATGGCAGCCACTGGAACTCCAGAGGCTCTAATCCAGGCATCTAAGGATGCATTCACAGATGGAACTAAGTGGTCAGCATTAGCAGCTGGAATCTTCTTGCTACTAGGTTTTGTTGCAACCTTTAGATTGTCTAGCCGTCAACATGGCGAAGCTATAAAGAAATAGGAAGGCCCTCATGCCTGAGAGCAAATTCGAGCACGACAAGCTCGCTGCTATGAAGACTCATCCGTTCAGAAGAATTTTTCTAGGAAGAGCTCTTCGTAACGAGAGGCTAGAAGGTGAACTACTACCTAAGAAGATTGCTCTCCCGATCTTTGCTAGCGACCCGTTGTCTTCTGTTGCTTATGGTCCTCAAGAACTAGTAATGATCCTTGGTCTGGGAGGACTTTCATTCCTAGCTTTTGCTCCTGGCATTGCAGCTATGGTTGCTCTGCTTCTGATCACTATCGTTCTTTCGTATCGCAAAGTTATTCAGGCGTATCCATCAGGTGGTGGTGACTACGAAGTAGCAAAGGTTAACCTAGGTCGTGGAGCATCTCTAATCGTTGCTGCAGCTTTGCTTCTTGATTACGTGATGACAGTTGCAGTGTCTATCTCAGCAGGAACAGACAATCTAATCTCTGCATTCCCTGAGTTAGCCGATTACCGGGTCCACATGGCTGTTGGATTCTTGGTCCTAATCTTTGGTATCAACCTTCGTGGAATTAGAGAGTCGGGTGTTTCATTCGCCTTCCCTACCTACATCTTTATTAGCACCGTATTCATCATGATTGGATCTGGTCTTTATAAAGTATTCGTCTTGGGTGAATCTCTAGTAACTACTTCTTCTGAATATGAAATTCAAGGTATTCACGATTTCCTTGGAGAACCTACCCAGGCTGCTGTTGTGTTGCTTCTACTTAGAGCATTCGCATCTGGTTGTTCAGCTCTAACCGGTATTGAAGCTATTGCTAACGGTGTTCCAGCATTCAAGGAACCAAAGATCAAGAACGCCAACATCACAATGGTGGCTATGGGAACCATCGCGGTTTCTATGTTCCTAGGAACAACCTGGTTAGCTCTAACCTCTGGTGTGAAATATCTTGAATCTCCTGAACAGTTGAGTAACCCACTCCAACTAGAAGAGTTCCTAACTAATCCTCAGCAATCTCTGATGGCTCAGATTGGTATTGCTGTCTTTGGTAGTGGATCACTCTTGTTTTACATCCTTCAAGCCGCTACAGCTGCTGTTCTTCTTCTTGCAGCTAACACTGCATTCAATGGATTCCCGTTGCTTTCATCTGTTCTATCTAGAGATGGCTTCGCTCCGAAGATGCTACAGACCAGAGGAGACCGTCTGGTCTTCTCTAATGGAATGCTCTCCCTTGCAGCTGCTGCAGGAGCATTGATTCTTGTCTACCAGGCATCCGTTACTGGCCTGATTCAGCTCTACATCCTTGGTGTTTTCACATCCTTCACTGTTGGTCAAATAGGAATGATTGTCCACTGGAGAAGAGGAACTAAGGATGGAACTATTGGTAGAAAGCAGGCTCTAGGTGGTCTGCTAATCAATGGTTTCGGCGCCTTTATGACCTCATCCGTTTTGATTATCGTTACCATCACTAAGTTCACCCACGGTGCTTGGTTGGTATTCATCATCATGCCTGTTCTATGGGTTGTCATGTATGAAACCAACAAGTACTACATCGAAGTTGATAAAGAAATTCAACTGCGATCAGATATGAAATTTGGTAGCAAGGGTGACTACGCAATTGTTCTTATGGACAAGCTCACTGCTCCTCAGCTAAAGGCCCTTGACTATGCACTATCAAGTAAGCACGACAAGCTAGAGGTAGTTCATATTGCAGTGGACCCAGCAAGAGCAGAAGAGTTTGCTAAGGAATGGGAAGCATATGGAATTCAAGTTCCACTAAGAATCATTCCTTCACCGTTTAGAGATTTCGGTGCACCACTTAGCGAATACCTAACTGAATACAGATTGCAGCACGAAGAACAACGTATGGCAATCTATCTTCCGAAGTATGTTGTGGGTCACTGGTGGGAGCACATCTTCCACAACCACAGAGCAAACCGTATTCGTAAGCAGTTGATGTATGTGCGTGGAGCGATGATTGTTCTAGTTCCATGGAGATTGGAATCTGCAGAAAAGATTGATCTCTTTAGTCGTTCACCACTTCCAGGAGATGTTCGTCGTGGAGAGGTTCTTCGATCAAGTGGTCAGATGAGACGTCACCGCGGGGAGAAGAACAAAGTCATCAAGATGGTAGCGAAGAAGGATGCAACTCCGGATGACATCCTAGACTTGAAAGATGAATAAACTTCTCTCTTCTGAGTACTTCCTGGTCTTTCTCGGAGGCGGTCTTGGTTCTCTTTTGAGATACGCACTCGGTAGTGGTTTAGAACTTTCCTTAGGTTCAACACTTGCTGGAATGCTTTCACTATTTATCGTGAATGTAACAGGTGCTTTCTTCTTAGGAATTGTTTCCTTCCACCCTTTCTTTGCTAATGAAACTAGAAAGTCGTTCTGGGGATCGGGCTTTGCCGGTGGCTTCACAACCATGTCGGGTGTTGCTCTGTTTGTTTATCAACAATCAAGCCTCACAATCACTTCGGTAATGTTTGCTCTAGGCTTCTTTGCTTTCGCAGCTGGAGTTGCCCTTGGCAAGAAGAAGGCAGGCCTAAATGAACTTGGCTGAGATCTTCAACCCGATGGTTGTATTAGGTATCTTCGTAGCAGGTGGACTGGGTTCAGTGCTTAGAGTCTTACTGAGCAAATTCAATGGCTTTTGGCCTTGGGGTATCTTGCTTGCCAACGTGGTCGCATCATTCTTTGCCGGCTGGGCAGTTACCTACTTTGAAGCCAACGTGACCTGGGTCGCTGTATTGGTCGTAGGTCTTGCTGGAGGTCTATCCACCTTCAGTTCATGGGCTGCAGGAGCAGTTCAGTTGGTGGCTAGAGACCGTCCACTTGCCGCAGCCCTATACACGGTAATAACCCTTATTCTTTCCTCCACAGCCGCTTGGGTTGGGCTCCTACTGGGCTGAAGCCTGATATACTAGGGTCCAGATTTGCCGTTTCCTGAGCTTAATTGAGCTCAGCCAAGTAAAAAGAGGGGGTCTCGACATGGGTCGTGGCCGTCAAAAAGCGAAGAACACCAAGGTGGCTCGCGAGCTGAAGTACTTCAGCCCTAACACTGACCTAACTGCCCTACAGGCTGAACTAGGCACCACCTCAGACGAACAAGAGTATGAAGACAAGTGGGCAGATCTTTACCCTGAGGACGATGCACCTGCTGGAGAAACAACTTCAGATAGTGGTGACGGCGGCGGTTCTTCCGCCGACTAACTAATTAGTTAGTTCTTGTAATTCCCTAGAAGCCTGACAGCTCCTCCATCAACACCTTTAGCACCCTGGATATATCCTTCTAGGCTGCAGTCGTTAGATTCAACTACTCCTAGCTGCCAGGTGTTCACACCAGCACTGATTAGATGCTGTTGGATCTTCGTTGCTTCATCTGCTTTCACAATCACAGCAAAACCTAAACCTAGGTTCCAAGTTGATTCAACTTGTTCAAGGGTTAGATTGCCCCACTGAGTTAGAACTTGGAAGACATCCAATGGCTTCCAAGAACTTCTATCAACATCAAGTGTTGTGTTCTTTGGAAGAACTCTAGCTAGGTTGGCTCCAATGCCACCGCCGGTGATATGGCTCATAGCTTTCACAGCAGAACCAAGATCGCTTTCAAGAAGAGTGTTTAGGATTCCTGTGTAAAGTCTTGTCGGTTCAAGTAGTGCTTCACCTAGAGAGACATCGCCAAACTCTTGAACTGTTTTGTTGTAATCAAGTTGGCTGGTACTAACAATCTTGCGAACTAGTGAGTAACCATTTGAATGAAGACCACTTGATTCAAGTCCTAGAACAACATCGCCTACCTGCACTTTGTGTGGGCCAAGTAGTTTGCTGTATTCCACCGCACCAACCGCAGCTCCTGCGACATCGTATTCGTCTGGCTTAAGTAACCCTGGGTGCTCTGCTGTTTCTCCACCGATTAGAGAGACACCAACTTCCTTACAGGCATTAGCAATACCTGAAACAATGTCCGCGATTCTTGTTGGCACAACTTTGCCAGTAGCAATGTAGTCAGTCATGAACATGCTCTTTGCTCCAACAACAACGATGTCATCAACTACCATGCCAACAAGATCTTGACCAATGGTGTCGTGCTTATCGATTGCTTGAGCAATTGCAACCTTGGTGCCAACACCATCTGTTGAGGTTGCTAGTAGAGGGCGTTCAAAAGACTTTAGAAATGAAACATCAAACATCCCGGCGAAGCCACCAAAGCCACCAACTACATTTTCAGTGAGTGTCCCCTTGATTGATTTCTTCATCAACTCAACAGCTAGATCTCCTGCATGGGTGTCAACACCAGAAGCTGCGTATGCATCAGTCATTAGCTGCCTTAACAATTCCATCTAGTTCACTGTCTGGTCCTGGTTCACAAGCAGCAGGTGCTTTCTCCAGAAGGTTCTTCCCTAGTCTGTCTTCAGCAGGTAGTTCAATTGGGTAAGTTCCCGTGAAGCAGGCGGTGCAGAGCTGCTTTTCCTCTTGATTAGTTGAGGCAACCATGCCTTCTTTAGACAGGTAACCAAGGGAATCAGCACCAATAGATTGTCTGACTTCTTCAACGCCTAGACCTGTTGCAATGAGTTCTGCACGGGTGGCAAAGTCAATACCGTAGAAGCAAGGCCAGGTAATTGGCGGTGAAGAGATTCTCACGTGAATCTCTAGTGCTCCTGCTTCACGAAGCATTGCAACTAGTGCACGTTGAGTATTACCTCTAACGATTGAGTCATCAACGACAATGATTCTCTTGCCCTTGATCTGCTCCTTCAAAGGATTGAGCTTCAGACGAATACCTCGTTGACGAATAGTTTGTGATGGCTGAATGAAGGTTCTACCAACATAAGCATTCTTGACTAGACCGTGACCAAAAGGAATTCCTGACTCTTGGCTATATCCAATAGCAGCAGGAGTTCCTGATTCAGGAGTTGGAATAACCAAATCAGCTTCAACTGGATATTCTCTAGCGAGAGTTTTTCCCATTTCAACTCTGGCATCGTAAACAACTCTGCCGTTGATAGTTGTGTCAGGTCTAGCGAGATAGACGTATTCAAATACACAACCAGCTCTTTTGGTTTCAGCAAATCTCGAAGAACGAAGACCATGCTCATCGATAGCAATTAGTTCACCTGGTTCAATTTCTCTTACGTAGCTAGCACCAACAATATCTAGTGCTGCTGTTTCGGATGCAACTACCCAACCACGTTCTAATCTTCCAAGAACCAGTGGTCTAACACCTTGTGGATCACGAGCAGCATAAAGAGTTGTTTCATCCATGAACACTAAACAGAATGCACCTTTTACTTTAGGAAGTAACTCAAGTGCTGTTGATTCAAGTGTGTGGTCCATGTCTCCAGCGAGAAGTGCAGTAAGAACTGCAGTATCTGTTGTATTACCGCCGGTAATTTCATTCTCTGTCTGATCTGGATACTTCACCTTTAACATCTCAAGTAGATCAGAGGTGTTAGTTAGATTTCCGTTGTGTCCAAGAGCAACAGTTCCTGAAGAAGTTCTACCCAAAGTTGGTTGAGCATTACGCCATGAAGATGCACCCGTAGTTGAGTATCTGTTGTGTCCGACAGCTATGTGCCCAACTAGAGATTCAAGGGCTGACTCTGAGAAAACCTGAGATACCAAACCCATGTCTTTATAGACAAGAATCTTCTTGCCATCAGAGGTAGCGATACCCGCTGATTCTTGACCTCTGTGCTGAAGAGAGTAAAGACCGAAATAAGTAAGCTTTGCTACTTCTTCCCCTGGAGCCCATACACCGAATACGCCACACTGATCTTGCGGTCCCTTTTCATCGGGTAGCAAATCGTGATTTAGTAGTCCGTCTCCACGAAGCAAGGGCAGTTTCCGTCTCTATGAGTGGGGGTTGCGTGC
>JACCDN010541042.1_pt1 | contig 10633 bp, 10 predicted proteins | sample 7441691 | NCBI WGS metagenome assembly JACCDN01 (sample SAMN15323439, study PRJNA562643) | freshwater metagenome | isolation source: river surface water | place: USA:Blue River Watershed | collected 2017-08-16
GCACCAGCTCCACCGTGGCGAGGTTGTACAGATTAATCAAAAACGCCAATTGCTCCTGTTTGTTCGCCTGGTCAAAACGGGCCTTATCGAGCTTGGCGGCTTCATTCAGTAGCTGGCTGATTGCGCTTTTTTGGCTAGCCAAATAGCCATAGTCCACCCGGCTGGCTTGGCCACCGCGCTCTGCTTGGACCGCTGTGTATAACAGGGCCTGCCAGGGCTGCCAGTTGATAAGGGGCGCGGCTTTAAGGGGTAGGGCGAGGCTAAGCAGCAGGGCTAAGAGCCAAAATGTTGCTTGGGTTTTCATAGTCTTAGCCTCGCTGCCAGGCAAAATAACGCTTAAGCAAAGCCAGAGCCCATTGGGGGGCGTGGGCGCGCTTCCAGCTGCCAGCGGTGTATTTATTGGCCTCCGCCCAGGTGGGGTAGCTGTGGATGGTGCCGAGAATCTTGTTAAGCCCCAGCTTCCAGCGCATGGCCAGCACAAACTCAGCAAGCAAGTCCCCCGCGCGCTCCCCCACTATGCAGGCCCCTAGAATCTGGTCGCTGCCCGGCCGGGTGAGCACCTTCACAAAGCCTTGGGTGGCGCCATCGGCAATAGCGCGGTCCAGCTCCTCAAGGTTAAAGCGCGTCACCTCATAGGGGATGCCCTGGGCTTTTGCCTCCCGTTCATTTAAGCCCACGCGGGCTACTTCCGGGTCCACAAAGGTAGTGGCGGGGATGACTCGGTAATCCACCGCGAAGCGTTTGATGCCGCCAAACAATGCGTTCACACAGGCGTACCAAGCCTGGTGGGCCGCCACATGGGTAAATTGATAGGGGCCCAGCAGGTCCCCGGCAGCGTAAATATTGGGCATCAGGCTGGATAGGAATGCATCACTCACCAGGCCGCCCTCCTCATTTAACAGGCCCAACTCCTCCAGGCCATAACCGCTTAGGCGCGGAGTGCGGCCGAGGGCGATAATCAGCTCGTCAAACGCCACAGCGCGGCTCTCCCCCTGGCCGCTCAGGTGCGCCCACTTTTGCCCCTCTTGCCCAGTTTGCCCCTCTTGCCGCTCAAAGCTCAGCACCTGTTGCTCAAGGCGAAGCTCAACGCCATCCGCCGCTAGTGCCTTGGCCACCAGCTCGCTCACCTCTATATCTTCGCGGGCTAACAGCCTGGGGCCGCGCTCCACTTGCACAACTTTAGCGCCCAGGCGGGCAAGGGCTTGGGATAACTCGCAGCCGATAGGCCCGCCGCCAAGCACCAGTATTGTCTTGGGCAGCCTGCCCGCCTGGCTGAGGTTCTGCCAGAGGGTTTCGCTGGTCCAATAGCCCACTGCAGCGAGGCCTGGAATATCCGGTACACGGGGGCTCGCCCCGCTGGCCAGCACTATGTTGCGGGCACTTAACACCTGCTTAGTACCCTCGGCACCGGTAATTTGCACCCGCCATGGGTCCAGCAGATGCGCCTCCCCCACCAGTACCTCAACCCCCAGGCCCTCATAGCGCTCGATGCTGTCGTGGGGGGCAATCTCAGCAATCACCCGGTTCACCCGCGCCATCACCGCTGCAAAATTCACTGGGTTCGCCTGGGCCTGAGTAGGCTCTAACAGCCCGAACTCAGCTAAATGCCGCTGCTGGTGGGCAAGCTTGGCGCTTTTGATCAGAGCTTTGCTGGGCACACAGCCATAGTTGAGGCAATCGCCCCCCATCTGGTGGCGCTCCACCAATGTCACCCGAGCCTTAAGGGCGGCGGCGATGTACGAAGTCACCAAGCCTGCGGCCCCGGCGCCTATGACAATTAAGTTGCGATCAAACCGGGCGGGCTTGGCAAAACCCTTATAGCGGCGGGCGCGGTTCCAGCGGGCGAGTAGTGCCCGGGCAAGCCAGGGGAAAGCGGCTAATAAAGCAAAAGAGCCCAATAGAGCAGGGGAGAAAACCCCGGCCAGATCCTGCACCTGGCCTAGTGCGGTGCCTGCGATCACATACACCAGGGTGCCCGCCAACATGCCCAACTGGCTCACGCCATAAAAAATCCACAGGGGCATACGGGTGAGGCCCATCAGCAAATTAATGGCAAAAAACGGCACCACGGGAATAAGCCGCAGGGTGAACAAATAAAAGGCCCCGTCTTTTTCGACCCCCTGGTGGATGGTTGCCAACTGGCGGCCGAACCGCCCTTGCACCCAATCAGCCGCCAGATAGCGGGCGGATAAAAACGCCAGGGACGCGCCAATGGTTGAGGCAAAAGACACCAACAGGCTGCCGTACACCAAACCAAACAGAGCCCCTGCCGCCAGGGTCATCACCGCAGCCCCCGGCAGGGAAAGTGCTGTTACCAAAACATAAAGGCCAAAAAAACCAGCGGCAAATAACAATGGATGCTGGGCCTGCCAGGCTCTTAAGCCCCCTAACTGGCTTTTAAGCTGCTCAAAGCTCAACCAATGGCCCAGGTCCCAATACACGGCAGCCGCTACACAGCTCGCCAATACAGCCAATAAGAGTAGTTTTAGTGGTAGAGACTTTTTCACACCATTAGGGCCTGCGTAACTTCCTCGTCAACTTCCACCGCAGGCTCTAAGGCCCCTTGGCAACTGGAGCCGGCCCCGGCAGTGCAGCCAAAACAGTGGTCCGCCACGCGAATGGGGGCCCCCACTAAAGACTCCTCCAACAGGTCCTTTAAATGCCGGCGGCTGCTGGCAATGCGGCCTGGGATCATAAGGCCCAGCTGCTGGTTAAAATCGCAGTCGTACAGGTAACCCTGCCAATCCACGCTTACCAGGGATTTACACATCACATGGGCCAGGTTGGCGTCGGAGTGGTTGGCTTTTAATAATTCCATGTAGTCCACAAACTGGCCCTTGGACACCAGCGTTGAGCCAAAGCGGGCGATGGGCATGTTGGTGATGGTGAACAACTGGTTAAACACCACACCAAAATCCACTTTTAAGCGTTCTTGATAGGCGCTTTGCAACTTGCTCTGCTCCGGCGGCAATACAGGCCCCTGGGGGTTATACACCAGGTTTAGCGCCAGGCCAGAGCCAGGCTTGCCGTAGCCTAAGCGGTTGAGCATCTGCAGGGCGGCAATGCTTTTATCAAACACCCCAGCACCCCGCTGTTTATCCACATTGGCGGAGGCATAACAGGGTAGGGAGGCCACAATCTGTACCTGCTGCTCAGCTAAGAACGCCGCCATGGTCTCAAAACCCGGCTCCAACAAAATGGTCAAGTTGCAGCGGTCGATCACCTCAACCCCCAGGGCACGAGCGTTGCGCACTAGGTCCATAAAACCCGGGTGCATCTCCGGCGCGCCACCGGTCAAATCCAGAAGCTTAATACCCCGAGCTGCCAACACCTCTGGGATTAACGCCAGGTTGTCAGGGGTCATCATCTCTTTGCGGGTGGGGCCTGCGTTTACGTGGCAGTGCAGGCAGGTTTGGTTGCACTTGTAGCCCAGGTTCACCTGCAGGCAGTTGAGTGCCTCCCGATGGATGGCGGGGAATTGGTGAACGTTTAATAAGGGTAGGGTGGCGTGCATGGTGAATCTCCAACAAATCGGCGAACAGATCCACCCTGCCTATACGCAGGTGTGAATCCAAAATCTTAGGGGGAGCTTAGTCGGCGGTGGGGACGCAATTCTTACAACTCATTGCCAGCCGATTGGATATTTATTGCAGCCTTAAAAGCATCAAGCCTGCCAGCGGCTGGCTTAATGGGTAAAAAGGCTAAGCCCTGCGGCCCAACCAATGGTGCTCAAGGCAGTGGCGCAGTTTGGCGCGGGCCCGGTGCAGCAACACATGCACGTAACTCAGGCCAATACCCCGCTGGGCGCTAATGGCTTGAGGGTCTAAATCGTTAAGCTCCCGCAGGCCAAACACCTGAGCCTGCTGGGGGCTTAAATCACCCATACAGCCGCTGAGCACCCGCTCAAACTGAGCGCTTTCCGCCATTTTTGCGGGGTTTGCCAGGGGCGCTGAGGCCATTGGGTGCCGCTCAAGCCACTCCTCTATATTCTCCTCGGGGCTTAGTTCGTGCAGAGCGGTTGTTTTTGATTGGCGCTGTTGGCGGCGCTGGGCGTCAGCGATTTTGTGTTTCAAGATACCAAACACCCAAGTGCGCAGCATCGACTGCTCGGCAAACTGCTGGGCATTTACAAAGGCACCCATTAGCGCCTCCTGCACAACATCTTCTGCCAGATGGGCATCCTGCAACTTAGCGGCGGCATACCCCAGCATCTGCACCCGCAGGGCGGCAAGGTAATCATCATCCAGCAGCGCAGGAATCGCAGCATCAACCATAAAAGCCCCTAGAATGGGTAAATCAATGACTTGCTACCCTACTCTATCTAACCAGTTCGATAAACCCCGCAGGTTACGCCCGTTCAATAAATGCATGAGTCCCCATGACATCACCTAAAAAATGGCAAATAGAATTTGGCGGCAAAAGTAAACAGCAGTTGCTTGCGCTTTTATCCGAAAACAAAATCGGCCTGAATGCCTATGCCGCTCAACTATTTATGAGTGAAGAATTTGTAATTTCTTCGTCGCGTAAAACTGCCGAGGTAATAGAAACAAGTGTTGGTGAGCTTGGCTTAAAGGCCGGAGGGGTGTACCAAGATATTATTAATGCGGCGCAAAAGCAGGGGTTAAAAATGTGCCCTCTTGAGCTTGCGCCTCAATTTAGAGTTCAGTACCTCAATCAAGAAGAAGGCCCCTATTTAACTCTTGCTTCAAGCAAAGCGATAGACGACGAGAGCAATCCCAACGGATTTTATCTGCGCAATTACAGTGGGTTCCATTGGTTGAGGGGCTATCGTTCTACGGCAGATTGGCACTGGGAGCCAAACCAGAAATTTGCCTTTTTAGAGGGTTACGCATAACAAACAGTGTTTGCCGGGGCGCATTGGGTGCAGCGCAGTTTTAGATGAATTTAAACGTCCCTTCCATTGGGCGGCAGCAACTGAAAACTACGCATAAAACTTAAATCAATGGCACGCTTTAACCGCCACACCCAGCCTGCCTGCCAATACCAGGGCCCATAAATTGCCAGCCCATCGCGATGGCCCAAGGCAGCAATTTGCAACACCCAGGCAGAGGGCCGATAGGCCCGCATGGGCCGCGCCGCGCCCAGCTGTTTTAAATTGGCCGCCAGCACAGCTCCTGCGCGCACGGCATTGACGCCAGAGGGGGCGAGCGTGCCATCTAGGCGGCGGCATACATCTCCGGCGGCAAAAACACCTGGATGGGAAAGGCTCTGAAAATACTCATCCACCGCAATAAAACCGCCCCCATCCAACTGAAGTCCGCTAGTAGCCACCACCTCACCCGCCGCACCCTGGCAGGCCCAGAGCACACCCAGCAAACCGTGCTCTTGGGCCGAGCCGGTAAAGTACTCAGGCTGCACCACCACTGGTTTTCCCGCAAGCAACCGCAACGCCCGCTTGCGCACCCCAGCGGCAAACCGAGGCAGAGCGCCCTTAGGGCCGGTAAACCAATGCAGCTTAAAGCCCGGCCCGGCAGCCTGATAACGCGCAGCCAAACCCAACACCAGTTCAAATCCCCCCAGGCCGCCGCCCACAACGGCTAATTCAAACGGCGCAACTGCAGTTGCCTGCAAAAGCTGCTCATCCCATTTAGCCACTTGGGCGACAAACGCTGGGAAGGGTTTGATGGCCACCGCATCTGCCCTAATGGCCCTGGGTTGTTGTCGGCCACCTAAATTAATCGATAAAAATTCAAACTCATACCGCACGCCTGCCGCCTCTACCAAGCGTTCATCAACCTTTATAAGGCCTACCTGCGCTTGTAACCACCGAACCCCAACCTGTTGGCAAAGAGCGGCCACATCCAGCTGACAGGCCTCTTCGGTGTAATCCCCAGCCAACCAACCGGGCACCATGCCGGAATACATCTGCAGGGGCGATTCGCTAATTAACCAACAATTTCTCGGCCTAAACCCTTGGGCCGCCCAAGTTTTTAACAGCACGGCATGGGCGTGGCCAGCACCGAGTAATAACAGGTGTATTTTCTTTTCAGTCGTCTGGGTGCATCCCATGGCTTTATTCAACCTTCACTCAACGTTCGCCAAACAGTCACAACACAATGCTGCTTTTTACACAAAACCACCAGCCTCAACCACTTGCCAATGACAGGCTCTTTAAACGAAGCAACAACCCAGAATAATTATGTCTGCAGTATCTAAACTACTTTCAGGAAATTTCTGCTTAAGTCTTAGGACGGTAATATTTCACAACCGCTAATTACTAATTGCCCAAGCTACAGATATTTATAGGGATTATTCCTGTCGCGTCAGATTTCGAATAAGGCTTTACACAGCGTCTCACAATATAACCTTGTCAAACTCATGCCGTTGGCAGCTAATAGTAACCTAGTGGATCGCCACTTTATATAACTCGTTATTCTGTAAAGAGCATTTATTTAAACGCAAGAATATTAGTTTTTTATACCTTTTCAAAACGCACGAAGATTATAGGAATCTAGATTGGGTTTGGAGCGCTACCAATTGATAGCCTTAGCAAACTCCTGTGCTGTTTAAGATTCCAAAGTCTAATGCCTTTCTTTGGAATCTCAATCCTGAGATTTCATAATACTTACCAAACGATGGAGATAAACCCAATGGGCAGATACTTTCCAGCCAGTTTAGGCCTAATTTTAACTTCGTTTAGCACACACGCCTTCGCCCATGTTAAATGGTTTGTAACGGACGAAAGCCACTTCACCTCGGCTAAATTTACACTTGATACTATTAGCTTAATGGTAGTGGCAGGTGCGCTTCTTTATTTATTACTGGCCAGTTGGGCAGAGTTCGGCGGCAACCATCGCTCCCGGCAGCTTCTTTATTCACCTTGGCTTAAAAGTGACTATATTTACACCTTAATCAAAGGCGCGGTTCTGGTTTTACTTCTGGGCAATATCATTCAAGGCCATTTTATCGCACCTAATATACCCATAGACCATCATTCAAAAATTGAACATTTTGCCCAGGCGTTGCTTATTCTTCTGTTGGTATTCGACGGCATGTTGTTTGCCATTGCCACCTTACTTTTGTGCGTCGGGCTTATATTTATCTACGGTATGGATCTGGCAATTGACTATGTATTTGAATTGGTGGCAATTGCCCTTGCTGTAGGCCTTTGCTGCCCGTCCAAGGGATTATTCACCTTTAAGCAGAAAATATCCCCTGCCTTATGTCAGCAGTATGCCCTCACTGCACTGCGCTTTGGCCTCGGCATTCAATTGTGCGTGTTGACTGTGCACGACAAACTCTTGCATCCCGGCCTCGCCTTGCATTTTTTACAGGACTACCCCTACTTTAATTTTATGCGCCTGGTGGGGTTTGAATCCTTTAGCGACTTGCATTTTGTTCTAGGGGCCGGTCTTGCCGAGTTGTGTTTTGGCCTATTGCTGCTGACCAATATTGCACAAAGATTAGCTGCCAGTTGTATATGCTTTTTCTTTTTATTATCCGGGTTAGTTCTGGGCCCTGCAGAATTATTAGGCCACATACCCATTTTTGCCGCCGCCGTAATTCTTTTAATAAACCCAGCACCGGCGCTAAATCTCTTTAAAAAACCCCCTCTTCAAATAAGCAATGCAAGAATCTAAACAAGGGGTATTCTGGCTTGCGGTGATGATAACTCTTTAACCAGCGCAAGCCACTTTCACCCTGTAATGCTTAGTGCACGGCAATCCACACCGTAAAAAAAAGCAAAATTCTAATCATCTACTAAGACTTTTTCTGTCTGCTCGCAATTCCATGGACGCAAACCTGCCAAACCCTGAGTATGCTCTCAGGGATGATGCTCGAAAAAGTAAAGAGCCTTCGGTAACTTGGGCAGCTAACCATCAGAAAACTGTTTTGAGTATGGCTTCTGTTGGTGTTTGTTATTTAGGGATTGTGTCAATGCAGGATTTTATTGCTATGGGTATTGGCAGGCACTAAGAGTCAGAAAAATATCTGGAAATATCTATTTATGGGCTTTCCAGAATGACCACTACCGCCCGCGTGGGGCGGCGCTCTAACAATTTATTCATTTATAATTGAAAACATCACCCAATTAGAGTTTGAAAATAATTTTCTTTCAGCCCACCGAAGCGGCCGCCAGGGGCTTAGTAGAGCCTCTCTTAGGTGACAATGGCTCATGTAAATGCGCGTAGTTTTGTTCCCACGGGATGGTCGAGCGACTTTTTTCAACCATAAAATCAATAAATTTTCGAACATTAATGGGTAGAAATTTATTCTTTAAGAACACTAAATTTACTCCCTTACTACCGTGCCAACTCTCGTCGCTGATACTGATAAGATCCCCCTGTTTTATTTCCGCCTGGCACAAGGCCCGCGGCAGAAGGCTTTGTCCATAGCCTGTTAATACTATTTTTTTACACAGGGAAAAGTTATCCACCTGCATAGACGACTTGGGTAAATCCAAAGGCTCAGAAAAATCCCGATAATTAAAGCCATCCACCGTAATAAAGGGTATCGACTCTACTGACGCTTCCAAGGCGCGTTTTGTGGTCACTTTTACAAACTCCATGTGGCCTAATGACCTGGCCACCAGTGCACAGTCCTCCAATTTTCCTAAGCGAAATTGCACATCAATGCCATCGGCTATTAAGCAAGATCGCTCATCACAGGAGAGAACATCCAAGCGTAAATTAGGATGAACTTCTGAAAATTCAGCCAACAGCGCCGCTATAATCGGTGTGTGAAATACCTCTGGCATATGAATGCGCACGCTACCCTGGGCATTAACCTGGAAGGCCTGCAGTTTAGATTGGGCAATTTTGGCTTGATTTACTACTTCCGTGCAGTGCCGTAAATATTCAGCTCCAGCCTGGGTCAATTCTAATTTTCGCGTATTACGCGAAATTAACGTAACACCGATTGACTCTTCATATTGCGCAACCCGGCGACTGAGTGACTGTTTAGTAATATGTAATATCTTGCCAGCTGCCGTAATACTTTTTGCGTTAGCAACCACATAAAATATGTACATATCGTTTAAATTTAGATGATCCGCCATAACCTAATCTCAATACCGTACATTAGAAACCAACTCTTTAGTCAGAGTTTTCTCGACGAAGTCCGTATCAAAAAATACATCAAAATTCTCTGGATGAGCCCAGAGTTAAGGGATTTGAGCACAGAAAAAATAGCCTTGCGCTGCATAACTCTATTTGATCGAATAAAGTTAATAAAATCTGTGAACTATTCACCCTCGGTTCAGGGTGAATTATGAGACGCGGGCACATCAAAATGTCACTGCAAATTAGCTTGGTGCTAGGGAACCTCTGAAAAATTACCTTGCTCGCCCTGGCGGCGTTGAATTTGGGCTAGCCAGTGCTTCGCCGCCTACATTTTTCAGAGGTTCCCTAGCTTCATTTTTAAAGGTTCAACCATGCCTACAATCGTAAATACTCACTTACTTGGCAGATAAAATTGCTTCCAAACTCTGGGCATCGTTAACCTCAGTATGTTAACAGCATCATTATTTCCAACCTCTTCAGTTAAAACATGGGATCATGCTGATTCTCTGTCAGAGTTTTGTTTACATTCGCTTCGAAAAAGAACAGGCCCCATGCTTGCGATTATCTGTGATGCCATTACACCGCTACTTTTCTTTGCACTGGCTATTTTTACCTGGCGGCATAACAGTGAATTAGGTAAGCGGCAATTTACGTTATTGATTGTGCTAGAAACTAGCCTGGGTATTGGCGTGACCTATAGCCTCATGGGCATAGACCATTGGGGCAATTGGTGGCCGAAATGGGGATTGGACTACAGTACACATTCGGCCTTCGCCCTGAGCTTGGGTGTGCCCCTGGCGAAATATCACCATTGGCTATGGGCGGGTGTACTGCTGTTTTATGGCCTGTGTATGCAGGTGTTGCACTATCATTCCTGGGCCGACATGGTTACAACGGGTCTTGCATGGGCACTATTTGTTTTACCTCTGATTCATATCTGCCAACGGCGTATGATCAAACACTAGCTACAACCGGGGGAGGGCGCAGTCCAAGCCCTGCAATAGCGTCAAGTGGCCGTAAAGAAGACTAGATAGCAAACGGACACCAATTTACACTTAGCGCCAATTTATCAGCAGGGATAACCCCACTTCCGGGCACCCTCAAGCCCCCATCATGGCGTACCCGCCTTAACCCGGTAACCTAAGGAGCCGCTATGCCCTTTATTCACATTACTTCGCTTCCCCCCCAAGAACCCCTGGATATGCCAGCCGTTTTAGAGAACATCAGCCAGAGTTTTTCCAGATTTCTCGGCTTAGAGGTTAAATTCGTCACTGCGACATGGAATTTTTTACCGCCCGGCCATTATGCAACCGGCGGCCAAGCGGCCCAGTTTCAGCCCTTAAATTCCCATCCTTTGTTAGTTAATTTGGTGGTTCCTGGCTTCTATCGCAATGAACAAGTAGCCAAGGCCCTACAAGCAACTGCATCCGCCATCCACGAAGTTACTCAGATCCCCAAAACCAATTTGTTTATTCAGGCTCAGGTTGCCAAGTCTGGCTTTGTATTCGACAACGGCGCATTAGTGGCCTGGAACTAACAACCCACATTTTTAATTTTTCTTGTCGGTTAGGTTTACAGGCGTATTCCCGTCTTTGCTGCTGGCCCGCAGC
>JACCDN010942672.1_pt1 | contig 10633 bp, 24 predicted proteins | sample 7441691 | NCBI WGS metagenome assembly JACCDN01 (sample SAMN15323439, study PRJNA562643) | freshwater metagenome | isolation source: river surface water | place: USA:Blue River Watershed | collected 2017-08-16
AGGCACCAAAAATTACAAAGATTACCAGGCTAGTTATAAAGCTGGTGAAATTGACGGCGGCAAAAATTCTAATTTGAATTTGCCTAACGTTGGTTTGAACTTAACTAATATACCGTCAATCTTTAATTAAATGTCATGGCAACACCGCAACAATACGGCAATTTTATTAAGGAATATTACAAGCCTATAACTTATATTGGCGTTGGTTTAACGGCTAGTTATTTTTTAGCCAGGGCCTTACAAAAATATACGGTCGAAAGCAAGCGACTACAAGACGAAAAAAAGGCCGTTGAAACGGAATTAAGCAAAGCGGTAAAAGAAAAGCCGTTAACTTATCCAGAAAGTCAATACCAGGCATTTGCGCGCGTTATTCAAATTGCAGGATTTGACGTTGGCACAGATGAGGCGGCAATTTATAACGTCTTTAGATCATTAAGAAATAACGCCGATTATTTGGCCTTATCCCAGGCATGGGGAAAACCTACGCGAAAAGTTTATGAATGGGGTATAGGCCGCGATATGACGTTACAGCAATTTATACGCTGGGAAATGGAGCAAAAAGAGGTTGCAAAGATTAACGCTATATTAAAAGCCAAACAAATTAAATACCGTATCTAATGAACGATCAAGTTAAAAATTTTATAGCTCGTTTTGGCCAGGCTTTTACAGATGAGGACGCGGCGTTTAATTTTCCGATTAAATACCCGGCTATTGATTTAGACAAACCAACAAAAGAGGCTTTGTATAAAACGGCTGGCATTATTTCGCTGGGGCTTATTACTATGGGCTTAATTATTGCTTATGGCAATAAACCTAAACCACGAAATGCAAGAAAATAATTTACTACCTGGATTATTAATTACTATTCTGGGCGTTATAGCCTGGCAAAAATTTCGTAACCGTATGGATCAAAGATTAAGCAAAAATTTTACTTTAGACGAGTTCGAAAGTAAAGACGGTGCAGAAACCCCGCCGGAGGTTTTAGAGAATTTACGCCAACTAGCTAAAAACTTGCAAGTATTACGCGACTATTTAGGCAAATCCATTAAAATTAATAGCGGTTACAGATCCCCAGCACACAATAAAGCGGTAAAAGGTGAAAAAAACAGTTACCACACAAAAGGAAAGGCCGCCGATATTGTTGTAAATGGTTACACGCCAACACAATTAGCCGCGGTTATTTTTAAATTGATTGAAGAAAAGAAAATAAGCCAGGGCGGCGTAGGTATTTACCCAACTTTTGTACATTATGATATTAGGGGAAAAAAAGCCCGTTGGTAAAAAGCGTACTATTAAATCAATTACCGATGATCTATATAACGGCGCTTGGAACAATTTAGATTTATCCAAAAAATCTAAGGAGGCTTTGTTAACGTCTGGTTTGATTATTGCTTTTGGTGGTGGCTTAGCAGCTTATTTAATTTTGAGACAAGATTAAAATTTTGTAATTTGCTGTATGGATGAAAATTTAATGCAAATGCCAAACTTGCACGACGTAATAAGCCGTCAAGATTATTACAATCGATTATTTGACGCGTACAGTTGGCACTTTCGTATTAAAGAACGGCCGGCAACCTTTGACGAATTGATAACGTTTGCTAAATGGCAAGGACTAAAGGAAAAAAACCCAACTAAACCCAGGTTAGTAGATTTTTTTCTAGAGAAAAAAATTTGTTTCTAATGGCTTGGAAAGGATCCCGAAAAGAATTTATTAAAAAGTATGGCGCATACATTCACAAAGTAACGCGCGGCACGGGAATTTTACCCGGTACACTAATTACACAACTTTTTGTTGAAAGTTCAGCCGGTGGCGTTGTTGGTGGATCAGGTTTAACGCAAAAAAGTAACAATTACTTTGGTATTAAATGCGCTGGCGGTTGGAAAGGGCCAACGGTTACAGCTCGCACCAGGGAAGAAACGGCCAGCGGTCAAAGTTATTACGTAAACGCATGTTTCCGTAAATATGGATCAATAGAAGAAAGTATTAAAGACTACATTAAGTTTTTAAAAGACAACCAGCGTTATAAAAATGCTGGCTTTTTTGAAGCTAAAACGGTTTTAGATCAATTTAAAGCATTAAAGCGGGCCGGTTATGCAACCGCGGATAGTTACGTAAGCTTTTTAAATTCGATTTATACGCCCTACGCTTCATTGATTGATCAACAAAAGACATTGACCGCCGGATTTAATTTAAAATCCATTGTAGGCGCTATATTATTAGCTGTAGGCGCTACAGCATTATCAAACGAAATAAACAAATGAAAAAGAAAATTATAAAAATTGCCAAAAATTTGCCCAAAAGCATATTTCTAGGCTTTACCGATGCAATTTTACCGCATATTAAAGAAAGCGTAAAAGAAAAAGAAAGCGAATTCAGCGACGAATTACCCCAGGTATCAATAAACTACACTAGACTAACAAGCGCTTTAGTGTTTTTTACATTAAATATCCTGTCTATCTTTGATTTAATTACTTACGAAGATATTTTAGCCTTTTTGGAGCAATGGAGTGTATTATTACAGTAAAAGAACCAAACGGTACTAAATCAAAACACCCAGCAATAGGCATTACTTTTATTGATGCTGTAGAAGACTTTTGCCATGATTATGGCTATAAGTTAACCGATATTGTAGCCGTCGTAGTTATCGATCAATAACGTAAACCGTCAAAATACGGCCTTATCCGGTTCAAGGGCGCCCACTCGGCGCCCTTTTTTATGCCCAAAACTTATATTTTTTACCCTTTTTTTGTACTTTTTTTAGTCAAATTGTTAATATTTTTTGCCAAAAAACCAAAGTTATTAACATAAAAAAGCCCGTATTACCGGGCTTTACGCAAAAAAATGGATAGTTATTAACAATTTTTGGTTGATATTAACTAAAAACAAAGTTAGGTAAATAATCATTTTTAAGCAAACTTTGCTTTGTTGATCAACACAAACGGCAAAAAATTCGATTTAAGGCCGTAACGGGGGTATTATGCCCCTTTTTATAGGCTTTTTGTATAGGTACTGTACTAACTGAACATACTGAACTATAATACAGAACTAACAGAAGCTTTATAAATTTATTGAGTAATACAGAACCTTTTTAAAATCGCAAAAAAATGGAACAAATTACAACCCAATTAGGCCAGGCGCTCAATGATTTACGCCAGGCTGTAGAGAAAAGCGCCCAGGAACCGCGGGCGTATGTCAAAAAAAGCACTAATATTTACCGGCCGGATCAGGCACGTTTTAAATTAGTGATCTGGTTTAAAGACGGCAACCGCCGCACGTACTACAGTTACGATAATCAATATCAGGGAAAAGCGCCACACCTTGACGAATACGAAGCACTAATAAAATTAATGAGGCTTTGTAAAAATCATTCTGGGGCTTTTAAAAATGCTCAAATATTTGTAACTTTAGATCCAGAACGCCGAAAGGATAGCAACTATAACTATTTGATTTATTGGGCTAAGCACAACGGAAATATCGAAGCCAATAAGGCAGCAACATTTTTAACCCAAGAAAAAAACACAGTTTTAAACCTGGCTAAACTTGAAATGTATAGCCCTAAAAATTTTGTGAAATGATATTTTTTAAAATCCTTTGGCTTAAATTTCAATTGTGGCGCGAAATGCGACCTTTAAGCCCAGCACAAAAAAAACAATTGGTTACCCGTATATGGTGGGAAATTGAAGACCCGTTAATGACTTATAAAGGCGCACATGAATTGCGTATAAGAATACACGCTACTCAAATGTATAAAACCCAATTAGAAAAAAGATTTAATAACTAAAAACACAAAAACGCTATGGATCCACTAACCGAATTATTAGACAAATTCAAAAAACAAAAAAAAGAATTGTTATGCATGCTAGGTAACCACGAAGAACGAAAGCTAAAGTTATCCGGAGAAATTGAAGATATAAACGTTCAAATAATTTGCCTGGAGGCTTTAGAAGAGGCTATAGACGAATTAAAGCAACGTTTAGAAAACAAAAGGAAAGGCAACTAAATTTTATAACGCTATGAATAATACAACACCAAATCCAGAATTTGAAAAAGTTTTAAACGGGATAAATACAGCATCAAAACAGCAACTTCAAAAAGAAATAGCATATCTAAAAGATGAATACGCGTTACTTTTTTTAAAACAGATTGATCTAGAACTGGAACTAAAAAACGCTAAAAAGAATTATAAAATTTTAGCAGTATTTTCTTTTATAACACCCGTTGTTGTTTTCATTGGAAATTTAATACGCCATGCAATATGAACAACTCAGAAAATAAAGAACAAAAAATTTACGTTCAGGCGCCTGATAAATTAGGCAAACTATATGCACTTAGCATTAAACCAAAATCAATACATGAAGCAATAAATTTTAAAAAATGTGAACATGATGAAACAGATGCGACCTTTTATATTGATACCGGTTTAAATGATTTAGCATTTTGTTTATTAAAATCTTGCGCACACATCGGTTTTCAAAATTGGAAAATAGTAAAACAATAAAACTTACTAACAAAAGGCCCGGAATTTAACCGGGCCTTTTTATTTTTGGTATATGGCAATAATTACGGTACCCTATACAGACATAAACGCAACTATGCGCGGGATCAGAACCCAGGTAATAGATAGCATTAATTACGTAAAAGAAAATTTACCACGCTTTAAAAACCCCGAACAAATGTTTAACGTTTTAAAGCAAATGACTACCTACCGTAATGATCCTCCAGGCGTCGAATTATTGCAAAGTGTACCTACATTACTAGAAAACAATTATTGGGGCGTTCCTGGTGCTGGCGATTGTGATTGTTTTAGTATTCTAGTTTTAACTTGCTGCCTAGTAAATGGCTGGCATGATCAAGAAATAATTTTAGCAGGCCGTTCACGTTTGGCCCCCGTTCATATTTGGACGCGAGTAAAGTATAACGGTAAAATGTACGACGTCGATTTAACGCAACCTTATATAAATTCAGTAAGGCCGTACAAGTTTACCCAAGTTTTACCCGTATAAAAGTTATTAACACTTTACTAACAGCTTATAAAAAGATTATATTTTTGATACATGGCAAAAAAAGCAACTCAAACAAAGGCTAGTATTTTGGCAGAAATGAACGCCAAAATAAATAAGCTTTACGCGCAAGCAATGAAAATTGCACCAGGCAGCGCCAGACAAAAAAAGATTGTCGAACAGATCGACGGTCTCAGCAAATTACGCGACAAACTCAAAAACTCTAAATAATGGCCTTACTTCAATTAGCAGAAAGCCCCTATAATATGCTTGCTGAAAATCCTTTGTATTTAAGCCAGCCGGGCGCGGTAAGTGATAACTATCTATTTATCCCCGCTGGTTTGTTTGGCATGAACCAAGACGCGTATGTGCGCGCCGATTTTTTCGATTCGTTAAGCGATACGGAATTCGAAGCCGTTATAGCAGCGATTGCACCCTACCAACCGCAAGGCCTTAGCGCCGTTGGTGCTATTGTAGGCACGGCGGTATCTCTTGGTAAAGCTGTGGCGCCGGCTATTCAAAAAGCAATACAAAAGCGCGCCGAAAAAAAAGACAAACAAGCCGACGGCGAAAAAGGAATTTTTAAACCAGGTGGCAACCTTGCAAATTTGGCAACAAAGGTAAAAGCTGGTATTAACAAATTTAAAGATGTTCCTAGCGATCAGGTCAAAGCTGTAACCGAAAAAACCACACCGGTAACCGGATCTATTGAAGTAGGAGGCACTAGCCTAGATTTTAGCACCGGGCAACCGGCCGGCGTACCTTTTTTCACAAAATACAAAACACCCTTAACAATCGCCGGGGTAACGGTAGGCGGTTACATTTTATATCGTTTATTTAAATAGTCCACAATGGCACGTAAAAAAACAACTACACGCCGTAAAACAACGGCAGCACCCCGCCGCCGTCGCACCACAGCAAAAGCACCGGTAAGACGTCGACGCGTTGCGAAAAAAGGGCTTTTGTCCGAAATGTTTAACCCGGCAATGGCTACCGGAGCCGCAAAAACTTTGCTTTCTGGCGCCGTTGGTGGCCTTGGAGCTGGTTTGTTAGGTAAAGTATTGCCAGCAACTACCGGCGTAGAAATGCGCGCGGCCTATACGCTTGGCGCTGGCTTTATTGCAGCAACCGTATTCAAATTACCTAACGTTGGCGCCGGTATGGCAGCCGTTGGCGTTAAGGAATTGTTAGGCGCTAAAGGCTTGTTAGCCGAGGGCGCTAATTACGCCGATCCTATCGAGAACCTACCAATGGTTTTAAATGAGGGTGAAGCAATGTATTTGCAGGAAAACAACGAAATGTTTTTAGCTGAACAATCAGCTTACGGCGTTGGTCTTTTCCCGGCTGGTTTTGGTGGAATGTAATTTGAAAAATTGAAACCATGAGAGAAGTTTTTAGAGCGGGGGTAACCCCACAGCAAAAAATGGTTGCCATTAACAAAAAGTTAGGCAATGATTCAATAGCCCAGCAACAGGGCACCACACGCCAAATTTACGACACGCTTTTGATCCCAGCGGGCGCCAACGCTAAAACGTTGCGTTTCTTTGAGGATAGCGCGTCTCGTACTTTTCCGTTTAGTAATTGCGGGTCAGACGGCAATAAATTGGGCGTAGGCAACACAATGGTAATTGAAAGCATTACATTTTATGTATTGACTTACGATACTGTTAACGCGCGTTTTAATAACACCGCGTCCCCTATTTCGATTGTTGCGCTTAACAACGGTTTGTTAAACTTTGAACTTGCAAATAACCGAGTAATTAAAAATTTCTCATTGCAAGAATTGAGCGGAGCGTATGACAAAAATGTAGGTGTTAACATTGATAGTACAATTGAGTTCGACACTCAAATCGTTATTACTCCTTTGCTAAACTTTGTTTGTCAATTGCAGATCCCGACCTTTACACCGGCGGCAAATACGTACATTCGTTGCGTTATTAATGGAGCTGGCGGTATTATCGCACCACGTACAACCTTTTAATAAATAGAAGATGAAAGGATTTATCCAGGCGCCAATTACGCCACAGCAAAAAATGATTGCCGTAAATAATAAATTCGGCAATAAAAATATAGCCCAACAACAAGGGTCGAGTAGGGTGCTTTTTGATAGCATCCCCCTCGACGGGCGTACCAATTTCCGTTTTTTCGAGGCGGCAAATACGCGCCAATTTCCGTTAACTAATATCGGATCCGACGGTAACAAATTGAGCGTTGGCGAAACGTTTACAATTGAAAAAATTTATTTTCAATTGGTTACATTTGATTCGGTAAATAACACAATTACAGCGCAAACGGCTGGTTTTCAAACGGGAGCGGTTGGTTTGATTAACCCACTTTCCACCGGTGAAATTGATATTGTGATCGCAAACAGTCAAGTTATTAAGCAATTGCCGTCAACTTTTGCCCGTGGTGCAAACTTTAACCCAACGGCAGTAAACGCCGACGACGTGGCGTTAGGTTTCAGTACGGATATTGTTATCCCGCCGCTTTTGGAGTATTTAGTAACTTTGAAAACTACAAGTTACGACTTGACCGGTAACACAATGACGCACGTACAATGTTATTTACAAGGTACCGCGGCACTCTTAGCACCGCAAACAACTTTTTAATATTCATAGCGTTAGGGGTCTAACCCTAATGTTTAGCGGAAAGGGCGGCATATCGCCGCCCTTTTTATTTAAAAACGATTAATAATTAAACAATGAATAATTTAGGTTTATACGCCCCACAGTTCCCAGGAATGCAAACGGGCAAAATGCAAAGTGTTGAGCAAGTACGCGACCTCATTAAAAAACAACGCCGCGTAAAAGGTTATCAATTTAGCGTACCAAATGGAAAAACCGATTTTAATTTACAATTATCGGGAACCGCCCGTATTTTGTTAGGTATTCAATTGATCCCGGTAGCAGCCGGAACAGATACCTATATACAAGGTTTTCAGCGAATTAGTAACGTTTCGTTTAAAGTAAATAACGAAATTATTTTAGAAAGCTTGCACCCAAATTTTGTAACCAATTATGCTAATGACGGCGAATTTATGGGCTTGCCGCGTCCTTTGTCTGGTACGGATGAAATTACAATAAGCTTTACAAATTCTGGTGCAACTGAGGTTTGCGCAATTGCGGTTTATTATATTTAAGCCATGATTACGCCAAAACTAGAAGAGTTAATTTTGTGCGGTAAAGCGTTTTTTAAAACGTTTGTAGCTGGTGGGGATAAACATACTTTAACGTTTGGTAATGATCGATTTATCATTATTACCGATATTACGTATTTGCCTATGAATATGACAACCAGCAACGGCGTAACAAATTACGACAATCCAAATACCCAGGTAGCTATTTATGGCGAAAGGGGCTATAATCATTATATTTTTAGGAATTATAATATTAGCCACACAACACTAGCCCCAGACAATCAAAGGGTGAAGGATTTTTGCGGGCCCGTAACTATTAACACATATTTGCTACATGATCAGCAAGTAGGTTTTAGCTTTTGTAACGCGCCCTATTTTTCAAATCCATTTGTAGGTAATGCCGATACAAATAATCCTGGTTATCCGAAGCCTATTGAATTTGGTATAGATGGGCAATTCGTTATCGAACCGGTAACGTTAACAATGGACGCAAATTTTTCTGGATTTAACATACAAAATAATTTAGTTACGCGGCCAGCAAGCGGAGTATCTGAAAGTCAGCAATTAATGTTCCCTTTTACTTCAGATTTAAGTTTTGGGCAGCAATTTGGTGGTAACGGTTTCAACGGTGCGCAAGAATACCCAATTTTATTAGTTAATTACGTAGAAATTATCGGATCTAGTAATAACATATCAATTTAATACAACAACGCTATGAATTTTAAAGAACAAAAAGAAAAGATCCTAACGGACGGCTATAAATACGCTGAGCTATATTGTGGATCGGAAAAAATTACCGCGCGTAACAATGCCGGTAAAATTGAAGAAAAGCTAAACGAAATAGGAATAGACCTAAAAAACAACCCGCCGGGGCTTTATGAAATTCGAGCTTATAATAGTACAGTAAAAACAATTAAACCTACTGTGTTTATTGTTGACACAAGAACCGATTTAAGCGAAGACCAAAAGCGCCAGCCCATTGTTATTAAAGAACCAATGACCGACAAACTTTTAGAAAATCAAAAGATTTTTGACCTTACGCTAGAAAACGCGCGGCTAACTATGGAAATAGAAAAGTTACGCGGCGAAATTACAGATTTGGAGCGCGAATTATTAGAAATGGAGGCCGACCAGGTGCAAATACAGCAACTAAACGAACCGCCGCCGCCGTCATTAATGGAAAGCGCTAAGGATTTTTTAGGCTCTTTAATGGAGTTCGGCGCGCCGCTTTTAGATCAGCATTTTGCATTAAAAAAACAGCAATTAGAAATTGAGCGCATGAAGCTAGGCAGCCGCCGCCCAGGCGCACCGGCACCGGCCAAAGATCCAAACGTACAAATTCGAATTATTGGCGAATGGGTCGAAACTTTTAAGGATCAGCCCGAAATTTACGACGCATTGCAGCAAATAAGCGAAAACAGCCAAACAGTTGAACAGTTTATGCAATATTTAAACCAATTTAATCCAGAGTATTATGCAGAACTTTCAAAGCAAATTTGAGCAGGAATTAAACGCGGCAAATAATATGCGCGAAGTTTTGGACACCGTCGAAAAGCATTACGATTTAACAAAGCCTTTCGGTTTAGCTACCAAAGTAATGGTTGTTGCAGGTGTAAAGAAAATTTTAAAAATTATTGCAGCCGTACAAAAACGTTTATAACATGGCACGAAAAAAACAATTTAACCCCGAAGCTGCGGCCCTTACTTTAGCCGGTATTGCCGTTATTAGTTTTGGCGTTTATCAATTAATTATTAAACCGCGTCAAGCCAAAAAAGAGCGGCAAATTAGCGATTTAATCGCTAGTTATCCGTCTGAGGTTTTAGACGCACAATTTGAGGTAATAGATGACCAGCAAGCGTAAAACACCCGCAAAAGGACGCAACAACAAACGCGCCCTAAATATTGGTTTAGGTATTGCAGCCGCGGCCGCTGGTATTTATTTTTTTGCCGGCGATCAAATAAAGGATTTTTTCAAAGCCAAACCGGATTTTATCCCAGAACCAACACCGGCACAATTACCAGGTGCAACACCAGCCAGCCAAGGAACGCCAAGCAAACCAGAAACGCCAGGAATTGACATTGATAAAAAATTACGTAAAGGATCCGGAGGCGGTGAAGTTACGCGCTTGCAATTTATTATAAATTACATTGCAGGCTTACGCGGCGCAACTAGCTATAAAACCCCTGGAGGCTATACGGTAAATTTTCCTATTAAATCCGACGGCGATTTTGGTAATAACACCCAGGCGGGCGCGTATTTTATTTCACCTAGTTTTAAAGATGCTGGCTATATTACACTAGATCAGGCGCGTAACCGTTTGTCATATATAGCCGGTTATTATAGCCGCCCTTTTCCTAGTGAATTAGTAGGCACCAAAAATTACAAAGATTACCAGGCTAGTTATAAAGCTGGTGAAATTGACGGCGGCAAAAATTCTAATTTGAATTTGCCTAACGTTGGTTTGAACTTAACTAATATACCGTCAATCTTTAAT
>JACCDN010222452.1_pt1 | contig 10632 bp, 5 predicted proteins | sample 7441691 | NCBI WGS metagenome assembly JACCDN01 (sample SAMN15323439, study PRJNA562643) | freshwater metagenome | isolation source: river surface water | place: USA:Blue River Watershed | collected 2017-08-16
CTCCGCTTTTAGTTATTCTTAATGAGCGATCAATTACTGATAAAAAGATAGAAGCAATAAAATTGTTGCTACAGTATGACGCTGATATATTAATGCATGATGAGTATGTAGGAAATTCTCTTCACCTTTCTGCCGAAAGGGGTCATATACAAGCAGCAAACTTATTGCTAACCCACGCCAAAAAGATAAATCAGTTAGAACAGTTACTACAGCCTAGTCCGGATGAATGCTGGGTATGTAAAGGGATGAATGCCTATCAGATTGCATTAAAATATAACAATCTGGAAATGGCGGTGATGTTATTTGAAGAATATTGTTGCACGCCTGATATTAGCTGTATTGATAAACAATATTGGCGCCAAGAAGCAATAGAATTAAAAGACGCGATTATAGCAGACTCTCGCATTAGAGAGCGAGATAAGAAAAAAATGCATTGCAAGATAGAGAAGGTGCAAGAGAAGTTAACGGATTTAGGCAATATCTCAAGTTCTAATGGTCATACTGTGATAAATTATCTTACTGAGGTAACATATGATAATGAGTTATTAAACCATCCAGCGCTGTTTAGTAAACTCCTTAAGCACCTCAGTCCTAGCAAAATAATAAAATTATCGCCAAACTTGAGTAAAGAATTGCTTCGTGAAGCGATAATTAACAATGATGCTGAGTTAATTTTGGCGGGTTTGACCAGCTTAACAGAAGCGAATGATCTTAGCTAAAAATATTGCGGTTACATGCACAAGTGATGCCGCATATATTGCAATTGGCAGCATCTACTAGTGTGTTTTTAAGTATTCTCTGTTCATTATCTTAGTACTTTTGGTTCCTTTTTAAAGATAGTTAGTAATTTAATGGTTGATAAAGTATAATTAATTTAAAAGATTTTAATTTAAATTATTGAATAGTTCATGTCAAAAAAACAACAAGCAACTTTACGTATTAAAGAAGGACTAGAAAAAGATATTAACTCACAAATATACCTCTTCAACTTGAAGAGTTGGAGAAATGGTTGGGAATAATGGATTGGAAATTGTCGTTTATTAAAGAAGCTAACTTGTCTTTTGTATTTGGAAATATTGACAAAGAATTGCTGCAGTGCTTTGCTAAATGCCTCAAAGTCCAGCTAATATTTATTATTAGCAGCCACCGAAGCGCTTATACTAATTTTATACTAATTTTAGTTGAATTAAGGTACTAAAGCTGCTGTTTTATATGCATCACTATGCGTTCTTTCCTGTAACTTAATTCAACTGCTTTTACTATGGCACTGTTAACAAAATAATTTAAATAATTTAGCAATAGCAAGGGCGACAAAGCTGGAGAAGGAATGATCCATTTTATCAAATCTCATAGCAATCCTCTTGTTTTCTTTTAATCTGCCAAAGAAACGTTCAATAATATTGCGTTTTTTGTACAACTTAACCTCATAAAAATCTTCAGGAGTTAGTTTAGATTCTTCTGGCAAGTATACTCCCTTAAATGGTATGACGGGAATTGCTCCGTATGATTTTATAATATTTCTGACATTTGAGGTATTATATCCTTTATCAGCCACAAGATACTTTATATTGTTCCAAGGCAATTCTTTTTGAAGCTCTTCAAAACTCTTGCAATCTTGTCTTTGCGCTGGAAATAGTTTACCGGCAACAAATGCATTATTGCTAATTGCAACATGCATTGTAGTTCCAAGTCCTTTTCTGCCTCTTCCAGTCGCTTGCTCTCCCCGTTTTTTTTAAGCAACCGCCGCCATGCCTATGCAAAGGGACAATCGACCCATCAACGAACACTACATCCATTACTATATCTTTCAGACTTTGCAGATGATATAATAACCCCCAAAAAACGCTATTCTCGCTCCATCTTTTATATCTTGTATATATTGTGTGCCAATTGCCATATTCTTTCGGCAAGTCTCTCCATGAAATCCCTGTCCTTAGCACATACAATACTCCGCAAAAAAACTTGTAGTGGCTTACTTTTGTAGGTCTGCCAACTTTTTGCTTAGTTTTTTCCAGAAATGGCTCTATTAATTCTCTGAATTTTACTTCTTCTATCGGATATTTTCTTTTATCTTCCATTCTTTAACCAATCTGACATATTACTGCAAAACCAATATAACATACATCTTCTCTTATTTAAATTACTTTGTTAACAGTGCCATATCCATTCTCCCGCTATCCTATTCAATCCTCCGCTGCTCTATTCCTTACCCCCGTTACATTAGTAAGACATCTAGCGCTTTTCTAACAATCAGATTAACTAAAAAGCTTAACAAACATCCGATTAGTAGGTCATAATAACTAACGTATTTATAGCTTATAATTAGGAAAATTTAGTGTTATTTGATAAATCCCGAAAAATTGATAGGCAGCTTTATAATGATTCGGCTGAGCTTTATATTCCCATCGCCTGCCATTATAACGAAAATACCTTAATCACTAAGAATGGAGAGTTATTACAAATAATTCAAATTAACGGCATTAACTCAGAAAAAATTAGTGAGAAATTATTTAATTTGCGCGAAGTCGTTAGAGAGGCAATCAGGAAGAATATTAACAGCAACAGTTTTGCTTTTTGGATACACACTGTGAGGCGCCGAACCAACTTAGATGATCCCCTGCCCTATAAAAAATTATTGGCTGCTAATATTCATGCTCTATGGTGCAAAAAAAACTATTGGGATGATAAATTCGTTAACACTTTATATATTTCTATAATTTATCAATCAGCAGCAATTAAGGTTAAAAATTTTACCGCCTTAATTAATTCCTTATCATTTAAGCTAGTTGCGGATTTTCAAGATGCTTACTTTAAAGAAGCGTGTGAAATATTAAATAGCTCAACAAATAAAATCTTAAGGGATTTAGAAGATTATGGAGCAATTAAGCTTGGCATATATTTCGAAGGAAACAAAAGCTTTTCTGAACCTATGTTTTTATATAGGCGGATAGTGCATCTTAGCGAAGAAAATTGCTTAGTGCCGTTAGCTGGACTGTCCACTACCCTCGCCTCAAATAGATATGCAGTAGGCTCAGATAAAATTGAGGTAATCAGCGAGAGTGGCAAAAAATTTGCTGCTATACTTTCCATTAAAGAATATCGCGAAGTCTCATCCACTTCTTTAGATGATTTCCTGCAGCTTCCTATCGAGTTTATTGCCACGGAAGTATTTTACTTTGTCCCCCGTAAAAAAGTAATGGCAACTTTTAGTGAGCAGGATTATCTCTTAAAAGTCAGCGGCGATATGGAACTACGAGATATAAAAGGCATTTCTAGTATAATGGACATGGATGAAAGGGCAGGGGTGAATCAGTTTTGTCATCAACAAATCTCTATTATGGTAATTGGCGATAAGCTAGAGAAATTAGAAAAGGACGTGGAAAGCGCTTCTAAGTCCTTAGCAAAAATAGGCATTGTGCATGTTAGGGAAGATATAAAGCTCGAGCAAACATTTTGGGCGCAATTGCCCGGCAATTTTAACTATCTGCGAAGAATGACCTCTACTATTTTAGAAAATACTGCTGCATTAAGCTCTCTGCATAATTTTCCCGTTGGTGAGCAGTATAACCCCTTTGGCAGAGCAATAACTTTACTAAGGACAGAAAAAGGCACCCCTTATTTTATGAATCTGCACACCAAAAGCGGCGGTGCCATAACTTGCATATTTGGCACTAGCCGCACTGGCAAGACGGTACTAACTAACTTTTTACTCTCTGAAACCACTAAGTTTAATCCAGCAATAGTTTATCTTTCTACTGATAATTCTTCTAAGATATTTATAGAAGCATTAGAAGGCAGTTGGCATGAACAAGAAAAGGGAGTAGTCAACCCTTTTTTATGTGATGGTTCTAGTGAGGATAAGGAATTCTGCCAGGAATTTCTGCGAATAATCTGTAATCATTATGTATTACCTTTATTTGAACAAGAATTAGCATTTTTAGAATTATTAATAGAGGAAATTTTTACTTGGGATCCAAGTAAGCGTAACTTATCTACTATTTTAAAAGAGCTAGATTTTTCTAAGCCGGGGGGAGAAGTCATTCTTAGTAGGCTAGCTATTTTTGATGAAGGCGGATTGTATAATGGTTTGTTTGACAATAAAGAAGCTTTTAACTTTAAAGATGGAGACATTACAGGGTTTAATCTTGAGCATATTACTGACAAGTCATTTACCAAGCGCTTTTTCCCAACGGAAAAAAAGCTAATTGATCAATTTACTGCTAATTTAAATCTACATGCTAGTGTGAGATATGGATTAATATATGCTTTAAGTTACTATCTTAATAAGTCGTCTCCTCGTCCTAAAATATTAGTGGTAGATAACTTAGATGCGTTATTTAATTTCAATTATTTTACATCTTTAACAGCCAGTATTTTTAATAGCCTAACTGACAATAATGGGATAGTGTTAACTAATTTCAATCTCAATAGCTGGCAAGGTGCAGAAACAGAAAATTATCAAAAATGGCTGCCATTTATCGATACTATTATAGTATTACCTTCCGATGTTAAGCTTACCAACTTAGATAAAACCCTAGGATTGAGCAAGGCGGAAATAGAAAGACTATCCAGTTTGTTAATATCATCGCGAATGTTTTTAATTAAGAGAGAAGGACAAACAGTTGTTGCTGAGTTAAGCATAGGGGGGTTAACTGGAATTGTTAAAATTCTGTCTAGTTCTGATTATGAATTAGAAATCTATCAAAAAATAGTAAGCACTAATCCTGGGCACCCAGAGAACTGGATTAACCCATTCTACAAGGCTTTAATTAATGGCTAGCAATTTCGAAAAGGTAGATTTTTAAATGTTGAAAAGATACTGGTTGTTAGTCTGGTTATTATTTGCAGTAGATTGCTCGGCATCAATTTGGGGCTCAGTAAGTAGATGCATAACTGATCCATGTAATTGCGAACAGAGCAAGAGATCGGAAACATGGCCAGTAGGAGGCAATAAAAAGACTTTTTATGGCAATAATCTTTGTCCCCCCTGGAATAAAGATGGCGGCAGAGATGCAGGAAACTGCCTATTACAATTTGATTACCCTGGTAAGTTTATTTGGTTTTACCTCACCCATTGCGCGGAAAAAACCTCAGAGAGCACTTATTTCTCTCCTAAAATTAGGATAAGAACACAAAGCTGCAACTCCGCATCTTGCTGGACACAATCCACTACTCTTAACTGGAATGGTGACTGTATAATATGGGCTGGAGCGTACGGTCTGCCTTTGCTAAGAATTTGCGCTAGAGTAGCAGTGCCTGAAATTCCCCCTAATCCTAATGTGGAAGGCGATACAGGCTCAGAAGGAGACCCTGGTTACACAGCAGGAAAGCATCTAGACTTTGATGGTTCTACCAAAGATGATGAAACAATTTTAGGAACAGATAACCAGCCGATTGTTTTTGATCCGCCTAAACTCTGCGCGTATGCCGATCCCGGTCTAGTAAATTTAGTTTCCGCCAGCGGCGCCCATTTTACCGATCCATTTGATTGGAACCCTGAAAATCAACCTTTGCATTTAACTAATGAACTTCATCCTATTACTAAAATGTTAGTTTTTTTAGTTGAACAAATGGGTGCTAGCGCTAAAACCTTGCCCGAAATGCTTAGTGCGGTGATGAGCTCTATCGGAGATAGCGAAATTGCGGGAGTGCCAGTATTGCAAAGTATTTTTGATGGAATAGGCAAAATCTTAGATATTTTTCAAGATGCTGTGATAGCAGTAATAGAAGCTTTCGGCTCCTTAAATAATGCGGTTGATAGTTATAGTTTCGGCTGCGTGAGCATTCCGCTTGGTCCTTACCCTCCGCCCTATTGTCCTAGTATCGGGGCTTTTCCTCCCACCCCATATACTCAGACAATATGTAAGATTGATCCGCATGGGGATGGAACAACTAGAGTAAAGTCAACTTCTAGCAGCCCTTGTGTAGTGTCTAATTTTGATAATAATTTTATCAATAATAGCATTAGGATTACTTTGAATAATTTTGTGCCTATTTGTAAAAATGGAGAAGACCCTACCAAGACCGATAAATGTGTGTTGTTCAAAAATATAGATATGGCATCAGCAAGCACTTTACATGCTACTACTGCTTATAGGGATTTAATAAAGCCTTGCTCTAGCGTTTCTGGCAATACTCCTTGCGTTAATACCAAAATTATTCCAAGCAATTGTAAAGACGCTACGGGTTTATGGTGCGGAGAAGGTTTTAGACTAGTATATTCTTCAGAGACTGGGGATGTATCGACGCCTAGAGGATATTTTTATAGTGATTTTCCCGACTGTTCAGGTCTTACCAGCACGGAAAACATTAACTGCCAAAAAATATGGGGCATTAATAGCGAAGTATTCGTAGACGTAAATTTAAAATTTCCTCAATCAGAAAATAGCAGTAATAAGTCTGAGTTAGCTAAAACCAATATTAGCATTAACGATCTTACCGGTAAAAGCCGGACTTTTTCTGCTTCAATAGTTATGGCTTCTACTGCTAAATCTAACTTAAACTTTACTCAAGAGCCTAATCAAATTTGTGCGATTGAAGGAAATAGCGTAGTAGGTTGTGAAATAAGGGAGGCACCTACTAATCCAATAGTGTTTGATTGCAAAGCACCTAATAAAGCAGGGCTTAGTTGCAACAATGACTATTTCACGCCTAAATTTATTGCAATGCTGGAAACGGGGAAGGATTTTACCGGGGTGATAGTAGAACCTCTGTCAATTCATAACCCTAGCAGTGCGAGTGCTACTGCACCTACAGTAGTAAACCTCGCTGGTTATAGTTTTAGTTCATTTATTACCGACGACACTTACATTATCAAGCCATTCCCTAGCCAACCACCTCTTAATCCTGCCAGTATTTACGGCAAATATAAGAACGGCGCTGCTCCATTTGATCAAAACGGTAATCCTACTAATGCCGTTTACTTATACGGACTTGAATACTTAAATGATAAATACATTCAAGGAGGAATGTACGCATGTTTAGAGCCATTGAGCATGCAGCATTGTCCGACTGAAGCAACTAACTGCGTTTTAACCAACTTATTAAATAAAGATATAGTGAATTGTAGCGATTTCATTAATCAAAGGAATCAATACCCTAATCTAAGGTTATGCCAATCTACTGATACCGGCTGCAGCAAGGTAGACACAGTGCCAGCTAAAAGTGCGAGCGGTAGTGGAGTGACCATTAATAAATGCAACAATAATGTCTATTGCTATACTAACAATCAAAATATAGAAGTTTGCGTAACTAGCTCGCAACCTAGCGATCGCTACTGGCCAATCCCGGCGGCAGGTCAAACTTTTGGTGCGCCTAGAGAGTGCTATGACCCTAAAATATATCAATCCTATGCTGATTCCTCCAGTTCAAGCGAAGTTTCTGCCGCCCTTTCTTCTTCTACTTCTTCTTCGGTTTCTGCTGCTCCTTGCAATAGTGACCCAAGCGTATTGCAGTGGGGAAGCGATTATGATCAAAACCTCTATGCGCTGCGGGATAAAACAGCGGTAGAATGGGGATTTTGCGTTCCAATAACACAACCAACGTGCAGCGCTATAACTACGCCAGGACCAAATGATGGAAATGCAACCTGGCCAAGTACACAAATAGGCAAGCAAGCAGAAGGAACATGCATTGCTGGTTATATACCAATTAACCCGACTGTACCTTTAAAGCGTTATTGTTTATTGTATGTAGACACTAAGAGTTGGGGATTTGATAAATTAGAGAGCGGGGTTGGCTGCATATATGCTGACGTTACTCTAGCCAGCAATACTGATAATTTCCCAAAAGACTATCCACGCTCTGATCCTAAGAATGCTTCTGCCACTATTGACAAGAAAACAGGTAATGTGTCTTTAGGCACTGACTCTAGCCATTCATTAGGTCAAGGTTCATTCTATTCTAAATTAACTTTTAATATCCCAGTAGTAAATAATCTAGAGTATTTTAAACTCACTACGCTCGGATATGATGATTATGTTTTAGTAAAGGTTAATGGAAAATGGGCTTATAGCGGTCAAGGCGATAAAGGAGCAGTTTACTTTGAGAATTTTACTTCTAGTATGTATAGTAGTGATAAGAAAAAATGGTACCTCGAAAAAGCAGCAATAGACCTTAAACCGTATTTGCAAAACGGCAGCAATTCTATAAGCGTGGAAGTAGTGGTAGTGGGCAAAGGTGGCTTATTATATAGCCTGGATTATAAGCTTAAAAACTAAGGAGAGACTTATCTTAAAGAGAGAGATATATACCTCTCGTAAATGGAGGATAGTAATTAGGGATTGATATTTGGGGTAAGAGAGGATATTACACAATTAAGGACAAAGCATCGCGCTGAAATGGGTAGGCGAGTAGCTCTGATCGCATTAAATTTGGAATGATTATATCTTAAGAAGATAACCATTAAGGCGCAGAATAGCTTTATCAGTGACTGGGTGCAGCAGAAATATCGGCATGCTTTGGACTGCAAAACTTTAGTTTTGAGATGGCTGGGCATTAATTGTACTGAGGGGCAAAAAAATATTTTACGTTTGTGATTTTATTATCACATCCCGCAAAGCCCTCTAAGAAAGGAGCAAATAAGGAGCATGGAGAAGTTAGGGAGCAAAAGAAAGCTAGGAACTGTGGGAGTTGCAACGAGCAGCCTGCCCTCTGCTTAGTAATCAGAGGGTCTGCGGATGCAGGAGGTAGATTAGGGCGGAATTGATAACATTTTTAGGTAGTTTTTTACGGTTTTATGTAGGTTTTTCCTAAGTTTTATAAGGTTTTTGCTAAAAATCTTCCTTTTTTTACAATGGGGAGTGGTTAGCAATGAAACTAGGGTACGGGGGGAAATTTAGCTAGCAAATTTCTCGGGGATTAATCAACGCGATATAAAATTGTTGCGATAAGCTTTCTTTGATTATAGTTTTTATTATATCTTTATAAGCCATTCAAAGTACTACAAATTATGGAAGCAACCGCAGCTAAGATTCAAACTATTTTAACTAAAGAACAAAAGGAAGCCGTAGGATTGCTGTCGATTGGCACTTTCTTGGAATATTTCGATCTCATGTTGTATGTGCATATGGCAGTGTTGCTTAATGAACTGTTTTTTCCTAAATATGATCCCAATACTGCTTCTCTTCTTTCAGCGTTTGCCTTCTGTTCTACTTTTGTATTCAGACCCTTTGGCGCGCTAGCATTTGGCTGGCTAGGAGACAACATCAGTCGTAAGGCTACAGTGGTTATAACTACTATTCTTATGGCGTTTTCTTGCATCGTAATGGCTAACCTGCCGCCTTATAGTCAAATTGGCGTAACAGCTTCTTGGCTAATAACAATTTGCCGTGCTGTTCAAGGTATGTCCTCTGTTGGTGAAATAGTAGGGGCAGAACTATATTTAACAGAAATTACCAGCCCACCTATCCAATATCCGATTGTGTCTTTTATTGCGATTTTTTCGGTTGTTGGTACAGTAGCTGCTTTAGCTACTGCCTCGCTTTTTACTGCATTTGGCTTAAATTGGCGTATTGCCTTTTGGATAGGAACTGCTATTGCAATGATTGGAGCCATAGCTAGAACTGCTTTAAGAGAAACGCCGGAATTTGCGGATGCAAAAAGACGCTTAAAAAAGAATTATGAGAAAAGCAATATAGACCAGGCAGCACTGCAAGATGATCCAATCTTCAATGAGCAAGCTAATAAAAAAACAACATTATATTTATTATTAGTAAATTGTGCTTGGCCTGCATGCTTTTATTTTTCTTATATTCATTGCGGCAATCTTTTAAAGAGTTCTTTTAATTATAGTGCTGAAGGCGTTATTCACCATAACTTTGTTCTTTCGTTAGTTCAGCTATTTGGTTTGTTAATAATTGCCTTTTTGAGTTATAGAGTATATCCCTTAAAAATACTTAAAGTAAAGCTATGGATATTTAGCATAGGCGTTTTATTTTGTCCTTATTTATTGAATAATATAGGTGCACCTATTTATTTATTCATTATCCAGTCATTTATTGTATTATTTGCAGTTGATACTGTCCCTGCCGTTTCAATTTTCTTCAAGCATCTTCCAGTTTTTAAGCGTTTTACCTATAGCAGTTTTATATATGCTGTATCCCGCGCTTTAATGTATATTATTACTTCTTTTGGCATTATATATTTAACAATGCACTTTGGACATTATGGCTTATTGGTGGTCATGATTCCCTTAAATATTGGATGCGCTTTTGGCTTAAACCATTTTGACAAATTAGAGAGAAAAGCTGGCAATTATTCTTAAAAAGCATCTAAGATATGCGCCATGTGATTTACCCTAGCAGGTAGGTTCTTACAACATAATTTTACTATATTCTCTTCTATTGCCAGCATTCCTTCTATTTTTTGTCCTAAATATATGCTAAGGGTCAAAAATCCTTTTAAAGTTTCTTCTGCTATCTTCTGCTGCTTTTCAGGAGGCATATAGTCAATAGTCTGCATATTATGTAATCTATCTATCAATTTAATCAACATTACCTCTGTGTCGCCCCACTGATATGCTTTACTCAATAACTCTTTTACGCTTAGCTTAGTTCCATTTGGTCTATCGCGGGTAAGTCTATCAACCATCTCTTCTATTCTCCGACCAAAGCCGTCAAGGAGCATACCAGC
>JACCDN010293698.1_pt1 | contig 10631 bp, 10 predicted proteins | sample 7441691 | NCBI WGS metagenome assembly JACCDN01 (sample SAMN15323439, study PRJNA562643) | freshwater metagenome | isolation source: river surface water | place: USA:Blue River Watershed | collected 2017-08-16
GTAGTGCCGTATTCAAATTCCACGCGCACGATAGAGATATTGCTTTGTGAAGTTGAAGTCGAGTTGGCTAGACCATCAATCTTTCTAACTTCATCTTCAATTACCTTGCTGACCTGGTTGTCGACTACCTCAGGCGATGCACCAGGGTAGGCGGTGACAATCGCAGCTTGTGGCACCTCGAACGATGGAATCAACTCTTGCTTTAGTGCCCCAAGGGAGATGAATCCAAATATCGCTGTGATTACCGTAATCAGAGCAACAACGGAGCGATTGGCAACACTTAGTTTGGCAAGACGAAACACAAAAACCTCTTTCAGGTGAATACCTCTAGGCTAACCGCCTCGAAAGGGGGCCTATTCCATGGTTCTAAATACCCAGCGCATTCTCAGGGTTAGGCTTGGAAAATGACTGAAAAACTACCGAATTGCCCGGCCTGCAACAGTGAATACACCTACGAAATGGGCAATCTTTTGGTCTGCCCAGAATGTGCCCACGAATGGACTAGTCAAGACGACGAACCTGAAGAGACCGCATCGGTGGTTAGGGATGCTGTAGGAAACGTCCTGGTAGACGGCGACAGTGTGACGATCATCAAGGACCTGAAAGTTAAGGGAAGCGCGACTTCGGTAAAGGTGGGCACAAAGGTTCGCAATATTCGTTTGATCAGCCCGGTCGACGGTCACGACATCGATGCCAAAGTTGACGGCTTTGGCTCCATGTACCTGAAGTCAAGCATTGTTAAGAAAGTCCTGTAAGAAACAGCTTTCTCTCACCGCTAAAGATCTTTAGTTAGCTTTTGCTTTCTTTCGGTTCGCTGCAACCACGCTTACAATCGCGGAAACCGCAATCGAAGCAACAATGACAACTAGCGAGGTATTGCTGCTAATTTCGGGGGCCCATTCAATGTGCTTACCACCGTTAATGAACGGAAGTTCATTCACATGCATAGCGTGAGCCACCAGCTTGAAGCCGATGAATCCAAGGATGAATGCAATTCCGTACTTTAGGTATTCGAGCTTGTCTAGAAGACCGCCCAGCAAGAAGTAAAGCTGGCGAAGACCCATCAAAGCGAAAACGTTTGCGGTGAACACGATGAATGGATCCGTGGTAATTCCGAAGATTGCAGGAATTGAGTCAAACGCAAACATCACATCGGTGAGGGCAATTGCAGCAAAAACCACAATCATCGGTGTGAAAACTTTTTTACCATTTACAACCGTTCGCACCTTGGCACCATCGAAACCGTCGGAAACGTGGATGCGCTTTCTGAGTAGCTGAATTAGCTTGCTTTCACTCTCTTCCTCGTCTTCGTGACTGCGGAATGCTTGGTGGTAAGCGGTGTAAAGAAGGAACGCTCCAAAGATGTAGAAGATCCAACTGAACTGTTCGATTAGCGCAGCGCCTATTACGATAAAAATTCCTCGAAGGATCAGGGCTAGAACAACTCCAACCATCAGAACTTCTTGCTGATATTTCTTTGGAACGGCAAAGCGAGTCATGATGATTACAAAAACAAACAGGTTGTCAATGCTGAGGCTGTACTCTGTTAGCCAGCCGGCGAAGAATTCCGTAGCTTTTGCGGCACCAAAAAGTTGGCCGATGATGATTCCGAAAATAACCGCAAGACCGGCGTAGAAGGCCACCCAAAGTGACGATTCCTTAGTGCTTGGAATGTGGGGTCTCTTAAAGACGATCAGGAGGTCAGCCAGCAAAATGCCGGTGATTACAACCATCGAAATGACTTCGAACCAGAAGTAGGAATTTTCGCTCATAGTGCTTCCAGTCTATTTGCTAGTTTTGCTCCAAGCCGCTGTTGACCACAGGGCCCAAAGTATAAGTAGGGGCTGAAAAAGTAACCTGATGGCTCGAGCTTCATCGGTGTTTAAGCCGAAAGCATCAGTCTGGGTCAGAAATTGAGAAATATTTCCAGGAAAAATTGCTAGGAAGAAACCTGCGGTTAGCCACCCAACTAACTTTCGACGCTTCTTAAGAAAAATCAGGGCAATACCTAAACCGATTTCGACCAAGCCTGACGAGATCACAACAAAGTCTGGATCTAATGGCAACCAGGAAGGGACCTGTGCTTGAAATGTAAGTCGCGCAAAAGTCAGGTGACTCAAGCCCGCAAAGACTAGGGCTCCACCCAGCAAAAGCCGGGACATCGTTTTGATTGCGCTCATGACTGCAAGTTAGCACAGTCACTCATTTAGACTGAGAGGCGTTGCTGTCAGCCGCATGCCCTCGTAGCTCAGTGGATAGAGCAAGAGCCTTCTAATCTCTTGGTCGCAAGTTCGATTCTTGCCGAGGGCGCCAAAACACCCCAGCCAGTTCAGCCCAAAACGTTGAACTAACAGGGGTTTTCATTTTGTTCGCTCCTGGGTAAATGGACACGACCGGACACAAGTTCCCAAGGCCTCCCATCCTGTATTGCACGCAGAGTGCACGAAAAGCTCGTGCCTGCGTTTATGACAGGAGATCAATAATGGCAAAGCGCCGCAACTTCGGAACGATTCGCAAACTACCTTCCGGCCGTTACCAGGCGTCGTACGTAGCACCTGACGACATCCGCTACAACGGTCCACGCACATTCCAAACCAAGACAGATGCATCAGCATGGCTAAGTTCCATCGACGTCGACATTTCACGAGGCCTATGGGTTAGCCCTAAAAGCGAGGCGAAACGCGCCACTTCGATGCAAAAGCTCTCTGACTACCTAGAAAGTCACATCGAACTACAAATTACTTTCAATGGCCAACCAATTCAGGAATCAACAAAAGAAACCTATCGACGTATTGCCAAAAACCACCTTGGAGAGTTAGCAGAAATGCCAATTAATCAAATTCGTAAAACTGATATTGATAACTGGTTCTCCAAACTTGCGAAGACGGGCAAATCCACCACCGCAGGAAAGGCCTACACCCTCGTGTCAACCGTGATGAAGAGGGCAGTGGATGATGATCTAATTTCAAAAAATCCTTGTTCAATCAAAGGCGCTAGGACAGCATCATCTAACAAAAAAATCGATATTCCCACACCTCGCGAAATCGCAAAAATTCTGGATGCTATTAACCCACGATTGAGGCTTTTGATTATCTTGCAAGCGTTCGGCGGATTGCGCTGGGGGGAGGTAACAGCCTTAACGAGAAAAGATCTGTACAAGGTGTTGGTAGGAACGGACGAAGTTTACGAAATCGATGTCAACAAAGCAGTGAAGTTTGTTCAAGGGGCTTTTGTGTTGGGTGCTCCAAAAACGCAATACTCGATTCGCACAGTCCAATTGTCGTCGGAATTGACTGGACTAATCGATAGGGAGCTGGCCTCTCAGCCATCCCTGGACACTAATTCCTTGATCGTGAAAGGTGAAAAGACAGAGTTTCTTCGCCATGATGTTTTTGCAAACAACTGGCGCCGCGCTCTGAAGCGCGCTGGCTTGAGTGACAGGAAGCTTACAGGCCACGGCTTGAGGCACTATGCAGGTACTTACTTTGCTAAAGCCGGCGGGAACCTTCCAGAAATTAAGAAATGGATTGGCGACAATTCCACAGTGGCCGTTGCTCGGTATTTGCACTCGACAGATCGTGCAAACACAATCGCAAATCAAATGGAAATTGATTATGCAGTTATGGAGCCAGAGCTCTTGAAATAGAACAAAAAATACTTGTTCGTTGAAAGTTAAGCGTCTTCGTTCGAAGTTGGTTTGAAGTAGATAACAAAAACATTTCAATTTCACGAAATCCGTTCGCACTCGGCGAAAACGTAATTAAAAGTGGAAACAGCGCGCAAGTATGTAAACACAACTAAATAGAAAGTCGTTCGACAGCTTTATCTTGGGGACAAAGCGAATGGGAAGGAGAGCGCATGATTTCCATCAACCGATGGAAGTAACCCCAGAGAAAGGAGTCCACCATGGACTCGATGTTATCAATTAGCGAGATTGCCGAAATGTACGGTATCTCAACAAAGACTGTCCGTCGGTGGGCTGCGCGAGGAGACATTCAACTCGAACGTCTGCCTGGCGGAAGGCTTCTGAGGGCAGATGCAGCCACACTTCAAGGAATCACAGAACCTGTCAACTTCAAAGGCAGGAAATCGAAAGTAAATAAAGGGCGGACACCGTCAAACCAAAACTTTGGCTTCATGAGCGCGTTCTCGGGGGATTGGAAATGATCCCGAATCCTTCTAGGTATTACCACCAGGACAGGCACACGCCTGACCCACACGCCCCAATCGAATTTCAAGATTTTGAAATCGATTTTGGTGCCCCAATTCAACTCTTAATTCCTCATCTTGAAAAGTTCAATCTCCTTTTTGAGACTCCGGGGCTCATTTGTTTGTGTGGCCATCCGATCAATACTCACATCTCAAAGACCCACTACTCATGCAACGGGAGTATTGCAATTCAATGCACCTGTACTGGCCCAAATCCCGTTATCGATGTCGAGGATGTGCGTTTCTTTTTTCATGAAACATTTGGCCACATGCACAGGCACGCCCTAGCCCTTGGAATTGATCAATTATTAAAAGAGGGATTCAAGTATTCAAAAATGCGGTCTTGGAAATGCGGGTTTGGAGATGAACACGATGGTCCAATTTTTGCAACTGCAGTGGACAAATTTGAATACGTATCGTACATTTCCTCACACAAAGACATGCTTCTTTGCCTGGCTTGCCTTTCAAAGCAAATCGCAAAATATGATCCTTCAAAGTCATCACGTCCTAAACAGGATGCAAATTATTGACTTGAATCATCATTCATTTATTGAACCTAAAGAAGCTATCTAAGCTATCTGAGCTATTTAACTTAAGTTACTAGTTAGACGTGAAGAGAAAATCAAAATATCTCTATCTCTAGTAAATTTAGTTATATAGCTCAGATAGCTCAGATAGCTCAGATAGCTCAGATAGCTCAGATAGCTCAGATAGCTCAGATAGCTCAGATAGCTCAGATAGCTTCAAAGGCAAGTTCGTTGTTAATGTAAAGGGAATGCCCAGATTTTTGATTAGTGCAGATTGTTAGGGCTCCCAGAATAAATGTTTCAGCCACATTAGCCCCAGGGGTCTTGGGATACCTGCGCAAGGTGGCAAATCCCGCGTACGGTCCTCCTGTGCCTAAATAACTCACAGTTTGAAACCTTCAGCCATGAACTCTCTGTTGGAAATAGCAACATGGAGATTCTTTGTCCGCCCTAGATCTTAGGCTTATAAAGAATGGGGGAAACAAATGAGTAATTTCAAAGAACCTTGGATTGATAAAAAACCAGGACTTCTTTCTAGAGCTTTCGCCGCTCTAAAAAAGGTTGAAAACGTTCCTGTCTTGCGTTCTGATGAGGTTTCGCCCAAAAGACCAAACTCAACTACCCAGATTCTGCCAAACAAACTTTTACGAGGCTGGACTGTGCCCGTCGTCGGAGAGTCCTTTTATCAAGAGTCATTTCAAAGACTGTACTCATTGAGCTCGAATCCAGATAAGAAAGGGATTCTCGAGACTGCAACGCTGAAGATTGACCCCACTAATGAGCATTCCCCAAGCGGTAAGGCTGTAGCGGTTTACATAAATGGACTCAAAGTGGGGCACATTGCAGAAAGAATTTGTGAGGTTGTCTTCGACGGGCTAGAAAAACTTGGAGGCAGTGCTCAGTGTGATTGCTACGTCTACTTCGATACTTCGAGTGGGGATTTTCGCTATAACTCTGTAGATCTGAGCTTCGTACTGCCGCCGACGCTGGAATCGGAGAGTGGCGGCGCTAAATTGCCAAGCCTCAAAACAGGACCCCACATCTTCAGGCTAGGTTTATTCAAGATATCCCAGACAGCTGGGTCCTTGCTTCAGGAGTTGACTGAAGGTGAAGTCATGTTGATGCGAATGAACTTCAGTTTCTCAGGCCCAAACGTTGAGGTAACAACGGTTGATGGTGACGTCCTTTTCAATTCGATATCGATCCAAGACCCGCTCCCATTTTCAATGCCGTCCGGTGGAAAAATCTACTATTTGGACACGAAGGCAGTTTCTCTCGGAGATGGAACGTTTGAAATATCAATTTTTTCTTCTTCTCCTGTTAAGTCTGAAAGTACGAGAACCGGTGATTCAATTAGCGATGCCGGAAATGTCCTAAGTTCAAGATATGAACTTGGTATGGTTCCTTCAAACAGGTGGCTAAAAATAAAGTATGAAAAGTCTTTGTTGAAATCTCCAGGGAGCTCCTCTTTTTTGCCTGATGCAAAAGAGCGCACAAAGTATTTTTGGGCTCGAGTTTCTCAAGGACCAGGGCTTTGGAGCCCACTTGGCTTCCGGGGTGATTTGTATCGCGCGGACGTTGATAAATTCACGTGGAACTTAAACACTGTGCCATCTTTTTGGGTTCTAGTTCGAGCGTCACTAGGTGAAGGCGGCAAGGACCCCTTATTCGAGGCAGCTTTTGATTCTGAAGCTTCCTTGACAGTCTTCCCTCAACGACCGATTGTGCCAGTAAAAGCGCTTACAAGTGGCAAGCCAGTAGTTACCAATCAGAAAAAAGAAATCAAGACACCAGAACCAAAAATATACACACCTGAATTAGCCGAGAATTTCTCAGTCGACATTCTAAACCAAATGAAAATTACCCCGACAGGTTTCGATTTTCTAGAGCAAAGTTACCTGGTGCCTGCCATGGAAAAATTGGGAATCAGTTTTGCTGACTCTGTTACAAAGAGTAAAACTGGGCTTTTGGTGGGCGGTAGTTACTTCGAATTGGATAACAGTGCCAAAGCTCAATCGAGTGCTCGTTACGGAATCCCTATTGTCACAATTGAAACCGTACGAAGTCAACTGCACGACCTTCTTGACCAGGAAGAAATCTATAGGGCGCTTTGTAGATATGAAAGCTGGCTTTCGTCCATAGGTCTAAACTCGCCTCATTCTTGGGGTGATGCGTCAGCTGCTCTTGACTTTGATTCCATAGATGCGGTTCTTATACCCGGTGCGGCACTTGATGAGAGGAACGTGTTTAGCAACGTGTCTTTCTTTGGATCATTGGTGGGTTTGGCCGAGTCAAAGTCAAACCTTGCAGAGTTTTTTAATCAATTAGGTGGACAAATTCTTGACTCCGTTGTGATTAAGGCGGAAGTTTCCTACAGAGAAGGTAACTCTGGATTAGTGATGGAACTGCATCGAAATGGAGTTTTTCTTGGAAGAACTCCAGCGAACCAGACGGAGTCGTTAGCTGAATCAGCAAAATTATACGACTTGTCAGAAGTCTGGCTAAAGATAGATTGGTTGTCCCAGGGACGCTTCAAAGCAACTTTCTCGTTTTTCGACTGAAACTATAAGGCTCGAATTTTCTAGAAACTAAAACTATGACTGGATTTGGATTCGACAATCCATCGAATTCTTGTAGTTCATGGGAACTCCATGGAGAGAGCCTTGTCCAAGAGGCAAATTAGACTTTTAGTGAGTTAGGGGGCAGGGACGTGAACGATCGCCTAGTTATGAATCTCAAACGAGCTGGTTACGAAGCCCTTACTCAATTTGAAAGAGCAACCGACAGCGTCCGGGTCCGATGCCTTTCATGCGGAAACGAATTTGAAGCAAAATACGCAAAACTTCAAAGTGGTGCAAAGAAATGTACTTGTCAGCGTGAAATCACTCGACTAACCAGGCTCGCGAAAAATCGAGCGATTATGGAAGCAGTCGCCGAGGCACGGGGCGGAACTTTAGAAACGAAGATCCCCTTAAGGATGCATGACATGTGGGACTTTCGTTGTGCACAGGGGCATACTTGGTCTGCACAAGGCCAAAGCGTCAAGGGAGGGGTTTGGTGTCCTGCCTGCTCAGGTAATAAAAAACGAACTCTCGAAGAGCTTCAACAAATTGTGTTCGATCGTGGAGGAAAACTTAATTCCACCGAGTACAAGGGTGTCGATGCCACGTATGAATTCACTTGCAACTTAGGGCATCACTTTCAAAACATGTTCAAGAAGATCGAAGGTGGGCAATGGTGCCCAACTTGCAGTCGCGGCAGTAAATCTGAAGAAATCGCACGGGCAACGTTTGAGCACCTCTTTCAGGTGCCCTTTAGGAAAATTCGTCCGAAGTGGCTGAGGAACAGCCGAGGTCGAATTATGGAGATCGACGGCTACTCTGACGAATTGAAAATTGGTTTTGAATACCAAGGCATCCAACACTTCAAGGATATTGGCCTTTATTCAACCGATGTGGATGTTCGAATTCAAGATGACGCACTAAAGTACAAACTTTGTGAGGCTAATGGAATCAAGCTTTTCTATCTAACCTACGAGGATTCATATGAGGATTACCCGAGGAGAATCAAAGAGCAGGCAGAAAACTTTGGCCTTGATGTCGATGGGATAGATTTCGATGCTGAAATTGACTTGACTGGGGCTTACATTCGAGAAGACCGGCTCGCGGAATTGAAAGAACTATTAGATCCAAAAGGTATCCAAGTTCTCTCAAAGAAATGGTTGACGAGTGATGCCAAGTATTCCTTCGAATGCCGATTCTGCGGGCACAAATGGCAGGCCGCAGGAAACATGTTTTTCAATTCTCGAAGAGTGGCTGGCTGCCAGAAATGTGGCTGGAAACAAACAGCCGAAAAAAATAGGGGGAGCATCCAAGATCTTACTAACTACGCAACTCAAAACGGTGGCCTGTGTCTTTCTCAGGAGTATGTAAAGCGCAGTTGGGTCTATAAGTGGAAATGTTCAAAAGGTCATCACTTCGAAGACAACTTCAACAACATGATGTTTAGACGCACTTTCTGTCCTCAATGTGAGGGGCGGAGCTCTAGGACATTTGTTAGCGCAAAGGAGGCAAAAGAAACTTTCGAGAGGTTTAATCTTGTTCTCTTGTCTCCTTATCTTGGAAAGCAAAATTCCTGCCTTGTGCGATGTCAAGTTTGCGGTGAGGAATCTAACCAGAATTACCTGAATCTAGTGGCAGGAAAGCCCCCGTGTAAACCTTGCGAGAATCTGCGTAAGGCAAAGTTGGCCTATGAGTTCATGATTGAGGCGGGGGCCAAACCGCTAGAGCCCTACATGAACATGTCCAAGGCTTGGCTTTGTGAATGCACGACTTGTGGGAGACAAATTAGCCCCTCATACATAAATGTGAAGAAAGGGCAGGGGCCATGTGTCTACTGTGGACGAGGGAAGAAGCGACACATACCATAGGAGATTTTGTTTAGAAGGATCAATTAGGGGTTACCTATTTTTCCCATCGCTCGCAAGAACACTCATGAATGTGCTCTCAATTTTCTCTATCACCAAGTGATTTTGAACACCATCGATCGAAAAGGTTTCCGTTTCACCTCTGTGCGTTCCCATGTCTTCTTTGGTTAAATATTGTGGAAGTTGCAAATCTTTTCGAATCCAACGCAATACCTGCGTTTCAACATCTCTGATGATTGACCCTTGAGATTCTGACCTTTGGAATAGAACCTTCCAGCCCAATTCGATAAATAGTTTTAGACGATTCGAATCAACATTCATGATTCCAACTTTTCTCGCAAGGAGCGAGTTGTTTTCGATGAAATATAGAATCCCTGGTTTTGTGCTATCGAAGCCAAATGACGCACAGGAAGGACAGCCTCGACTCATAGATCTTTTGTTTCCAGTCGCAGGCCACTCGTGACCGCTGTCGCACTTCCACCAAAGTTTGAGTGGCGTACCCGCAATTACATCATTTGGCGTCAACGGCAGATTCTTAGTGGGGTGCCATTCCTTAGCAAGATCAGGATGAGTCGTCGCCATGTCATTGAAACCAGCTAATACTTTTTGGTTTGAGCAGTAGGGGCAGCCTCTCCCGGTAGTTCGCGAATTTGGGGTGGTTAGCCATTCGTGATCGTGCTCGCAAATCCACCATATTTTTTTGGGGGACCCAGCGGATAACGCATTTGGTGTTACAGGCAGATTCTTAGTGGGGTGCCATTCCTTGGCGAGATCAGGATGAGTCGTCGCCATGTCATTGAAACCCTCATGCACCTGTCTGTTAGAACAGACGCCGCAACCTTGGGGTATCAAGCGATTCTTGCCTGTAGTGAGCCATGAGTGGCCTAGAGAACATCTCCACCAATACTTACCATGACCGCCTGCAATCACGTCGCTTGGCGTCAACGGCAGATTCTTAGTGGGGTGCCATTCCTTAGCGAGATCAGGATGAGTCGTCGCCATGTCATTGAAACCAGCTAATACTTTTTGGTTTGAGCAGTAGGGGCAGCGACCGCCCCTTGCTAAGACAGCTGGAAGCGTTTCCCACTCATGTCCCTTTTCGCAAATCCACCAGAACTTCCTTTTGGTGGAGCTATTTATCGACGCCAACGTCTCGGGAGTGTTTCTCTTTGAGCTCCAAAGCGGCCCTAACTCTGGGTTCGTCATCGATAGACTCGCCATAAAAATCACCCCTCTGCTAAAGGTTATTACCTTTCTAAATGCACGCAGAGTGCACATTGCCACAATATCTTTGATATTCTCAGTAGGTACAGGGCAAGAGGGCACGTAGCAAAGACTTCGGGAATCTCTTGGTCGCAGGTTCGATTCCTGCCGAGGGCGCCAAATGAACAAAAGAATCGACTTAGTGGAGCAGTATTTAGCGGCCTACGCCGCTAAGGATATAGGCGCAATCTCGGCATTGATCTCAA
>JACCDN010879758.1_pt1 | contig 10631 bp, 8 predicted proteins | sample 7441691 | NCBI WGS metagenome assembly JACCDN01 (sample SAMN15323439, study PRJNA562643) | freshwater metagenome | isolation source: river surface water | place: USA:Blue River Watershed | collected 2017-08-16
GTACTCATGACATCTACCGAATATTTCAAGCAAAACAAGTCAGTGAGAGATGATGATGGCTCCTAAGCTTATTTTAAATATTGATAAAAACACTTTATTGATTAATGGAAAATTTTTTTCTCAGCCTATTACCGGGGTTCAACGATTTGCAAGAGAAATTTTGATTGAACTAGATAATCATATTGGGGCATTATCTCAAAATCCACCGGTAATCTTGATTCCCAACAATTCTACAGATATACCCAATTTTAAAAATTTGAAATTGATTTATACGGGTATGAATGCATCGCATTTTTGGGAGCAGCTTTATCTTCCATTTATTTCAAGAGGATATAAAATTTTTAATTTATCAGGATCAGCGCCATTATTTAAGCTAAATCAATTTGTAACAATGCATGATGCAGCAGTATTTGAAGCTAATTCTGCTTATAGTTCAATTTTTGTATTATGGTATAAATTTCTTTTTACTTTGCAGGCACGTTTATCTAAAAAAGTTTTTACTGTCTCAGTATTTTCTAAGAAGAGACTAATAACAGCCCTCCCCGCACTAAAAAATAAAATATCAATCATTCCAAATGGACATGAGCATATTTTAAAGATGAAATCTAATCAGGATTTTTTGCAAAAACATAGGCTCAAATTTAAAAGTTATTATTTTATATTGGGTAGTTTTAATCCAAATAAAAACATAAAGATAATTCTTGATGTAGCTAAAAATTTGGAGAATAGTAATGCTTTATTTGTTATAACAGGTGGCGTTAATTCTGAATCATTTGCAAAAATCCACAATTCAACATCTACTCTACGGAATGTACGCTATGTGGGTCAAGTAGATGATTCTTCGCTTAAGACATTATATTTAAATGCAAAATGTTTTATTTTTCCATCGGTATATGAAGGCTTTGGCATTCCTATTCTTGAAGCTCTAGCATTGGGAACTGATGTTATTGCATCAGATATCCCGGCAATCAGGGAGGTTGGTGGGGATCTAATTTCTTATTATCAAGCTAATGAACCAAATCAGTTAATTAAATTAATTTTAGATTATGAAAATGGAAAGAATAAAAATAATAATCCCCTAGAGGTTAAAAAATGTTTGGCTAAATTTAGTTGGAAAAAATCATCTGAATTACTGTCGGCAGCATTAATTGAAAAATAATTTAAATTTTTCAAATTTTATGACAACACAAATGTATTAATTACCGATGATTGTATTTTGACTTCTTCTCATTTAACGTATTTTTATGTATTAATAACAATCACAACTTAGTGCTATTGCGTAATATAGTTGATGGAACTCATAATACTTGCTTAATGATATTAAATTTCTTAGGGATTTGGCGATTCTCTTCTTATTTATCTTAACCCATAAACATATCCAGTTAATGAACCATGTTCATTAACTATTTAGGGCTAATGCTGCCAAATGTCTTGTTTGAAAATTACAATAATTGTTGTAATAATTTTGTTGTGAATACCTGAATTTCATTTACTTTTTACTATCGGTAAGGAGATAGTCAATCATTCCTCACCGAACGACTAAATTGGTTTATGTAGGCGCATTTTGTTTTGTTTTGCTAGTTTTTGATACTGTCGGTGGATTGATATTTTCTGCCATATTAATGGCGAGCTACCACTGATGATTTCTGTGCCATTAATTGCTTGTTTAACGTAAAGCTTAACCTGACTAATAAAAGTTGTTCCAAGCTTCGAACAACTCGCTCTAACTGTCATGAGCTTTTTTTCGATATACATCGTCACAAGACGTGCATTTCAGCGTAAAACATCTTAATGCGGGTCAATATTTTGATGGTATCCATTCCTCCGTATATTTGATACGCCATTTATGAAGAGCCTACTATTCCTATGTTCACAAATCTATGGGCTCGCTCTGCTAACATCTACTGGTTATAAGGCATCAAATATTTAAGATTAAGTAAAGTTTGAACGCGTTATTTAAAACTTTTTTTATTAAAAAATTTATCTTTAAGTACTCTTTTCCTGTAAGGAGGATAACGCTACATTTGCATTTATAGCGTACAAGTGCATTCCATCTAGACTATAAACAAGGTATGCATCATTAAGGATGTCTGCAACATCTTCTCTTTTGTTGTATTGCAAATGCTTCTCATCAAAAAGAATATGAGTTATGGAATGCCTTTTAATAAGATCTTTATCAATTTGTAAAAAATTATTTGACACCATATATTTTTTTACAAATGAGTCACATAAATCCCCGAGTTGATGGCTGACAATTTTATTCACTCGATAACTGGTTAAAAGAGGAATTGTTGTGTAGTACGGAATTCCAACTATTACACTATCTTTATTAAAGTATTTTTTGCAAGCATCAAAAATTTTATATGTAACCTCATTTCTGTTGTGTAAACCGGGAGATTTATTTCTACTTATCAAGATGATAGAGGCAATTGCCAATAAAAATATTTTCAGTATTGCAAAAGAATCATCGGCAAATGCTAAAACAAAAAATATAGGTGTGGTTAAATAACTTGAGAAAGATATGTATCTCCATCCTTCGCCAAGACCACTAAGCAATCTTGTAGAGAATAAGACGTACAGGATGAAGTTACCTACATTAAGAATTAAAATGTTTTTTAGAGTACTGCTAAGATCAGAATAATAAAAACAACCATAGAAAATAGATCCAATGAAAATTGGATAGCTAATAATCCCGCGCGCTTGTGGAACTAAGTAGTTAGATATTGCCTCTATAAGTTTTCCACGATCTTTCGTTATAGGATGTCTTTCAGATAGTTTCCATTTGTAAAAGTTAATTTGCTCTCTAAGCATGTAAGAATTTCTAGGCCAATTAACTACAAAATTAATTCCAAAACCAATAAGTACACATATAAAACTAGTGAAATCTAAATTTAAAAGTGAAAAAATTAAGGAGCTAAAAAATAGAGATTGCTGAGAAAACTTAGAGATATTCCATGCAAAAAATGAAATTGCAATAAAACATATTAAGTAAATTGAGATTTGTGGAGTTGGAATAAAGCAGTAAAGGAGCCAAAAGAAAGAGCAAACAATAAGACCAAGATACCGAGGTTGCAAGGATAAATAATGGATCCTATTGAAATCATAACCAAAATTTTCTGCTTGAGTCAAAAAGAGGAATGAAATTAATAATAGACTTGGGCCACTAACACCATGACTACTCATAAATAAAATAAAAAAAATCGTGCCAATACAATAAATTAAAAAATTTGGCGCCCAAGAATAGCGCTCAATAAACTTATCTTGTAATAAAAAGCCAATTATTTTTTCATATAAATTTGGATGAAAATGTAAATTTTGAGTAAGCAGAAGTCTATCATCATGGGATTTATCATCTGACTTTCTATAGTGCTGAATCATTTGAAGATAAATTGATGCATCTCCAAAAGGACCAAATTCAAAGTAATTCCTTATTTTCTTACTATTTAAAATAAATAATCTAAATGATATTAGTGTTACCCAAGAGCATAATACAAACATATTTCAATCCACCAAATTATTTATGGAATATATATATTCACCATTAATTTCTTTAATAATTTCTTTGTCAATAAGCTTGGTATTTTCCAGTATCTTAAATACGCTATTATTGAATTTAATTTCACCATTTCTGCTACCCCCTGGTCCACACGGTGTAAAGTCTGAAATTAAATTTGATTTATATCTATTAATAAATTCGAGTATCAAAACGCATCTAATCGAATTTGATTTTTCATATGACCCGCGATGTAGAAGTTGAGTGTCAAAAAGAGCAGCATCTCCAGTCGAATAAGAAATACTCACAGAATTCCCGTAAGTTTTTGTAGAATTTATATTAAACAGACGTAAAATTTCCCTTATACCAAATTTATACTTTTTTACGTTAGATTTCGGTACCACTACGGTTGGCATCTGACCATCACCCTCAATACAGACAAACAACTTCAGTCTATGACCGCAATTATCTCTGTGCCAAGCTCCGGATGTTCCAAAACGCAAAGCATCTTTCGGAGAATAAAGTGACATGTAAATATCATCAAGTCTAGCATCGGGGCCAATAAAAGATAGGATATCATTTTTAAAATAGTTAATATTTTTAACTATAAGATGAGCAATTTTGTCATCAATATCCCTACATATTTGAAAGCCGTACTTATCAAATGAATTATTAAAATAATTTTTATAATTAAAATCAATATGATTAATTTTTTTATGAAAAATATAACCATTTATAATTGAATTTATATTAACGCCAAGATCATAATAATTAATAGTTTTTGTAATATTTTTCTTTGAAATAATTTCTTTAAAAATATTTTTTATTTTTTTATAAAGTGAAAGCATATTAGTTTTTTATGAAGTTATTAAGGTTAGAAAACGGTTTTAAGCCAACTCCCAATTTATTTAAAAGGGTATTTCCATTGTTAAAATAATTAATAATAAAATCATGATTAATATTCCTTAGATTACTTTCTACTGGTAATGAGGTATGAAAATAATTCAATATATGATCACAAATATCAATTCTTTCAAATAATAATTTTTCACATTTATTTAGTCTAGAATTTTTATCTAGATAATAGTGAAAAATTGGTAAGCCATAAATTGCTGCCTCCACTGTAAATGTCGTACCTAAACTCATGAAAACATCACATTTTTCAAGATAAATTAATCTTTCAGAAGGGCTGCCAAAATTTATTCTCTCTTCACTAAAATTATATCTCAATCGTCGATCCCCTTCAATTGCTTGGATAGTTATATTTGGCAATTCAAGCAAAGGTGAATATTGATTTATTTCAACGGTTGGATAAGGTCGAATGAGAAATCTATGCCGCAAATTCTCATTTATAGATTTTTTGGCAATTAACTTTATTAACTCAATCTCTGCATCGCCCAAAATTTCTTTACCATATGCGCAGGCATATCCAATTATGATGTCTGAATTTTGCATCTTACTACAAACATACTTTTTGCAACCTAATTTATAAAATTCATCAAAAATACGTGGGCCTGAAGTTAAATATTTTTTATTTTTAAGTTTATGAGTTTTAATAATATCCACCCACATAGACTCTCCCCATACTATAAATCTATCTGCACTTCTATAAATTTGTGTATAGAAAGAATTATCCCAAGATTTAACACTAGCGACTATTTTAAATCCAGAAATTTTGAATAAATTAATAGCAACAATTAGCATTGGCTGGTGAATTATTAATAAATTAACAATTGCTGCTCTTCTATTTAGTCTAAATTTTTTATTTTTAATTGAGTTATATAATTTAATGGGAAATATACATACATCTTCATAATATGGAAGTTTATTGTTAATATAAGATACTTTCTTTAATCTCCAAATGATATTGACAATTAATCTTGTTAAAATATTTGAAGAGTAGAAATTTCTTTTCGGAAAAAAAATATCAGTATTAGATTCTGCAGTTTTAGAAAATAAATATGATAATTTCATCCATAATTTTATTAAAAAAAATATATTAGAGTTAATTTTTTTTAATCGGACATAATGTAAATGTATCCCTTTAATTGAATGCTCAGTTGAAGTAACTATTATTAAGTGTTTTATTTCTCTCTTTAATAGTTGAATTTCATAGATTTCTTTGGGGTTAAGTAAATCATCAGTAAAGTAATATGTATACATTTTATAAAAAGTTGGTAATTTATTTTGAAAAATTAATATAAATTAATTATAAACTTGAAAAATAATATAATTATATCTAGTAGTAATTAAACTTTAAATCTTAATTTAAAAATTCATTGATCTTAGAATCACACAAGGTTAATAAAACCATAAGCTTATTAATAATAATATTAATTTTTACTATTTAGTATACGTAATACTAACCAGTAAGTAAATATTAAAGATAATACTCCACCAAATGTATATGCATATGATGAAAGAAAAGGTCCTCTTAATATGAAAATAGTAGAAACTGAAATATATATTGATATAATTTTCATAAAAATATTATTAGATTTATAAAATAAATCCATAAAAAAAACAATTACAGCAATGATTCCTGAAAATAATATAACGCCTAGAACTCCAAAATCTAAATATCCCTCAAAAACAAACGGGAAAGATATATTTGTCATCCAATGATGATAATTTTCAACCATGTATTCACCAAGCATTTTACCAGAGGCTATTGGCTTTGAATCCCATAAAATTCTAGGAATAAAAAAAAGTAAACTACCTGCAATTTGTTTACCATTAGTAAACCCATTTTTCTCAACCATATCTAGACCTGATATTCCATTTGCCCAAGCATCATAATGAATTGTATTAAATACAGTAATAAATTTAGTTACTGGATCAATATGAGGATTTCGATATGCAGATATAATCTCACCTAATGGAAAAAATATTATCATAGATATCAACATAAATGTAATGATTCTCATGTTATTATTTAAAATATTTTTAGCTGCAATAAAAAATAAAAATAAAAATGCAATTCCAAAACCCGATCTATTTTCAATAAGAGGATTTTTAAAAAATAACGCTAATAATAAAATTAGTATTAAATATAAATAATGTTTTTTTATTCCGTATGTTGATATGAAAAGTGCTGAAATTGCAATTGGAATAAAGAAAATTGTCTTTGTTAATAAAAGAATAATTATTCCATTATAATCTTTATAAGCTTCATAGCTTTGTGAAAATTTCAACAATTCATTTAGATTTAATAAAATAAAAGGCATCATTAAAGCAAATGAAACTTTTAATAAAAAACTAGCATTTAAATTTTCCAGTCCGTAAACTTTTGATGGTTTTATTACTACTTTTTCAGTAAGGAATTTATATATTGCAAGATAAATTAAAATCGAAATTGAAATAAGTATATTTCCATTTATTATCAAATTTTGAGACATTGGAAATGTGTTAATTAATTCAGAGTACTCTGACTTTCTTATCTGAATTATTGGTGATAAATAAAAGAATAGGTACGAGAATACTAGTAAAGAGCATGATGCTATACTTACTTCATTCAACACTTTTACCAAGTAAAAATAAAGTATATTTAGAGATAATAAAATTATCGAGAATGACACTTTTACTTCTAATGTCATATCAGTTATAATTAGGATAAAAATTGATATAAGATTAACAAATAGTCCGATTTTAATTTTTAATTTATACACTTAATTCTTTCTTATGAATATTTTACATATTGGTAAAAAATATTATCCTGACCATGGCGGCATTGAGTCCGTTACAAAAATTCTTGCTGAAGCATCTATTAATTATGGTAATAATGTTTCAGTTTGTTGCTTTACAAATAATACTAAACTATCTTCAAAAATTGATTATATTGCAGATGTTAAAATATTAAGATGTCATAGTATTTTTACATTACTATCTCAGCCGATATCACTTATATATATATATAAAATTATTATTGAATCCAGAAAAGCTGACATTATTCATTTTCACTTTCCAAATATTTTAGCGATATTAGCTTTACCTTTCATTAATAATAAAAAAATACTTTTAGTACATTGGCATAGCGACATCCTCAAAAATCCTAGTATTCTTTTATTGTTGAAACCACTAATAAATTATCTGCTTTATCGCTCAAGTACTATTATTACGACTTCAGATTCATATAAAAATTCTTCGCATCAATTGAAAAATCATTTGCACAAAACATCTTCAATTCCACTTGGAGTTAAATCACCTATTTTTAACTATAACTTAATAACAAAACGTTTTAAAAATCCATCTAAATACGTTATTACAGTTGGTAGGTTAGTTGGTTATAAGGGTTTTGAAACTCTAATTTCATCATTTAAATTTGTAAATCAGGATATTCATTTATTAATAGTTGGTAGCGGCGAATGTTATGGTCATCTAACAAACTTAATTCATGAAAACAAACTAAATAACAGAGTAAAAATTCTGACAGACATAAATGATGAAAAACTTCAGTCTTTATATGAAAATTCTTTTCTTTTTTGCCTTCCCTCAATAAGTAGAGCCGAAGCTTTTGGAGTTGCTGCAGTAGAGGCGCTCTCATATGGATTGCCGATCATTGCATCTAATCTCTATGGATCTGGATTACCTTGGGTTAATCAGCACAAAATTACTGGTTTAAATTTTAAAACAGGTTGCATCTATGATCTAGCAAAATCAATAAATCATATTGCCAATTCTGAACATTTATATCGTATTTATTCAAGCAATTCAAGAGCTAGATATCTTAAGGAATTTACTTCAGAAATTTTTACCAGTAGATTTTCTGAGATTTATAAGAGTATTTCTTCCAACTAATATTAGTTCATAAAAAATTAGGCCCAGCAAATATCCTAAAACTGCACTAAAAGTTAAAAGCATGATGCTTGAATATTTTTGAATTTTGATACTTTCAAGCTCCATTACTCTTGCTTTTTCTAAACTTTCAAAAAGTGAACTTTGGGCATCCTTAATTTCATTCTCTAGGTGAGTTATTCTTTCTTCGAAATATTTACAATATTTTTCATCGTCTTGAAGATTACATCTCTTATATTCGTCATATAAATAATCATATTTGCGCAGGTTATAAATTATTTCTTTACTAAATAACTTAATATTATTTTCTATTCTATTATTCTGCTCTTCAACTATATATTGACCGATCAACTCAAGAATCCACAATGACTCGTTAGATTTAGAGTCCTCAAATGTTAACTCAAGATATTTTGACCTTAAGACTTTAGCACTTTCCATTGCTTTAATTGCATTGACATATTCTAAAGTACCTCTATTTATACCTAGTTTATCCAAAACTTTATTTTGATATGTTATTGATTTAAGATTTTGCACAGCTTTTTCAGCAGAATTTAGCGATCCAAACTTAACAAAAGCCTCTGATATAAGCACCCTATTAAGATATTTTTCTTCATTAAAATTACTATTGAAAACTAGACAACAAAAGGTAGAACTAATGCCAAATATTAACCCATAAATATATTTTTTATTTTCAGTTTTGCTCATGGTTTAGATTTAATTGAGTGGATGTTTCATGGTTATTGGATTTAAATTAATTTTTTTAATCTTAACGGGTGTTTTGTTTAAAAAATTATTAATCCTTCGATTAATAGTGATTCATACTTTAAAATGCTTATGAAGACCATCCGTCATCTATGATAATATTCTGCCCATTAATATATTGGGATTTGGGGCTTAGTAAAAAGATTAAAGCATCAGTAATATCATCAGGATTTAACATGCCCTTTGACTGAGAATAAGAAGCATATTTTTTTTGAAAATTCTCTGGCTGAGAGTTTAAAATTCCACCTGGACTTAAGCAATTAAATCTAATGCCGCTACCCTTAAAGTATTTAAGCATGTAGCTATTTAAATGAATTAATGCAGATTTCACGGCTGCGTACTCCACTGGCATAGTCATTTGAGTATTGTCGTAAATATCAAAACGAGGTGGTATCTTTCCATAAATAGACGAAATCGTGATGATATTACCAATTCCTTGTTTTTTAAAATACATAGCAAACTGCTGAGAAGTAAGGAAATAACCTCCAAGATGTAAGTTGATATTTTCACAAAAATCTGAATATTCAACATCTTCAAATTTCCGTCCATAATTTTCATTTTTGGGATAGGCGTTGTTAACTAATCCATCAATTCTTCCAAATCTTGTGTGCAAATCATTAATAACTTTTTGTATAGAGTCCTTGGAGGTTATATCAATTTCCACTGCAAATGCCCGATCGACACCAAACTCTTCATTAATCTGATGAGCTATTCGTTGAGCACTATCAAGTTGAATGTCAGCAACGATAGGTGTTCCACCGCATGAAGCTACAGCTTTACAAAAATTTTGACCCAACAAGCCTGCGCCACCCGTAATAACAATAATACTTTTATCAATCTTATTGATATTCATAGTTTTATATCAACCATTAAATTAATGCGTCATTTTTGAAGAGAATTTCATTTTTTCTAAAGTTAATAATTAAGATTAATATTTACATTTGATTTTATCTAAACATTTTTTAATTATATTTTCGAAAAACTGGTTTGATAGCAGGCCCCATTAAATATTTACTTACACCTTCATCTAAAGCCTTTTTATACACTTTAAAAGTTTCATTGACTGCATTCATTGTTGTATCCAACTCATCATCGCCATGGGCTAAGCTAATAGCAATCCAAGGCATCAAAACACCGTTCTTAATCATTTCCTGACTAAATAAAGTCCGAAAAGAGGTGGAAACTTCTTTAGTCGCATCTAACGTTACATAACTCAATGAAATTGCTGGTCCTTCTAACTTAAAATAATTTTCAATATTATGTTGCTGCGCCAACTTAAGAAAACCATCTTGAAGCCTTTGACCATACTGCCAAAGGTGACGGCAAACATTTTGTTCTCGATATACATTCACGGTTTCTATAAACGCTCCCAAGCCTGACATTTCCCCACCATGCGTAGTAGACAGAAGGAAAGTCCTCTCTGCACCGGGCGTTTTGATATTACCCACTTCCATAACCTCACGACGTCCACCAACTGCCGCAACAGAGAATCCGTTAGCCATACCCTTACCAAAGGTGGTTAAATCTGGCATCACGCCGAAGTAAGCCTGGGCACCTTGAAGATGCCACCTGAAACCCGTAA
>JACCDN010610233.1_pt1 | contig 10630 bp, 10 predicted proteins | sample 7441691 | NCBI WGS metagenome assembly JACCDN01 (sample SAMN15323439, study PRJNA562643) | freshwater metagenome | isolation source: river surface water | place: USA:Blue River Watershed | collected 2017-08-16
GTGCCTTGTGGTTGGCGCAGTCGGGGCTATAACCAAAGCTTCATGCTCGCGAGCCTTGAGGGTTTCAAGCACCCTCACGACTGAGTTGGTGACACCGTTAATCTGAGGCAGAAAGCTCTCGGTAACAATCGCAACTCTTAGGCTCACGCCCACAGACTAAAAACTCTCGGTAAAGACCTTGGGGGCTTGGAGTAAATGCCCAGTTAATTGCTGGGGTAGAAATTCACCGCTCCGCGAACCCAAACGGTGACCCGCATTCCAACCTCTGGAGCGAAGGGTCCATTGGAACGAGCACGGATCTTAATCTTTGGCGTCTGCACCTCAACCACGGCGTCGTGGCCGAAGAAGACTCTGCCCACCACCTCGCTGTCACCCTGGGGATTTGGCTGCAGATAAAAGTTCTCGGAGCGAATTGCAACCACTCCCCGCTCACCATCAGTCACGGAGTTCAATGCCGAGAGCTTGCCCAGATCAGTTTGAATCTTGCCATCGAGAACAACTCCGTCGACAAGGACAGAGTCGCCTAAAAATGTTGCGATGCCTAGGTCTGCAGGTGCGTTGTAGATCTCGGTTGGTGCACCCGCCTGGATGATCCTGCCATCTCGCAAAACTGCAACCTTCTCAGCCAAGGAGAGTGCTTCTTCCTGGTCGTGAGTGACCAGGATCGCGGTCGCATTCTCAGCCTTGAGTATGCGCTTCACATCCTCGCGCAGCCTTGTTCGGAGCTCCTGGTCTAGGGCACTAAATGGCTCATCGAGCAAAATCAGCTTCGGCTTTGGAGCAAGTGCTCTGGCTAGTGCAACGCGCTGCTGCTGACCTCCAGAGAGTGATGCAGGTTTGCGATTGGCATACTCCGTCAGCCCAACCAACTCCAACAACTCTTTGACTCTCGCTGCCTTATTCGCTGACTTACTGAGCCCAAAACCGATGTTGTCGGCGACTGAAAGGTGGGAGAAAAGCGCTGAATCCTGAGGCACAATCCCGATGCCACGGTTTTCAGGCAGCACGAAAACATCGTCGTCGGCGACCACCTGATTGTCCAGGACTATGGTGCCTGAGCTTGGTCTATCGAAGCCTGCGATTAGTCGAAGCAGGGTCGACTTACCAGCCCCTGAGGCACCCAGGATCGCTGTCAACTCTCCACGATTGGCATGCAGACTCAAGTCCTGCAGCACGAACTTGTCGGTGTAGCTAATCGAGAGATTGGAAATCTTCAACATTAGTTAGCCACCTCCGATACTGCTTTTCTGGCCGATGCGTTCAAGGCTAGAGCAGGTATGCCGGCCAGCAGCACCAAAAGCAATGCATAGGGTGCTGCCTGGGCGAAAGCTAGCTCCTCTGTCGCGCTCCAAAGTCGAATGGCTAGGGTCTGCAGCTCTGTTGGACGAAGTAGCAAGGTTGCAGGCAATTCCTTCAGCACCGTGAGTGAAACCAATGCGGCACCGGCAACAATTCCGGGAGTTGCCATCGGCAGCACAACCTTGGTGAGTGTTTTGTTGCCTTTGACTCCAAGCGAGCTGGCCACCTGTTCAAGTGAATAAGGCACTTGAGCAATCGGTGTGGCGATCGCACTGAGTGCGTTTGGCAGGAAGAGAATCAAATACGCAAACACCAGTAGCCAAACCGTTTGATAAAGATTGGGCAGCAGGTTGGCCCCGATGAAAACTAGTGATAGGGCAACCACAATCGCCGGCAGGGCATGGGTGGCCCAGATAGAAAACTCGATCCCTTTCGCAAAACGTGATGGGAACCTGACCACCCACAAAGCGACCGCTAGCGCTACCAGCGCGATTAGCAGCCCCGATCCAAAGGCGACCGAAGCACTACCCACAAGAGCGTCAAAAATCTCATGCAAGTCAGCGGATGAACTTCCGATGATGCTCCAGCGAACAAGAGCAAACATTGGCACCCCAACACCAACGGTGGCAAGGGATAGCAGGGTAAGAATTGCGACCGAAGCCATTGCTCCAAGCTCCACGCGCTTCGAGCGCTGCATCGCCGTGCGCTGAATCTGATAGTCCCCTCTGTATCTGCGCTCAAACCAAATCACCATCAGGGTAAGCAGAATCAAAACCAGGGCCAGGGCAGCAGCTGAGGTGCGATCGAAGCTAAGTCGATAGGCGTTGTAGATGGCCCTGGTAAAGGTGTCAAAGCGCAGGATTGAGATCGCACCAAACTCACTCAATGTGTAGAGCGCGACCAAGAGACTTGACGCTGTTGCAGCAGCCCGAACCTGCGGCCAGGTAACTCGAACCAGAACTGCCAATTTGCCCAGTCCCAAACTTCTTGCAACCTCTTCAGCAGCAACATCGGTGCGAACCAAAGCCGCCGAGACCGCGATGAAAACGTAAGGACTGGTTGCCAGCGACAGCACTATCCATGAAGCGAAGAAACCTGAGAAGCCGGGGAAGGTTGCAGTGAAGGCAAACGCCAGCACGTAGCTCGGGATAGCTAGTGGCAGTGTTGCCAGTACTGCAAAGACACCGGGAAAGCGCAAATTTGTTCTGGTTACCAACCAAGCTTGGAAAAACCCGATGACCAAAGCAGTCAAAGTGACAGAGCCGACCAACAGCACTGTGTTTAGTAGTAGCTCAAGAGTCCTTGGGCGCAGTAATTCTGCGATTGCCTTCTCAGAACCCTGACCCAATCGAACAAGTAAATATCCAAGCGGCAACAAGGCCGCCAGGGCAGCAAAAACCCCCAGCACCACGATAAGGACTGGGGGTTTTCGCATAGCCTGGCTAGATTAGCCCAGCTTGCCTGATTAGCTCTAGGGTCTGCTCGAGAGCATCTAGGTCATTCAGGTCAAAGTCTGGGGATGGGATCTCACTAAGTGGCAGCTCGCCCTCGAGAGGTTCAACGCCTGAAACCAATGGGTATTCACCGGTCTCATCCACGAAGTACTGCTGGCCCTTTTGGGAAAGAAGGTACTCAACGAAAATCTTGGCGCTTGGGTTATCGCTCAGGATTCCAACACCGGCAACGTTGCGAAGGTTGCCGACATCTTTACCCTCGAACTGAGCCAATTTTGACTTCATGTTTTCGGTTCCGATTTCCTTGGACTTGGCGAACCAGTAGTAGTGGTTGATTAGGCCCATGTCGATTTCACCCGCCTCAACGGCATCCAAAATCGCGCCATTCTTTTCATAGACAACGCCGTTTACCTTCATGGCCTCTAGCCAGTCGAGGGTCTTGGCATCGCCCTCCAAAACTCGCATTGCGGTCACAAATGCTTGGAAGGAAGCGTTGGTCGGCGCGATGGCAACTCGTCCCTTGTATTCGGGGTTCGCTAGATCAAACACGGACTTTGGTAGCTCTGTCACCCGCTCTGGGTTGTAGTTCAAGACGCGAACGCGACCGGAGACACCAATCCAGGATCCATCTCTGGCACCGTATTCCGGTGCAACTAGGTCGCGAACGTTCTGGTCCAGGGTCTTGAGTAATCCTGCCTTGGAGACTGCACCGAGTGCTCCCGCGTCCTGGGCAAAGAAGACATCAGCCGGGGTGTTGGTGCCTTCTTCCAAGATCTGCGCTGCAAGCTCGGCACTTCCCGCGTAGCGAACCTCAACCTCAATGCCTGTGTCGGCGGTGAATTGATCAAGTAATGGCTGAACTAGTTCTTCACTTCGACCTGAATAGATCACCAGTGGTTGTGACTCTGAGGTTGCCTCAGTTGAGGACTGGGTTGACTCGGTGGCCTGCGGGGCACAACCCGCCAAAGAAATTACAGCCGCCAAAGCGACTACGAATCCAAAGGACTTTTTCAATTGCTTCCTAACTAAAAAGAGCACGGGATTGCCCCCGTGCTCTGAATAGGTTAGGTAAACCTAACTAGTTTGTCAATTGCCTCTTTTTGCGTCGATTTCGGCGATCAGGTTCTCGACCAATGCCTGGATCTCGTCGCGAATCGGACGAACATCCTCAACACCCTTACCAGCTGGATCCTGCAGTTTCCAGTCCAGGTAGATCTTGCCTGGGTAGAACGGGCAGGAATCTCCACAGCCCATGGTGATGACGTAGTCGGATGCACGAACATCCTCATCGGTCAGAACTTTCGGCTTGGCAGCAGAGATGTCGATTCCCAACTCGGCCATTGCCGCAACTGCCGAAGGGTTCACGTGATCCCCCGGCATGGTTCCGGAAGAGCGGACCTCGACACGGTCGCCGGCGAGGTGGTGTAAAAAGCCCTGGGCCATCTGACTGCGACCCGCGTTGTGAACGCAGACGAACATTACGGATGCGATTGGGTTAGTCATGTTCTGCTTTCTTTCCTTTGAGTAACTTTGATGCCGCTAGGGCCAAGACCATGCCGAGTATCTGAGCGGCAATGAATCCAGGTAGTGAAGCTGGGGAAATTGAACTTGGGGCATCCGAGAAGATGCGGCCAAAGCTCACCGCTGGATTAGCAAAAGAGGTCGACGAGGTAAAGATGTGGCCGGCAACAATCCAGAGCGCCACCGCGGCTGGGATGAAATTTGGTCGGCTATCGACAAGCAGCAAGATTGCCAGCACCAATCCAAAGGTCGCTACAACCTCACCCAGAAACAGACCGCCACCGAGCCGATCGACCGAGCTGATTGAAAGGGCTTGTTTCTCGAACATGAGGTTTGCTAGGGCAGCCCCAGATGCAGCTCCTAAAAATTGAGCGAGCACATACCCAAGGAACAGCGGCAATCGGAGCTCTTTTCTGGTCAAAAAGGCCAGGGAAACCACCGGGTTGAAGTGAGCTCCGGAAAACTGTGCGAGGGCAGAGATGCTGACGAACAAGACAGCACCTGCAGACAGCGCGATCATCAGTAAGCCAAGTGAAGACGGGGCTTCAAGATCGGCAACCATGTGACCAGCACCCAGCACCGTTGTCACAATCAATGCGGTGCCGAGATACTCAGCAAACAGTGAGCGAAGAGTTGCCATGGAATTTCATTCCTGAGTTAGAGTTGAACATAGATAAGTATCTATGTCTGGATAGACGACTGTCTATTAGGGTCAGGTGAACAATTGGTGACGAAAATCCCACTGCAGCTATTGGAGTGTGCTCCAGCGCCGGGAACCGAGCCGCTGGCTCGCTCAAGCGCCGAGGGCATTGCGGAGCTGCTAAAGGCAGTTGCCGACCCGACCAGATTGCAGCTCTTGGCGATGATTGCAAACACTGAGCAGCAAGAGGATTGCGTTTGCAATCTAACCGGGCCCCTGAAGCTATCGCAACCCACCGTGAGCCACCACCTAAAGAAACTTGCCGAGGTAGGACTTATCTCTCGCGAGCGCCGCGGCACATTGGTTTGGTATTCGCTCAACAAAGAGCGCTGGAACGAAATAGCAAAGTTGTTTGACTAGGAAAGAGGAACAAATGGCAAAGGTAGAGATTCAGATCGAGGGCATGACCTGCGGTCACTGTGCGATGAGCATCACTAAGGAGCTCACGGCTCTAGGTGGTGTTGGCGAGGTAAAGGTTGACCACGCCGCTGGCAAGGCTGAGGTATCGGTAGATGGCGTTAGCAACGAGCAGCTGGCTGATGCAATTGCTGAGGCTGGTTACAAGGCGACTGGTTTTGCAACCCTAAATGCCTAATAACCTCACCGAGCTCGAGATCGAGGGCATGACCTGCACGGCATGCGCTCGAAGGGTTGAAAAGGGCCTGAATAAGGTTCCTGGAGTCACTGCCTACGTCGACTTTGCAACCGAAAAAGCTCATCTGCAATTCGAATCTGCAGTCGATATTGACTTGGTGAAAAAAGCCGTTGAGGACGCCGGCTACAAAGTCGGTGAGGGGAAGCCTGAACTTCAGGCACTTAGGCCGAAACTCTGGATTGGGGTGATTCTCTCTGCCCTCGCAATGGCATTTGCCATGATCCCGCAGCTGAGTTTCCCTGATGTGCATTGGCTGGTATTCGCACTTTCGACACCGGTGTTTTTATACGTGGCAGCTCCATTTCACATCGCGGCCATCAAAAATCTCAGGCACCTCGACAGCACCATGGACACCTTGGTGTCACTGGGCTCCACAGTTGCCTACGCCTACTCGGTTTATCTGATTTTCTCAGGCATGCACCACACCTACTTTGAGGTAGCGGCAGTTGTGCCAACGGTTGTACTAATTGGACGCTACATCGAAGTGCGAGCAAGAAGAAGTGCTACCGACTCAGTTAGAGCCCTGCTTAGTGCGATTCCGCAAACGGCCTTCATCGAGCGCGATGGGCAAAGAGTCGAGGTCGACACCTCGAGCGTCAAAAAGGGTGACCTGGTATTGGTGGCAGCCGGCGAACGCATTCCAGTTGACGGTGTTCTGCAATCGGCTAATGCGACCATTGACACCTCTACCCTCACGGGTGAATCTCTGCCCTCTGAACTAGTGACCGGAGCGACCGTCACCGCGGGTGCCACCTCGCTCTCAGGAGAGATACGTGTTCTCGCAACCGCAAGCAGTGCAACCTCGAGACTGAGTCAGATAGCCGATTTGGTCCGCGAGGCAACGAGTCAAAAAACCAAGCTGGCATCACTCACAGATCAGATCTCATCGGTTTTTGTCCCCGCCGTGATTGTGATTGCAATCGGCACGTTCTTGGTCTGGGGGATGGCCTTCGGCGACTGGACCAAGGGCTTTGAGGCAGCGGTTGCAGTGCTTGTGATTGCCTGCCCGTGTGCTCTCGGCATTGCCGTGCCGATGAGCCTTGTAGTTGCAACTTCGGTTGGGGCGAAACGATCAGTTGTGATCCGAAACCCTGATTCACTCCGCGAGCTTGCTGGCACAAAGACTGTGATCTTTGACAAGACCGGCACCCTTACCGATGGGCAGCTGAAGGTGGTCAACTCACGCGGTTTAGGTGACGTTGGGGCAGCAACAATGCTGGCCTATGCCGCAGCCGTTGAGGCTGGGTCCAGTCACCCAGTGGCAAAGGCCATTGCCAAGCTGTCAAATGCAAAGACGGCTACCGACATCAAGGAGATCCCAGGTGTCGGTTTGGTCGGCTTGGTCGATGGTATTGAGGTTCACGTTGGCAAACCGCAGAGCTATCAGAATCAAGCAGAGCTTGATCGAGCGTTAGCGCTTGCTGGCCCCAATACTTTGGTTGTGGTGTCTTGGGAGGGATGGGCCCATGGCCTAATCGAACTAAGCGATGAGATCAAGCCCGGTTCGAGACAGGTAATTGAAGAGCTTTCGAACCTGGGTCTGACAACCATGCTGCTGTCCGGCGATGCTCCACGACGAGTTGAAGAAGTGGCAAACATTCTTGGCATTGAGAAATACCAAGGCGGCGTCTCGCCCGAGCAAAAACTCGATGTGGTTAGGTCCGCATCTCACCCGGTAATGGTTGGCGATGGCATCAACGACGTGGCGGCACTGAGCGCTGCAAAAGCTTCAATTGCCATGGGTTCAGGCTCACATGCAGCACAGTCGGCAAGCTCAATTACCATCCTCGACGATTCACCCGCTGCAATCCCATTTGCGTTGCGGCTGGCAAAGAAAACCCATCGCAACATCTACCAAAACTTAGGTTGGGCCTTTGGCTACAACATTCTGCTTATCCCAGTTGCCGCAATTGGACTTCTGAATCCGATGCTGGCGGGGGCTGCCATGGCTTTTTCTTCGGTCTCGGTGGTGGCAAACGCCCTACGCCTGAGATGGCAAGATGGTAGTAAGACGAAGGAGTCGTAGTTGTTTACCCCCGCTGATGAAAAACGTGTTCTCGATCTAGTACCAACCGGAGTTTATGTTGGTGGTGAGTGGCGGGCAGCCTCTGACGCTAAGACGCTGGACGTCATTGATCCAGCAACCGGCAAGGTTCTAAAAACTATTTCCGATGCCTCCTACGAGGATGGCCAAGCAGCGCTCGAAGCAGCTCACCAAGCTCAGGCTGATTGGGCAAGGACAGCTCCTCGCGTCAGAGCAGAACTACTTCGCGCTGCATTTGAAAAAGTCACCGAGATGGCAGATGACTTCGCGATGCTGATGTCGATGGAGATGGGTAAGCCGTTTGCCGAGGCCAAGGGCGAGGTTGCCTATGGTGCCGAATTCTTGCGCTGGTTCTCCGAAGAGGCACCAAGAATCTATGGCCGTTACTCGACAGCCCCTGATGGCAAGAACCGACTAATAGTTTTGAAAAAGCCGGTTGGCCCAGCACTTCTTATAACCCCATGGAACTTCCCGCTCGCGATGGCAACCAGGAAGATCGCTCCAGCAATTGCAGCCGGCTGCACCATGGTTCTAAAGCCAGCCGCGCTCACCCCACTAACCTCACAGCTATTCGCAAAGGTGCTAGAAGACCTAGGTCTACCAAAGGGTGTGCTGAACGTAATCACCACCACAAACCCTCAAGAGGTCACTGGTCCACTGATCAAGGACGACCGTTTGAGAAAGCTGTCCTTCACCGGATCAACCCCGGTTGGTCGAAAGTTGATTGCTGACTCGGCTCACCAGGTTTTGCGAGTTTCAATGGAGCTCGGTGGCAATGCCCCGTTCCTGGTATTCGAGGATGCAGATATCGACAAGGCCGTCGAAGGAGCGATGCTTGCAAAGCTTCGCAACATGGGTGAGGCCTGCACAGCAGCCAATAGATTTATTGTCCACGAGAGCGTGGCCGAGGAGTTCGGTCAGAAGCTAAGTCAGCGCATGTCAGCCCTAAAGGTTGGTCGTGGTCTGGAGGATGGCACAAACATCGGGCCACTAATCGAGGAGCGCGCTCGTCAGGGAGTCCACCTACTGGTTCAGGATGCCAAGGACAAGGGTGCGAAGGTTTTACTCGGTGGAGAGATTCCAGCCGGTGAGGGATACTTCTACCCACCAACAGTTTTGGTCTCTGTCCCTGAAAGCTGCGACATTCTGAAGAACGAAATCTTTGGACCGGTTGCCCCAATCTGCACCTTCAAGACCGAGGATGAAGCAGTCCGTATGGCAAACAACACCGAGTATGGTCTGGTTGCCTACGCCTTCACACAGGATCTCAACCGAGGCCTTCGCCTTGCAGAGAAGCTCGAGGTTGGCATGTTCGGCCTGAACACCGGACTGGTGTCAAACCCTGCGGGACCATTCGGTGGTGTGAAGCAATCCGGTCTGGGTCGCGAAGGCTCACAGGAGGGAATCGAGGAATACCTCGAGACCGTCTATGTGGGTATTGCTGACCCTATGGCCTAAAGGCAGCTATGACATCGGTTAGACACAGAGTGCTACTGCACCACGGCTACACCAACAAAAGGCCTGAGGGTCACTGGCTTCGACTAACCGCTCAAACATTACGAAATCGTGGACATCAGGTTTGGTATCCACAATTCCCGTCCCCAGATGCGCCAGTCACTAGCGATTGGCAAAACCTGATAGCGCAAGAGTCGGCGATGATGGACGAGGTGGAGGGTGGCGAGAAGATCGCCATCACCCACTCGCTTGGTTGCATGAACTGGTTGTTGGCAGCTCGAGTGGGACTTTTCACGACTCCATTCGATCGAGTACTGCTCGTTGCCCCACCCGACCCACAGCCACTTGGACAAAACCCAAACATCGAGGGCGAGCCGCTGAACATAAACGATCCCGCTTTGATTGAGGCAGCGCACAAGTGGGCCAAGAGTTTGACAGTGATCGCAAGCGACAAAGACCACTGGCTGCCGAGGGGAATTGGAATCTATGAGGAGGCCTTGGGGTTGGAGGCAGTCATCTTCCCAGGGGCTGGACACTTCTCACTCGATGACGGCTTTGGTCCGTGGCAAGGTTTGTGGAACTGGGTTGAAAGCGCAGACCCCAAGGACCTTACTTCGCGCTAATTCCCTTTGCCTTCGCGAGGACTGCAACCCAGATCAGCAGCAATCCGGCCAGCATGCCCATGGCCATGGTGGCAATGATTGCCGCCTTTGGATCAGCCAAGACCATCAGGGTGAGCAGTGTCGGCGATAGTGCTCCGACGATTTTGCTCAGCATCATTACATAGCCCTGGCGCTGACCATAACTCTGAGCGCCGAAAAACAGAAGCGGCAAAGAGCCCCTGATAAAGGGGTTCAAACCAACCCCGATGCCGTGCAGAATCACAAATGGCAATAGACCGTTTACCCCAAACAGCAAGACAAAGATGACACCGAGTGGGTGTGCGGCGATAGAGATTGCCGCAACCGTGATTGGTCCGGTCTTTTTGCCGAGTGCAACCAGCAGAATGCGAGCGAAGACTTGAGATGGCCCCAATATCACAGCAGCTAGAAGCGCCAGCTGCTCGCTAGCTCCAAGCTCGGTGAGCAAAAACGGCAGGGTGGTGTTCACAGAGGAAACGATGAACCCCTCCAGGGCGAACATCAGTGCGAAGACGATCAGCAGTTTGTCGAACTTCAACCCGCGCTTGATGATCTTCTGAATTGGACCAGTCATCACGTCTATCTCGCGCTGTTCACTGCGCGGGATAGTGGCGTGGAGCGGGAGCGAAACAAACAGGTGCATTGCCGCCCAGAACAAAACCGCCGTCTGCCAACCAAATTGGGTATTTAGCAAGCTGGTTAGCGGCCAAGAGATGGTTGAAGAGAATCCGGCAAAAACCGTGATGCCTGCAATGACTCGATTGGAGTTCTCTTTGAAGAAGGCAACCGCGGTTGCAAAGGCGGAGTCATAGTTACTCATCGATCCACCAATGCCGATGACTGCCCAGGCAACAAAGAGCA
>JACCDN010012784.1_pt1 | contig 10628 bp, 7 predicted proteins | sample 7441691 | NCBI WGS metagenome assembly JACCDN01 (sample SAMN15323439, study PRJNA562643) | freshwater metagenome | isolation source: river surface water | place: USA:Blue River Watershed | collected 2017-08-16
AGCTAAATGGCAGCTGCCAAAAGACTGAACTACACTCTAACTATGTATCGCACATTAAAAAGCTGTCTCTTTCAGCCCTGTATCAGTTTTTTGACCAAAGACCGCCCTTATGAGGGGATCCCCCTCTGTGATTTTGAACGGATCCGCTATGAAGTCCGCCCCTGTGATATTTTACTCATAGAAGGACGATCCCAGGTCAGTGATATTATTCGATCGATTACTCAAAGTTCTTGGTCCCATGCGGCTTTGTATATTGGCCGTATTCATGAAATTGAAGATCCGAAACTCCGTAATCTATTGGCTACACACTTCCCAGGACCCGCCGATAGCCAATTAATCATAGAAGGTATGATGGGACGTGGCACGATTGTCAATACTATTTCTCATTATGCCAATGATCATGTGCGTGTTTGTAGACCTAGAGGACTTGCCAGGATCGATGCACAAAAAATTATTGAATATGCCGTTCATAAAATAGGGACAGCCTATGATATGCGGCACATTCTTGATTTGGCACGCTTTCTTGTACCCTGGACGATTATACCCAGACGCTTTCGATCGCGGTTATTTGAGTACAATCCCGGCGAAAACACTAAAACAGTGTGCTCCTCGATGATCGCAGAAGCTTTTGATTCAGTTAATTTTCCTATTTTGCCCTTGGTAAAAACCAATGCTGAAGATAAAGTGGAATTTATCGCCCGAAACCCAAAACTATGTACACCCAGAGATTTTGATTACTCACCCTATTTTGATATTATTAAATATCCGCTGGTGGAATTTGATGGCGCTGCCCTGTACCATAAACTACCCTGGAATAAGGATGGTTTAATGCATCATGATAAGGCTGGCATAAGGCCCCTTCACAAACAAAAAATAAAAAAGAAACGAACCTCTGTTATTCGTCGACTACACGCGAAATTTAAACACCCAAACGATCCAGCAAATCCTTTACAAAGTTAATTCTTAAAGCGGGTTCGCTTAAATCCTTTTTAAAACGCAAGCGCTGTGGTCCTTGCATTGTATAGCATTCTTTGGATTGTTGTAATAAATCAATAATGTGACGCGGATCAACCTGCGTATGATGTGAAAATTCAACATAACCACCCTGGGCGCTCGCGGTTATTTTAGCGATCTTCAAAGACTCGGCAGCCAAACTTAAGGCTGATACCTGAAATAACTGTGCGGTTTGCACCGGTAAAGACCCAAAGCGATCGATAAGCTCTATTCTTAAAGCATCCAAATCCTCACAGGTTCCTGCATTCGCGATACGTCTGTAGAGTAGCAAACGACTATGCACATCGGGCACATATTTTTCTGGAATAATCACTGAAAGCTGTAAGTCTATTTCGACTGTTTTTTGTTTGAAAGCATGATCTAAATCAAGGTTTTTTCCCTCTTTCAGACTTTGTACGGTCTGCTCTAACAATGATAAATATAAATGAAAGCCAATCGCTTGAATATTACCACTTTGTGAATCCCCTAATAACTCCCCGGCCCCACGGATTTCTAAATCATGTGTAGCCAGGGTAAAGCCTGCACCCAATTCGTCCATGTTTTCAAGGGCTTCTAAGCGTTTAATAGCATCTGAACTAATCAGTTTTTTACCGGGAATTAAGCAAAAAGCATAGGCTTGATGATGGGAGCGCCCTACCCTACCCCGTAATTGATGTAATTGTGCAAGCCCTAATTTATCAGCCCGATCGATAATCATCGTATTGGCCGTTGGGATATCAATGCCCGTTTCAATAATCGTGGTACAGACCAAAACATTAAATTTTCGATGATAAAAGTCGGACATCACGCGTTCTAACAGTGTTTCTCGCATTTGCCCATGGGCAATCACAATACGTGCACTGGGTACCAAGGTCTCAAGCCATTTTGCTTCGCGCTCTATGCTATCGACAGCATTATGTAAATAATAGATTTGCCCGCCTCGATGTAACTCGCGTAGCATAGCTTCTTGAATCAGCGCTGTATTTTTTTCACGTACAAAGGTTTTGATCGATAAACGTCTAGCAGGGGGTGTTGCAATAATAGACAGATCGCGCAGGCTGCTCATGGCCATATTCAGCGTACGAGGGATTGGCGTTGCCGTAAGCGTTAAGACATGCACTTCGGATCGTAAAGCTTTAAAAGCTTCTTTTTGTTTCACGCCGAAACGATGTTCTTCATCAATAATAACAAGCCCCAAGGCTTCGAAATGAAGATTTGCATTCAGAATGCTATGTGTGCCAATAAGTATGTCAATGGCGCCTTTTTGCATTTTTTCGAAAATGGCAGATTGTTCCGATTTATTTTTAAATCGTGATAATACTTCGATGTGTATAGGAAAGGCTGAAAATCGATCGCAAAAGGTTTGAAAATGTTGTTCTGCCAACAAAGTGGTCGGCACCAAAACGGCCACTTGTTTGCCACTTTGTACGGCTAAAAAAGCAGCCCTTAAGGCCACTTCTGTTTTACCAAAGCCCACATCGCCACAAATAACCCTATCCATGGGTTTGCCGCTGGTTAGATCGGTAATAATGCTTTCAATAGCCCTTTGTTGATCAGCTGTTTCTTCAAAAGGAAAGGCTTCGGAAAATGCCTGGTATTGTTCATCTGGATCAGCCAATCGAAGACCTACTTTTGTGGCACGACGTGCATAAATCGCTAAAAGTTCAGCCGCCACATCATGGGCTTGATCAATCACTTTCGTTTTGGTACGTTGCCATTGATCGGTACCTAGTTTAGCTAGCATCACCGTTTCTGCATGCGTACTACTGTAACGACTAATTAAATGTAAGGAAGAGACAGGCACATACAGTTTATCCGACCCTGCATAGTCCAAAAGCATAAATTCATTTTCTTGTCCAGCAAGCGTTAAACGTACCAGTCCACCATAACGCCCAATACCATGATCGATATGGACAATGGCTGTTCCAATCTTTAATTCACCTAAATCTTGAAAAGAGGCCTCTCGCAATGCTTTAGGTGTTTTCGCCAAAGATCCGCGTACGATTTTGGACACAAAATCGAATTCGCTAATCAGGACGAAGTCTTTCAGGATAAAACCCGAACCCAAGGGCGCAACGACCATACCGATGGGATCAGAACCTTTTAAAAAGGCTTCCCAACTGGGCGTATCGATAGGGTAACAGTGTATACTTTGTAAGCGTTCCTTTAAGACTTCCTTTCTACCGGCTGTTTCCACGGTAAAAAGAACCCTACCCGAAAAATTTTTAAGAAAATCGGATAATAGACTGAGTGAATAATTTTTTTCGAGCGTCAAGGGGGGTAGTTTTTCTACCAGGGCTTTTACGGTATTCTTTTGTTCGCAAGACACCGTCTGTAATGATAAATAGTTGAATTGTTTCAGAGATTGAAAGAGCTCATTGGCTTGAAAAAAAGCGCGCTGAGGGCTTAATAAGGGACGCCGTCGATCGTGTCGATAATGTTCAAACCGTGTCTGAATGTGGGTCCAATAATCTTCTGCTTGGCCTACAATATCATCGACGCCCACAATCAAACACCCTGCGGGTAAATAGTCTAACAAGGTGCTGGTTTTCTCAAAAAATAAAGGTAGATAATATTCTAAACCGGGGGATGCATGCCCCTCACTCACATCCACATAAAGACTACAGTCGCTGGGATCCCCCTCGAAGGATTCTCTAAATTGTGAGCGAAACGCTTTAATTCCTTCAGGATGAAGGGGATACTCTCTGGCAGGCAAACATTCAAAACGGTTCACGACCTTTAACGATCGCTGTGTTTCCACATCAAAGGTTCTGATAGAATCGATCGCCTCATCCACACAATCGATGCGTACAGGATAGGCACTGCCCATGGGAAACAGATCCAGAATCGATCCTCTGCAAGCAAATTCTCCATGTTCCATAACCTGGGGTACGTTTTGATAAGCGTAACGACTTAATTGTCCTTGGATCTTCTTTAAATCTAAAGCTTGACCTTTTTCAAGGATAAGCGCTTGTTTAAATAAATAATCAGGGGGGCATAAGCGATTCATCAGTGTAGAAATCGGTAATAATAAAACCCCCCGTGTCAAGGTAGGTAGCTTGTACAGTGTCTGAAGACGGGTTGAGATAATATCCTGATGCGGTGAAAAAACATCATACGGTAAGGTTTCCCAAGCAGGAAAACTTAAGACAGGTATTTCTTCTGTCTGTGCCGCTAGAAAGAAAGCCAGCGCTTCTTCCAGGCTTTGCAAAACGCGCGGATCGGGTAATAAAACAATGAGCACTCCACGATGGTGGGTTGCCATCGAAGCCAAGGCCAAGGCTAAAGAGCCGCCCACAAGATTCGTGATGCCTGCTTTAGAACCTGGTTTTAGGTCTCTAATAAGCGTATCGATATTTTCTAAAAACATGCCGGCATAGTACCAGCCGTTTCATGTTTTCATATACTGTATATAAACTTAGTATTATTTATCCGATACCTATCGGATAGTTACCGCGTTTTCGATGGTGTCTAATCGCTTCAGAACATTGAATAACCAGGCAGGAGCGATGAATCATGAAAAAAGTTAAAAAACAAAGTCCCAAAAAAGGCAATCCTTTGGAAATGTCTGCACAATATCTATTGACAGCCGATTATAAAGGAAAAGTCACCAAACTTCATATAGAAGGCTGGCGTAAAAGTCTAGGGAGTGTGGAAGCCGATTTACAAACCTTCGATCGCATGCTTGAAGAAAAGGCCTTACTCCGTTTGTCTGAAGTGAATAAAAAATTTTCACAGACCAAAAGTCTATTATCTAAAATAAGCAAAGAGCTTGAAACAGCTCACAAACAACAGGCCAAAGCAGAAGGTGAATTCGAAGAGATCTTTGAGACACCCTTTACCGAAGGTCTTTTTAGTGTGCAAGATACTGCTGCCCTAGAAACGACCCGGACTAATATGGAAAGCGTGCATTATATTTTCTTAGAGAGCAACCAACGACTTTCTGAGCTCTCGCAGCAATGCCAGTGCTTTCATGGTCATCTTGTACGGCTTGAAGATGCGTTTAATACACTTTTTTTACCCGAGCAAATTCAAGAAGCAGCTGCACAGAGTGAAGCACTGAATCAACGCTTGGAAACCATCTGCAGAACCATGGCTTCCCTCACAGTAGAGAGCGCGCATCGAAATCCGACCACCGTAGAACAAAGTTTTTCACCTTTATTCACAGCCTATGAAAAAGAGGGCAAATGCTTGACGAAAATCAAGGATCTCGGGAGGGCTGCAATACCGCTATCCGCATTAGCCACGCTTGCATCCATTCCAGCGGCACCTGCTGAAATAGATCAAACGCCTCGAGAAGAAAGACCCAGCTTGTAAAGCAAGCATTGAAAGAATGGGCTGTATTCGACTAAACTGCTAAAATGGTAACGCAAGAGTCTATACAGCCCTTCTTAGATTGGATCAGAGTGCACCCGAGTAGTGCCATGCTTGCTGTCTTTTTTATTTCACTCTCAGAATCCTTAGCCATCGTAGGCCTTTTGGTGCCCGGTGTGGTACTCATGACAGCGATTGGCAGCATGATGGGTGCGGGGATTTTGCCTTTTTATCAGACGCTGCTTTGGGCCATTCTAGGGGCTATCGCCGGTGATGGTATTAGCTATTGGCTGGGCTATCACTACCATCAACGACTAAGACATTTCTGGCCTTTTCGACAATTTCCAAGGCTATTAGCCCGCGGAGAAGCTTTTTTTAGCAATCATGGGGGTAAAAGTATTGTCTTTGGACGTTTTGTAGGGCCTGTACGCCCCATGATCCCTGTCATTGCAGGAATGATGGATATGACACCCAAACGCTTTCTCTTTTTCAATATCTTATCGGCCATTGTTTGGGCACCCCTTTATAGTTTGCCTGGCATATTGATTGGCATGTCTTTGGGCAACCTTTCTGCGGAAGTGGCGAGCCGTGCTGGCCTATTGGTACTGCTTCTGTTGCTAGCATTGTGGTGTATCTATGAATTTTTGGTACTACTAGGCGCTTGGCTGCGTAAAAGCTTAAGCGCCTGTGTGGATGGGCTTTGGCAAGGTGTTTTTAGTCGGCTACCTTTTATGTCCATGCTTTGTCGTACCCAACAAGGATCAGCCCAGGGACAATTCGGAATCATCCTTCTTTTTCTCCTTTCGCTTGGCAGCTTTTTAGTGATTACCTACCAGGTCCTAGAAGAAACGGGGATTACGGGCTGGAATGAACCTATTTATCATCTTTTACGTGCACTCTATACCGATCAAATTATTCATCGGGTACTTATCTTTACAAGTATTGGATCACCGTTTATTTTAGGACCTGCTGCAGGATTCATGGGTTTGTGGCTTTTTTATAAGGGGCGTCATCGTGCCGCCTGTTGTTGGTTGTTCACCATAGGGATAGGCTTTGGGCTGGGCTATTGGCTTAAAATAGCGACCGCCATTCCCAGGCCCGATGGATTGGTTGCCTTGTCAAACCAGTATGCTTTTCCCAGTAATCATACCCTCTGTACCCTCTTGGTATTCGGTTTAGCAGCAACCTATCTGCGAGATGCTATCCAACGACCTTTTCGCTGGATACCCATTACAGTCGCCCTACTCCTCAGTTTTTTAGTCGCCTTATCTCGCTTATACCTAGAATCACACTGGTTGAGTGATGTGCTGAGTGGTTTAACGCTGGGTCTTACCCTTGTCAGCGCAGGCACGCTACTCTTTCGAGTGATCGATCAAAAACCCATTCCACTACAAACGGTAGTCCCAGGCCTACTTAGCCTCGTACTAGTCTTTGGTGTTTATAATGTGCTGGAATATCCACAACTTAAAAACAACATGGCACGCTTATGGCCGACCGAGCATCTTTCTCATACCCTATGGTGGCATGGAAAAGGTCCTACCCAAGATCTTTATCGCAGTGGTGCGATTAAAAAACAGGCCACTCGTTTTGATGTGCAATGGATAGGATCGATTACAGATGTTGAAAAGACGCTTTTAACCGCCGGTTGGGTTCCACTCCCAACTTTTAATTTTAAAACAGGCGTGATGCTACTGGCCAATCATCCTAATCCGATGCTCTTTCCTGTAATGCCAAAATTTCATCGTGATCGACTACCGGTTTTAAGAATGACCAAAGTCTTAGAGGATAATAAGCGCATTGTATTACAACTGTGGGGCTCAGATTATTTCGAAGCAGGAAAACCTTTATGGGTCGGCACGCTGCGTTTGGAGGAAGCCTCACATCCTTTACCTCTGGTTACACTCTATCTAGAAAATTCGGATGCTTCGCTCATTCAACCCGAACGATTAAGCAGCTATTTACAGGCACACCCAAAGCTGCATCTGCGCATTATTCCCTCGCGCATTCTCACAGGACATCGCACTTTACTGGTTCATTCTGAGTCCTTCTAAAAGCTTTTGATGAATCCCACCGAAAGCACCATTGCTCATAAAGACCACATGATCACCTGCTTGAATATGTCGCAACAGTGTATGACACAAAGGATCGACCTCGGTATAAATCCCACCGGGTTTTTGCATCGTTGCAAAAATAGCTTGAATATCCCAGTCTAAATTAGGGGGATAAAAACAATAGATTTGATCGGCCGCTACTACAGAACCTGCTAATTGTTCGCGATGATGCCCAGCTTGCATGGTATTCGAACGAATATCCAGCACAGCAATCAAGCGCGCCTTCCCTATTTGAGCCTTCAGTCCTGCCAAGGTTGTGTGAATGGCCGTTGGATGATGTGCAAAATCATCATAGACTTTCACACCCGCTTGCTCACCCACGTATTCTAAACGACGTTTAACCCCTGAAAAATCACACAATGCTTTAACAGCCATCTTCGGATCCAGGCTATAAGATGCAGCAACGATTGCAGCAAGCGCATTGTGAATATTGTGTTTACCAACCAAAGACCAGCTTACCGTGCCATGACACTGTTCTCCCTGATAGACATCAAAGCGAGCACCTTCTGGGTTGCGTGCTAGCGCATACCACTGTGCTTGCTTGGTAGTACCAAAGTTTATACAAGGTGTCCAACAACCCTTCTTTAAAACCCTTAAAACATTGGGATCCGCGCTTGGATGCACTATTAAACCACGGGCAGGTACCGTTCGTACACAATGATGAAACTGCTGTTCAATGGCTGCTAGATCGGGAAAAATATCCGCATGATCAAATTCAATATTATTGATAATCAGGACTTGAGGATGATAATGCACAAATTTTGATCGTTTATCGAAAAAAGCACTATCGTATTCATCCGCCTCAATCACAAAGGGCATACCCTTCCCAAGACGTGCTGAAATATCAAAGTTTTTTGGGATCCCCCCGATCAGAAAGCCGGGTGCCTGTCCCGCAGAGTCTAATATCCAGGCCAACATACTACTGGTGCTGGTTTTACCATGCGTACCTGAGACGGCAAAGACGGTACGCTCACTTAAGACAAAACGGGCCAGGCATTCGGGCCCTGATAGCATGGGTATTGTCTGATCGAGCAGTGCTTCGATGACCGGCATGCCCCTGGACATCACATTACCTACCACCACATAATCCGGTTTTGGACTTAATTGGGCAAGATCGCTATAACCTTCCCATAGGGGGATCTTAAGCGCTGCTAATTGCGTACTCATGGGCGGATAAATATGCTGATCGGCGCCTGTCACCGCATGCCCTAGCTCGCGCAATAAGGCTGCCAGACCACCCATAAAAGTGCCACAGATACCTAAGATATGAAAATGCATAAACCCCTACCATCTTGATCAAAGCCAAAGTATGATGCTATGGATAACAAAAAGGAAGCGTCATGCCAAAAAATGCACTTTATGCTCAATCCGGTGGGGTAACTGCCGTCATTAATGCCTCTGCCTGTGGGGTCTTGGAACAAGCGCGTTTACACCCCGATAAGATTGGCAAAGTCTATGCAGGTCGCAATGGGATTTTAGGGATTTTGGAAGAAGATCTCATTGATACTTCCTTAGAAAGCGGGGAATCTATTGCTGCTTTGCGTCATACGCCGGGCGGTGCCTTTGGTTCGTGCCGTTATCAACTCAAAGATTTTAAGAGCCATCGTGCGGAGTATGAGCGCCTTATCCAAGTCTTCAAGGCTCATGATATCGGTTATTTTTTCTATAATGGTGGGGGCGATTCCCAAGATACCGCCTATAAAATAGCTGAAATGAGCAAGATGATGAATTATCCGCTTATCTGTATCGGGATCCCCAAAACGATTGATAACGATCTACCTTTTACCGATAACTGTCCTGGTTTTGGCTCGGTGGCCAAATATGTGGCACTTTCTACCTTAGAAGCCGGCATGGATATTGCTTCGATGGCACGCACCTCTACCAAAGTATTTATTTTGGAAGTGATGGGTCGACATGCCGGTTTTATTGCAGCCGCTTCAGGTCTTGCTGGATCGCATAAAGATGAGCCCCCCCATCTTATTCTTTTTCCCGAACAAGCTTTTGACAGCACCCTATTCTCGGAGCAGGTTCAAAATACAGTCGATCGTCTAGGGTATTGTGTGGTGGTAGCCTCCGAAGGTATTAAGGATGCTCAAGGGCGTTATTTATCGGCTACAACTTCCAGCGATGCTTTTGGACATACCCAATTAGGGGGTGTTGCACCTATCTTGGCACATCGACTCACTCAAGCCTTGGGTTTGAAATGTCATTGGGCCGTTTCTGATTATTTACAGCGTGCGGCGCGTCATAGTGCCTCCCAAACCGATGTCGATCAAGCTTATGCGCTGGGTCAACAAGCTGTGGAGTGGGCTTTGGCAGGTAAAACAGGGATTATGTTAACCCTTGTTCGAGACGCCCATGCGCCCTATCGTTGGAGCATTGCTTCGGTGCCGCTTGATCAAGTAGCCAACCAAGAAACAAAGCTGCCCCCTCACTTTATCGATGAAAGCGGTTTTGGGATTACGCAGGCTTGCAGAGACTATTTGCTACCGCTCATTCAGGGCGAAGCTTATCCGCCCTATCGGAATGGATTGCCTGATTATGTACGGCTAAAGAATCAACAGGTATCTAAGAGGGCAGTCTGATCTGATAATAACTTTCCTTAGACGCTAGCAGCATAGGCAAGGGTATGTATGGAAACAGAATCTCCCTCGATAAACCATAACTCAATCGCAGCGGCTAGTTGTCTGCGGGCTGCATCCAGCTTTACAATACCGTATCTTTCCAAAGTTTTAAGGGTTCTAGATAAATTGCTTTTCTGACGACCGGATAATTCCGCCAACTCGGTCATGGAACCAAGCTTCTCTTTGGCTATTATTTCCAATAAAAGCTTATTCTTAGTAGAAAGCACTTGCGCTAATGATTCAATCGAAGAAAACCATACCTTTGGCTCATGTGCTGAAGGTTTGTATTTGCCTCTGGCTATCGCCAAGGTTCTTTTTTTAATCTCATCATAGGGAGCAATCCCTACTCTTAAAACAGAATCTGTTGTTTTACTCGTAGCTTATATTCTCTTTTTTCATAACAACTCCTACCGCTTCATTGCTTTCGTGATTTATTTTATGTTCCAGATTCGAGATGGTTCGTAACACATCCGAAAATTCTGGAACCTCACCAAAAATCATTCCAGCCATTGCATCGTAATCTCGCTTAAGCACTTCTATCATCCCCAGCGTTGGCGTTACTGTTAATGAACCAGGAATGGCATAT
>JACCDN010743408.1_pt1 | contig 10623 bp, 4 predicted proteins | sample 7441691 | NCBI WGS metagenome assembly JACCDN01 (sample SAMN15323439, study PRJNA562643) | freshwater metagenome | isolation source: river surface water | place: USA:Blue River Watershed | collected 2017-08-16
AAGCGCGTCGAAGGATATCTGGACCGCGCAGTGAATGTGAAATTCGTGGGATCGCAGGAGTGGGAAACGAGTAGCTCCGACTTTGTGGTTGACGTCAAGAAACGTCCGCTGTTTGAATTGCAGCTGACCTAATCGAATAAGCCAATGTCGGATGGCAATCTTAAGTTTTTACTCATGGAATACATGACTTGGATAAACAAACTTCGCCACTGGGGAATTAGTTCGGCTCGACCGGAGTCAAAGGCGACTTTGGTATGGTTTTTCGTCTGGACTGCCGTCAAATGGTTGCTTATTGCAACTGGGATTGTTACCGCTTACGTTTTTGCCGTTCTTTTTGCCGTCTTGATTGGCGTGATGAAGGGAAAGTAAAAAAAGACCCCGCCATTTCTGACGGGGTCTTTTCTTTTGAGTCTTTAGCGACCGGCTGAACCTTCGACGTAATCCTTCTCGGTGTCTGCCTGACGGAGCCATGAGAATAGCTTGCGGAGTTCGCGGCCAACCTTTTCGATTGGGTGGGCTTCACCCTTAGCGCGGAGGGCTAGGAACTCTGGGGCTCCTGCATCCTGGTCGGTGATGAAGCGGTTGGCGAAGGTGTCACCACACATATTTGTAAAAAATCGCAGTTCAAGAGATTTTTATCTGGTCATCCTCTGGTAAATGGCAATCGGCTTACGCTCCAAGTCGAAGATGTTTAGGTAATTGACAGTCGCTCCTTCCGACTTTGCCAGGGTGAACGCCTGCTTTTGAATGTTGTTCCAGTACTCCTCTTCGAGGGACCATAGCGGATGGGAGAATAGTCCGACTTTGCCGAGTTTGCGATTTATTAGAGCAGGAAGTCCGGCAAATTCGGAGATTTCGATTTCCGAATCGAGGTTTGCAATTGCCTGCAAACTGGATTCGTTGTTTTCGAACCAACGTGCGGTTTCGAGCTCGAGACCTAAGGAAAGATCAACAACGTCAAGCGCTAAACGCCAGTTTAGGTAACTGTGCAGTCTGCGGTTGTCATAGGAGCGGAGACAGTCAGGACACGACGTGGAACATGAACTTGCATGGTTTCCTTCGTCCCATTTCTTCTTCAGGTCTTCGCGAATGCGCTCGAGAACCTTCTTGAAATTCTTTGGTTCTCCTAGCTCGACAGCATATCCAGCTCCGTTATCTAGGGCATCGGCTATGAATATGGATGCTGTTGCAAGCCCATTCTTTCGGCTCGGGTGCAATCCGACAACCAACTCAAGTGGAGGTAAGTCAAGCGCGGCTTCGCAACCCTTGCGCAGAGCTTCGGCAAACGACCAGAGGGCGGATTTTCCAGCTTCGTTGTCAATGCGAACTGTCTTTCCAGGGAGCTTGAGATCATCGAACTCAACAAGCAGTGCGTCGCTTGTCTTGATGCTTCCAATTACTGCGCCAGATATCTCGAATTTCTTACCTTCAGGTATTTCATCTTCTTCGTCATAGACATCCGGGTTTGTTACTACCCAGGTATTGTCATCGCTCTTTAGGTTGAAACCTTGTCCATAGTTGTCGTTAACCTTGACGGTCTTGGCCTGGTTATAAACATGCAGATTCAGTGGACCAACATCAAAAGCGTCCTGACTAGCCTCTGGGACAATTAGCTGCGTAGGTCCGGCATTTGGTCCTGGATCGCTATCTGAATCCTCGAAATCCTTGGGCTTGTAGTTGGTTCTAAAACCAAGCGGCTCGTAAAGGTCGCGGAGTTCAATTTCAGCTTCTCCACAAACTGGGCAAACCAGCGCTTCATCGGCATTGAGTATGTGCGCCAAGCAATCACGGTTTTTGCATCGCCCAAGCTTATTTGGCCTGTCAATGTGCAATGGGTCAATTGAGATTGCCTTGTCATTCAATGGAATGTAGTGAGCGAATCCAGTGACCGTGTGGACCTGGCCATCCTTAACAATCTGCGATCCAGGTGCAAATGATGATACTGCTAAATCGAGCTCTCGATCGCTGATGGTTTTCTCTTGAATATCCAATTTCTTGAACATTTTCTGACCGTAGAGATTTCTAACACGAGTCGGGAATCCGAACATCGGCATAATTCCATCGGCTGCAAGAGTCTCACCTAGGTCTCCAGAGCCCGCGCGATTATTTTCAACACTTGCATCAATCAATGTGATGAGTCGAGTTCGAACCAAAGACTCCGCACTCGCAATCTGGACATCACTGAGGCCTGTGAAGGCGCAAAGTCGTTCAATTACTCCAGAAATCTCTTTACTGTTTTCTAGATAGCTAAGAACATCTGCACGGAATTTCTCATGCCATTCATCGATTTGGCCGAATTCACCATGTACGGATGAAAATTGTGGCTGTTCATCGCAAGAAAGGAAAGCGCGTCTTAGCACTTCAGCATTGATTACTCGCTGAACAATCTTTTCTCGATCTAGGTGCAAGAACGGCCTTGGAGGAATATCACCGGTTAGTCGCTCAGGTCGACTGAAGTAGTAATCGTCGTGGGTGTTGTCTCGACAGATGGTCAAGGCATAGCTCAAAGCCTGTCCTTTACGACCAGCTCTTCCTACTCGCTGTTGGTAGTTGAAACGTTGAGGTGGCACATTGCCCATTACCGTTGACAGCAGTGAGCCAATGTCCACACCGACTTCCATCGTCGTGGTTACGCTAAGGACATCAAGTGCCGAAGTCAGAGCGTTTTCGCGCGGCTGATTTAGCAAAGCACCCTTGAACTGTCGCTGTCTGCGTCGTTGAAGGCTTAGTGGCTTGGTTTGTCCAGTCAATTCAGCTGTTGCCATTCTGCGTGGTTTCCACTGGCTAAGCCAAGAATAGTATTCCGCAAATGGCACGTAAGGCTTGGCCTGAAGCGGCTTCACAGACTTGCAGCGAGGGTTTGCGCAAATATCAGCGGATTTGTGGAGATGCGAATATTTGCATTCCTGACACACCCAAACATTTTGTCCAGCAGCCACAAGGTTGATCTTGAAAGCATTATGAGATGGATTGAGTACCCAGCTTGTGGCAGCATCTGACTCAACTAATCTTTCATAAACCCAAGCCTCAATAACGGCTGCATTTACTTTTTTGACTGCGCCAATTCTTTCTATGTAGTCCTTAACGTAGGGAGGAGTTTGAGCCATTGGTGTTGCCCAGCCAGCACCTCTACGTTGATTTTTTACTCCAAGCATTCGGATGACTGAGGAAAGAATTTCTGTACTTGTTTCGACATCGAGAGGCGGAGAATTACCAACCATTTCTTCACCGGCCTGAACATAGGCCAAGCCGATTGATTCAGCGTCACGTCTAGCCGCATCGAAAATTGAATTTGTGACTACAGCCGAAGTTTCAATTCGGTGTTTTTCACGCATGGCATCTTGTTCGAAGTTTTGGTTCCAAAGTCCGTCAATAGGTGGTTGATAAAGCTCGTACCAGTTGCCTTTGCTTTCCCCAGAACCAAAAGTTTGAAAACTCGCTTTAGTTCCAGCTGGGTTAATTCCTAGCTCAAGGCAACGGCCTCTATATCTACTGATGAAGGAGTCAAACCTTTTATCACTTGCATATTTCTCATCCAGAGATTTGAGGAAGTCTTTTTCATCGTCAGTCAAAGGCAGTCCTGCTCGTGATTTGTTGTAGAGAGGACCTGCCTTAGGTTCGATTGCATTGAGACTATTGAGTAGTGCAAGCTCATCTGAACGAAGCGAAGTTCGATCTCCCGAGAAGTTAGCCTCAAGCACTTTTTGGATGTTCAAGCCCGGATTCTGGACAACTTCAAATAGTATTTGCCTCACAAGGTCTTTGTGATGAGCTGCACTGACTCCTGCAGAAGTTCTAGCAGCTTCATCACGGCTATCACGGAAGATAATAGTCTTGCCCGCAGTAATCGACTCCGATGCAAATTCACCATCATAAGTACTGGCCTTATCTACCTGCGCCGTGAGAGTTCGAAGTAACTGGGAAACATAAATCTGCGTTGCAACTGCCATACCGCCGGTGTGGGCACCAATTGGGGATGACGATGCGCGTTCCCAAAACTTGACCTTACTGTCTTGGTTTCTCCGAAGATCACAAGAAGGACATATAGATGGCAATGACGGGTATGAACGACCTACGTCGGACTTTGTTGGCCCCCACATGATGCCGGTTGTGGTTCCGCGTTCGGGGTTCTTATGAATAATTCCGGCTTGGTGATTTAGGGCTACGGTTTTGAAGGAAAAATCAATGCTCTTTGAAGAATCCGGCAAACCGTGGCTTGTTGACTTCATTCCACTAGGAATTCCTGGCCTGTACCAGACATACCTATCTGAATGTCTTTGTTGAATTGGGCGGCCAGACTCTGCGTCACTGAAATCAATCGAAGCCAAGGAAATTGCGTCGAACTCATCGCTCTCTTCAGCTACATAACCACCAAGGCTCGCGTCGCCGCAGTAGTAGCAATAAAGCAAATCAAGTACGCGAGATCCACAGTGATCGCAAGCAAGTTGTGGCGTAGCGTAAAGCGCCCCCACTCGCCTATCTTGTCGATCTTCAACAGCAACACCTGAACAATCAGAATTACTGCACGCCCAAACACCTCTGATGGTGCGAGCGAAAAGGTGGGCTCGAAGTGGAATAGTGTTTGCACCTGAAACAACTTTTTCAAGCACTGCATTCATCTTGGCTTCACTAGAAGTTGACCCAAAGAGTGTTTGGCCAATATCAGAAATCGACTTGGCTCTGTAGCGATCCTCATCTTTATCAAAACAAGCGTTTGCAATTAGTTCCGAAAGTAGCTTCGGATTATCAATTTCGTCGATTTTGTGCGAAGCTATTTCAGGAACTTCGATAGAAACTGGACTTCCGGCGGTGACCAGGAATGAGTCTCCATCAATTCCAAAGAATGTTGAGAGAAAGGCTTTCGATTCGGCATCGGCCGACATCGATGCAGAGGTTGCTATAACTCTCAACTGTGGTGAATCAGAATTCAAGCCAAGTCTTGACAGCAAATTGCGAATTACCATTCCGACTTCTGAGCCCTGAGTGCCTCGATAAAGGTGCAATTCGTCGACCACAAGCGTGAAAACATTGTCTGGCGACGCTTCTAGCCATTTGCGCGTTTTTGCAAACATGTCCGCTTCGCGCTGTCGCATAAGCATTACATTTAGCATCGAGTAATTTGTAATCAGCACATCCGGTGGATCAACTTCCATATCCCATCGGCAAAGCATTTCGCCGTTTTGGGCACTACCGAATTGAATCAGCAGTTCCTCTTTTTCCTTAGAAGGCATGTTTGATGCATTGATTTCCTTGAAATCATCCTCTAGCTGCCTAACTTGTTGCAATACCGTAGCGAAGTTGGGCTTCTTCGGGTCTCTGTTTCCGGTGCCAGGAGTTGATCCCGTATAACGACCAATCCAAATCGGAGAGGTTAAGTTTTCAGCATTCATCTTGCTGACTGCATTGCGGAGTCGAGTGAGCTGATCCTCAACGAGCGCATTAGTTGGGTACAAAACCAATGCCCTCATTGCAGAAGCACGCTTTTCTGAAACGCGTAGAGGGTTGTGTTGCGGGTTTACGCCTTCCCACCAGCGCTTAGGAGGTCCAAGCGGCTTATCCCAACCTTTTGACTCAATACTCAATCGGAGCAATATTGGAAGCCAGAATGACTCTGTTTTTCCCGATCCAGTACCTGACGTAACGACTGGGTTTCGTTCAGGCGCAAGCCCCTTCTTGAAGCTTGCGCGCACGGCATCGGCGTGATGCTTTCGCAGTTTGATTTCGCCCAAACTTTTTTCTTTGTTCCAAGGCATCAATGCTTGGAGACTCGGAAGTAAGGCGGACCCATCTAACCCACATTCAAGGCATAGGTCGGCAAAACTTTCTGATTCTTCATATGGAAGTACGGGTTCTAGAAAAATGTCTGTGAACAGCTGGGTACCCTGATCGAGGAGTGCACCGCGATCTCGCATCAAGCTTTCATTGTCCAGCCAGTACGTCGAATCGACGTGCTTCAAGTAAGCAGTTCTCAGGTCGTTTAGTAGCGCTTGAGGTGTTACTTGCAGAGATTCACTCATGTTCTTCCTTTGAATTAGCCAATCAATCGATTTGCGAGTTCTTGTGCAACAGTCTCAGATACATCCGTGTATTTGTAAACAGAGTAAGTGGAACCATCCTTGCGGGTCATTTTGACCTTGCGTGGAGGGGTAAAACTCGAGAGCAGTAATGGGCGAGCATAAAGTCCGGGCAATTTTGCGCCTAGTGGCGTATAAACCGTTGATTTATCGGCTTTATAGGCGAATAAACACTTTTCTACAGAGTATGCGGATAAATACTTTGCCATAGTTGCCGAACAAGGTATTCCCAAACCTTGATTCAATTCCTCGGTATCAACCACATAGAAATACTTGTATCCGAAGTTGGTGGTTAGTCGCATAGCTCCGACTCTCATGGCATCAGACTCAATCCATGCACCTGAATCCAAATCGAACATAGAAATCTCAGTCGAATCAGGAAGTACTTCCCGCTTTGCGCTGCTTAGGAAATCGCCAAGCGCAGGCAGGCTGTTAGCTAATTTTCCTGCGGCATTCTCAACAAAATCAATGCCCAATTTGCCGGAAACGGTCTTCATTTCTGCTTCGGTTAAATTAGAAATTTTGGTGAGTAACCCGGAACTGGTGATAGAAGGCTCTAGCCCTAAATCCTTGCAGGCATTGAAAATTGACTCGATCAAAGATTTCGGCGTAGCCCCTAGTAAAAAGTAGGCATTTTCCTCTGCCTCAGCTGGGACAACCTGCGTTGGAGTTATTCTCCAATATAAGCTACGGCCCAAAGCGTCTCTTTCGACTTCGATGTAGCCAAGTTGTTCAACATACTCAATAATTTCGTTGGCCGTGTATTGAACTTCGCTGAGTTGCTTCAATGCATTAACCAGAGTCCTGTAAGGACCAGCGACTGAATAGTTCAAGATTGAACGGACAACTTTCCAGTCGAACAAGTCTTTGCCCTCAGTTAGCGTATTTTGGGCTTCGGATCGTGGAGTAAGCCTGACTTCTCTCACTAGTTTGAGTTTTGGATTCTCTTTCTCACGCTCTGCAACTTTATACGACTGGTATTGCAAGCTCATGCTCTTGCATTTTTCACACATAACAATCACCGTAGGAGGAACCTTTTCATGCGGCCTATACGTCGGAAAATCCCACTTGTGGTCACCGCGATAAAAACAACTTTCTGAATCAAGAGTCTCCAGGTTGAGCGAGATGCCGCTGTGAGAAGCTGGAGCTTCATTGTCTAGCTCCCACTCCTCAGTCTTTGCGGAAACTGAAATTGTTCTAACTGGGCGCGATTTGAGACTGCTGAGCGCCCCCAGCACAATATCCTCGGTAGCAAGGGTCTTAGATGATCCTGTGATTGCCACCGGTCCATTATTAGCGAAATCATGCGCAAGACGTTCAGCCTTCAATTTCAAAAGGTAATCAGGTTCATCCCCTGTTGCCAACGAGAAACGGCGTGAAGTGGTTGGTTTTCCATCCTCGAACATTGTGGCGACGTAATCACCTGGTCCGAGATTTAGAACCTGGAGGTCCTGAAGAACGATTCCTTCGCTTGACTCAATTTCATGAAGAGGCTCTGGTTTCTGTCCAATCTCATCACTCTTTTCAATAGTTAATGAGACAGAGGTGGAAGTTTGGCTGATTGCTCGAATTTCCGGTGCAAAGCCAACAAGCCACTGGCTCAGGCTCCTAAAGCCAGGCAACTTCACGCCACCAGAAACAAGTATCTGGGAGTTAACTGATGGAACCAATGCGGAAAAGACTTCTCTCTCAACAGCAGTTTTTAGCTGATTATCGATGTCAGTAATTTGCACATTCCTGAAGCACCACCAACCATCAGGGATCCCCTTAGTACCTGGGCCCAACATTTCGTATCCATGCCGAGAATTTCTATCCAAGAATGCTTTGGTTTCAATCAACAAATTTTTGTGGTCTCTTACAAGTAATAGGGAATCATTACCTGCCTGTAATTTCTTTGTTTCGACGAATCCTTGAATTAGTTCGTCAAATTGCATTGCAATGATTGTCGTTGGTTCACGCCTGAACGATTGGCCACCGCTGTCTTCTAGTTCAAGAATCGAATTACAAATTGACTCTATGGCCTCTTTGCCGATACCTTTTGCTTCGCAGTAATCGTCATTCAATTTCTCAAATGAAATTTCTGTGCCATGCAAAAGTTTCAAACTGAACTCATCTTGGGTCATAGATAAAGAAGCAGGTGCAAGCAAAGATATGTGAAGTGCCTTGTTGCCCATCTGATTACTAAACCATGCGCCGAGCTTTAGCTTTCGATTGTGCACTATTTGCGGCTGACCGATTCCAGCCACAACACCAGAGCCAGGAGCAGAACCCTCCCACTTTTCTAATTCGTCACAAAATACAGCTGAGATTTGAGCCCTAGCTTGAGCATTTAGCCAAAGCTTCCTAATTCCTGCACTGACCTGATGGTCATCCCGTTGAATCCATAGCGTGACTAACTCTTCCATTTCTGGGGCGGAGATTGCGACGAGTGGTTTCAAGCCGAAAAATTGAAACATGGTTGGAAGTCGATTGCGATCTATCTCACGGACCAAAGCTTGCGAGACGGGTATCCCAACGAACCGTTGAGAAATTGCATACGCGGTTGGCACGCCACGGCTATAACGAATATCAATTAGCCACCTATTCAGATACCCCCATAGTGGCTCTGCAATTCCCCTATATGCTTCTTGTAATTTTCGAGCATCTGTAGATTCTGGATGCAAATCCAACAGTCGGCAAAGGTGTGAATAATAGGCATTCGCATCTACATCACCTGTACCCATCTCTTCTGCTGCGGCCACAGTGACAGCCAAAAAAGCCAACATTGGTGGGACTTCATTTGGGTCCTTGGAAACCATCACCTTTTGAATCCAACTCCAGCTGCGAATCCTGAGCGACTCGAGCATCAAGTCAGCTGGGGCATTGAAATTGATGATGTTGGCTACATCTTTGTACAAGTCATCGTGGGTTTTACCATGGAGAGCCGGATGAGAGAGTATGCGGTCCACGACCTCATCATCCAGGTCTAGGTAGACATTTTGGCCGGCTCGGCTTAGAGAGTAAATCTCATCGCGAATAGCTATATTCCACGCTTCGACCGCGTCCAACGGATTTACCACTGCTATACCCCCTAATAAATTATGCGCGAAACCAGACGAGAAACTTGTGGCGATGATGAATCGTTATCGAAGTCGGCTCCAAAAAGTCACATAGGTCGCTGGATCAAACCAGTATGGCCAGTAGACAGTCCTGTCTAATTTGGTTGCAAGTTTGGACATTTCGTCTAGTGAAATTTCTTTATTGAGAATCATTGCTTTTATCACAGGACTGCCGTAATTATCCGGGCTTGAGAGATTGTCCTCCTCTGACACTTCCGAAGGCATGTTGATAATCCATCCCGTGACATCAGGTTTTTTCATGCTGAAAACCACCTCGTGAAAGGACTTAACGCTAGAGGGTGTTGCATCCCAATTGCGCATTCCAGGGCGCAAATACTCGAATTGATGATTCATATTTCTCGCAAAGAAGTAGCAAACTTGCTCAACCATGTTCGTTAATTCGTTGTAGTAAGCGAGAGTAATTTCAGTGTCAAATAGGGGGAATGAACCTGCCTCGATTATGTCGAACTGGTCATAGTATCTTTCAACCCAGCGAGGATCTAGTCCTTGATGAACGAGCTCGAACCGAGCCTCCAAATTGAATTTTCCGAATTCGAGAAGCTCTTCGTTATTCATGGTCAACAGGTCAAATTCGAAAGTTTGTTCCCTATCAATTTCAGGATTTACAGGATCGGAATCAATTACGGTCTGAGTAAAACTTGTCTCCCAAGTGCGTCCTCCAGGTGCGCCTCTCCAACCACATTCGTCACAACCTTTTGCCGGCGAATTGGGGTCCATCTCGCAACCAGCAGCAATCTCATTAGGCCCAGGTGGCCCAGCCAACATGCCGTAGATCATGTCTTTCACTGGCAAACCGCAGTCGGGACAATGTGTAAGTTTTGGAAATACTGACTCAGCAGCCACTCTTTCACCCTCCCCAAATTTCTACTTGTGGCGAGGATACACCTAGGGTCTGACATTCGAAGAGTCGGTAAATTGTCTTACCCACTAACTATCTTTTCAATAACAAAGATCGAGGGGTCAGGACTATCAAAATGACAAATAAAGAAGAATATGGCGAGTGGAATCCCTTTGAGGACGCCTTGGATACTTACGAGGCATCGCTAATAGCGCGAGATCGCGGAAACGAAGAGGAATCTCAGCGTCTGTTGGAGAAGGCAGCCGGGATGGGTTGGCATGAGGCAGAGTATGACCTCGCAATTCAACTACTGCATCGCGTCAATCCGTCAGCAGAGTCGCTGGAAACAGCAATCAAATTTCTCAAGTCGGCTTCTATGTTCAATCCAAAAGCCAGGGAGAAGTTGAAGGAACTTACTGAAAATCCGGACAATTAGTCTCCTCAGCGAAAAAGACCCCGCCATTGCTGACGGGGTCTTTTCTTTTGAGTCTTTAGCGACCGGCTGAGCCTTCGACGTAGTCCTTCTCGGTGTCTGCCTGACGGAGCCATGAGAATAGCTTGCGGAGTTCGCGGCCAACCTTTTCGATTGGGT
>JACCDN010263396.1_pt1 | contig 10616 bp, 9 predicted proteins | sample 7441691 | NCBI WGS metagenome assembly JACCDN01 (sample SAMN15323439, study PRJNA562643) | freshwater metagenome | isolation source: river surface water | place: USA:Blue River Watershed | collected 2017-08-16
CGGGCCAAAGTTGCAGCCCTGCGGGCGTTCGTGCGGCAACGGGAAGTTGCCGGGGATGGCCACCAAGGGCCTGGAGTTTTTGTCGGCGCCGGGCAGGGGGATCGAGCGGAACAAAGCCTGCGTGTAGGGATGGCGCATCTTGTCAAAGACCTGCACCACATTGCCGGTTTCCACCGCCTCGCCGGAATACATCACGCAAAGCCGGTCACAGACGTCCATCACCAGCCCAAGGTTGTGGCTGATGAACAGCATCGAGGTGCCGTATTTATGGCCCAGATCCTTGACCAGATCGACGATGCCCGCCTCCACCGTCACATCCAGCGCGGTGGTCGGTTCGTCCAGAATCAAAAGCGCAGGCTTTGACATCAACGCCATCGCAATGACGATGCGCTGCTGCTGGCCCCCCGACAACTGGTGCGGATAGGCGTTGATGATGCGGTCCGGGTCGGGCAGGCGCACATCGGCGACGATCTGCCGGGCAAGTTCCCACGCGTCGTGTTTGGACATGCCCTGATGGATCATCGGCACTTCGGCCAGCTGCGCGCCGATCTTCATCGCAGGGTTCAGCGAGGCCATCGGCTCTTGATAGATCATGGCGATTTCCGAGCCGCGAATATGGCGCAGCTCTTCTTCGCTCATGGTGGTCAGATCACGGCCCTTGAACTTGATCTTGCCGCCGACGATGCGGCCATTTTTGCCAAGATCACGCATGACGGCAAGCGCCACGGTGGATTTGCCACAGCCGGATTCGCCGACAAGGCCCATCGCCTCGCCGGGCATGACGGTGCAGGAAAAATCCATCACGGCGGGGATTTCGCGCAGCCGTGTGAAGAAGCTGATCGAGAGGTTCTCGATTTCGAGGATCGGTTTGGACGGGTCCCAGTCAGTGCTTGTCATCGCATCAATCCTTCAGGCTTTCTTCGCGCAGACCGTCGGCGAGGAGGTTCAGACCAAGCACAAGGCTCATTAGCGCAAGGGCAGGGGCAAGGGCCGGGTGCGGCACCATCGACAGCAGCTTGCGGCCATCATCGATGGTCGAGCCCCAGTCGGGGGACTCCGGGGAAACGCCAAGACCAAAGAAGCCAAGCGTCCCGAGCAGAATGGTGGTGTAGCCGATACGCAGGCAGAAATCGACGATCAGCGGGCCGCGCGCATTGGGCAGGATTTCCCACAGCATGATATACCACGGGCCTTCGCCGCGCGTTTGGCCTGCGGCCACATAATCCCGCGTCTTGATGTCCATCACCATGCCGCGCACGATACGGAAGACCCCGGGCGAGTTCACAAAGACCACCGAGACAAAGACGTTCAGAAGGTTCGGGTCCATCGACCAGATGCCCAAGGGGTCCAGATTGAAGGCCAGCCCCGAATAGGCCCAAATCCCGATCACCAGCACCGCGCCGACGTAAAGGTTGCGTTTGGCAGGGGTGGTGAAAAAGCGCGAGTTGAACAGGATCACGAAGAACACGATCGGAAAGACGAACAGCACGGCGGCAAACCAAGTGGGGATGCCGGTCTGCACGATTTCGGGCGTGACGAGCAGGTAGAACAGCAAGATCACCGGGAAGGCCAGCACGAGGTTGGCCAAGAAGCTAAGACCGGTGTCCAGCTTGCCGCCGAAATAGCCGGCCGGAAGGCCCAGCGTGATGCCGACCATGAAGGCAAAGACCGTGGCGGCGGGGGCGATTTGCAGCACCACGCGGCTGCCCATGACCATCCGGCTGAAGACATCGCGGGCCACATGGTCGGCCCCCAAAAGCAGATAGCCATAGGCCCCTTCTTCGGGCGCTTTCAGCGCCGATCCCGGCACGGCGTTCTTAGAGCCGGAGAACTGCGCCAAGGGATCCATCGTGATGATCCAATTGGCGAAAATGGCGGTGAAGACCCAGAACATCACGACGCCAAAGCCGATCATGCCGACCGGGCTGTCAAAGAGCTTGCCGTAAAGCCCAAGGCGGCGCTTGAAGCTGATCGACAGGGTATAGGTGACGACCAGGGCTACCCAGACCGGCAGGAAGCGGCCTGCCATGGCGGCGATAATCTGGAACCAAGAGAGCGTGTCCATGTCCATTCCCTCAGGCCAGACGAATACGGGGGTTCAAGAAGACATAGCCGACATCCGAGATCAGCTGTGTCACCAGAACGACGAAGACGGCGACGACCGAGCAGCCCAGAAGCATCTCGATGTCATTGTTGGTGGCGGCTTGGACCAGCGTCCAGCCAAAGCCCTTGTAGTTGAACAAGGTTTCGACAATCACGACGCCGTTCAAAAGCCAAGGGAACTGCAACATGATCACGGTGAACGGCGCGATCAGCGCATTGCGCAGCGCGTGCTTGATGACAACCTGACGGAAGCCAACCCCTTTGAGCCGCGCGGTGCGGATATATTGGGCGGTCATCACCTCGGTCATGCTGGCGCGGGTCATCCGGGCGATATAGCCGATGCCATAAAGCGCGATGGTCATGACGGGCAGCGCGAAGTTCCAGAAGGTGATGTTATCCATCGCGCTGGTCGCGGTGCCCATGAACAGCGTCTTGCGGGCGCCAAACAGGGCGTCGGGGCTGCCCAAGAGGCCCAGATGCACCAAGAGCGGCGACACCCCCACCGTGGCAGAGGCGAACAGCGCAATGAAGATCACGCCAGAGACATATTCCGGGGTCGCGGTGGTGATGATCGCGCCGGTGGACAGCACCCGGTCGGTGCGCGAGCCTTCGCGCATCCCTGACAGCACGCCCAAGATCAAGGCGGTCGGCACCATCACCAGCATCACCGCCAGCATCAGCCAGCCGGTTTGGCCCAGCGAGCGGCCCAGAATTTCGGCAACCGGTTTCTTGAAGACGGTAGAAAAGCCCCAGTCACCTTGCAAAAGCCCGCAACGAGCTGGCGCAGCGGCAGGATCAGCCCCTTTTTCGATGCAGCGCCCGCGCACCTCGCCGTCTTCCATGGTCTTGACCCAGCCCGGCACCACGCCCAGCCATTGGCCATAGCGCGAGATCATCGGCGTATCGAAGCCGTTGTTGGCAATCCAGCTGACCACCTGATCATCGGTCATCCGGACAGAAGCCTCGGATTTTGCCAGCTTTTCCAGGTTGGGTTGCAGGTTGGTCAGCGAAAAGACGATGAAAGTCAGCGCAAAGGCGGTCAGCAACATGACCCCAAGGCGGCGCAGAATGAACATCAACATGGGGCGGTCCTGTCCGGGCGGGCAGTGCGGGCACAGACGGAAAGGCCGGCTGCACCGCGTGCGGTGTGGCGAGAGATAAAAGGGCGCGCGAGGGATTTCCCGCGCGCCCGATCTGATTGGCCGTCGCTGCCCTTAGGCGGCGTCAACCCACCACTTGTAGTGGTGATGCTCGAAGGTGGCGTGCTTTTCCGCACCATGCACTTTCGGATCCGCGTGGCGGAACAGCGACCGCCAGTAGGGCTGCACCATCACGCCGGTGTCTTGCATGATCTTCTCGATCTTCTCCATCACCACTTTGCGCGCTTCGGCATCGTTGATCGACAGGGCTTCGGCGAGCGCTGCGTCAAAGTCCGGGTTGGCCATGGCGGTTTCGTTCCAAGCTTCGCCCGAACGATAGGCCAGCGCCAGAACCTGCACGCCAAGCGGGCGCATGTTCCATTCGGTGGCCGAGAACGGGTACTTGGTCCAGTCGTTCCAGAAGGTCGAACCCGGCAGCACGGTACGCTTGATCTTGATGCCCGCATCGCGGATCTGGGCCGCAACAGCGTCACAGGTCGCCGCCTGCCAAGCGTCATCCAGCGAGATCAGTTCGAACTCGTTGTCGATCAGGCCCGCAGCTTCGATCCCGGCTTTGGCAGCCGCCGGATCGGCGGTCAGCGGGGGCAGGGCGAAGTATTCGGGGTGGATCGGGCAGACATGGTGGTTTTCAGCCACGGTGCCCAGGTTCGAATACCCCAGTTCCAGAACAACCTTGTTGTCCACGGCCTTGATGAGCGCGTTGCGCACCTCGGCTTTGGTGTAAGGTTCCTGCTGCTGGTTGAAGCGCACCGCCAGCGTGGCCGAGGTCACAGCTTCGGATTTGGTCCAGCCAAGGGCATCATACTGGGCAATGAAGTCGCCCGTGGTCTGATAGTTGGCGTCGATCTCACCCGAGCCTGCCGCCGCAACGACAGCAGCCGGATCGGTGCCAAAGTCGATGTATTCGATACGGTCCAGATAGGGGCCGCCATAAACTTCGGTGCCCCACCACGGGTTGGCCGACTTGACCAGCACCTGCTTGACGCCGACTTCGTTCGATTCCGGCATATAGGGGCCGGTGCCAATCGGGTTCACCGAAGGATCTGCACCGTCATAGGACGGGTGGACCAGAGCGGCCGGATAGTCGGCCATGCCGACGATGATGGTGATGTCGGGCGACAGGGTGGTCAGCTTGACGGTGTGATCGTCAACCTGGGTGATGGCGCCTTCGCGCGGGCCCTTGGTTGCAGGATCCATCAGCGAAGCCATGCGGCCCGCCATCGAGTTGCCTTCCACATTGCCATCGCACCAGCGGGTGATGTTGTGGACCACATCCTTGGCGGTGAAATCATCGCCATTCGACCATTTCACGCCTTTGCGGACGTTCAGGGTGAATTCGGTGGCATTGTCGTTGACGCTCCAGCCTTCCAGCAGCATGCCGCGGATCGAACCGTCATTGTTGTATTCGACCAGATATTCCAGCCAGCCGCGGGCGAAGTTGGCCAGTTCCGACCAGTCCCAGGTGCGCGGGTCTTTCTGCGCCTTGGTTTCCATCGCCATGCGCAGCGTGCCGCCCATGGCGGGGGTGTCTTGTGCTGCGGCCGGGGCCTCAAGGCCCAGCAGGCCATAAGCGGCAACGGCCGAAACCCCCAGCGCGGTGGAGCGGACGAGGAATTCGCGGCGGCTCAACGTGCCGTCGCGCACCTCGGCCGCATACATCACAGCGCCCGGATGCAGCGTTTCGGTTTCAAAGGTATCTTTCATGCTTGTCTCCCTGATCAGCCTTTGGCTTTGTTTCTTCTGGTTCGCTTTCGGGCATAAGGCCCGAACCATTCATGCAGCGCGGCCAACTGGCCCGCGCGAGGATCGCCTTCTGTCGGGCGTTTCCCGCCGAAATGCGTGAGGATCGTCTCCTTTGCGGCATTCGTGTCACTGGGGTATTCGGCACCTTTTCCGCCCCTGCGTCAACGACAAGATTCGTCATTCGGTGTCACAGTTGCGACATATGGGGGCGGATTTTTAGCCTCGACACCTCTGTCGGGTTTCTGGGCCGAATTTCCGCCCCACCGGAGGGATTTCCGCAAATGCGGAGAAAAGAGGTGATTCTTCGCCATCTTCAGTCAAGGCGATGGCGAATCTGGTATTTTCCGCCCCAAGATCGCCGAATCAAAGTGAGCGGCGAAAGCTGGTTGGCGACACGCCGGTCATGTTCTGGAAGGCGCGGGTGAAATAGGCGGGCGAATTGAAGCCCAGGCTTTCCCCGATCTGACCGACGGGCGTGTCAGTTTCCGACAGCAGGCGCAGCGCCTCAAAGATGCGGCGGTCTTGCAGAAGATCAATGGCCGACCGCCCGCAGGTCTGGCGGCAGCAGCGCGTCAGATGCGTGGGGGTGACGTCCAGTTTTGCCGCCATCTCGCCCACACCCAGACCTTTGCGGAATTCGCGCTCCATCACTTGGGTAAACCGCGCCACAAGCCGCCGGGCGGCATCGGGCGGGGTGGCTTCGGGCGCGGCCTTGACCGATTGGCGTTCCAGCCAAACCCCCAGAAGGCCCAGATAATGCCGCGTCGCCCGTTCATGCGCCGGGGTGTCGCTGTCCATCTCGCGCTGGATCATGTCCAGGATGACATTCAACTCTTGCTGGGCATGCACCTCGCGGATGCGCAGGTGCTGCGGGGTGTCGGGCAGGGTCACGCTGCTGTCGCGACCGAAAAAAACAGCTGTGCCAAAAACTTGCGGCCCAACTTCAAAGCCATGCATGACACCGGGCGGAATGTAGATCGCATTATGTGCCGTGTAGCCGCGCGTCACGCCCGCGACGGTGATCCGGCCCTGGCCCTTGGTGAACCACAAAAAACACCCTTCCGACAGGCTGCGCATCGCCTCGACCCGCCAGCGCCCGGCGGCGGCCAGACGGGGCAGGGCCACAAGCCGCATCTGCGAGGCTTCGATCGGGGCGTTGGATGGAGCGTTGGGTGCGAGGGTCATTTTCTGCTCTTTTGTCATTTGCGAACATTTTGGCAGGGCTACGGCGGCATCCAAAGCAAAAAGATGGCAAAAAAGGCCCTGAAACGGGCCTCGGCAAAGAAAGGTTGTGGACAAGTCTGTGGATGGCGGATTTCCGCCTTATTTGCACGGAACGTCGCGCCAATCGCCCATCCGCGACCGAAACCAGGTGCGCTGACGCTTGGCATAGCGGCGGCTTTGCAGGATCGCTGCGTCGGTAGCCTCGGAAAGGGATGATTTTCCTTGTAAATACGCAATCAACTCAGGCGCACCGATCGCCTTGGAGGATGGCCGCCGGGGATCCCAACCCAAAAGCGCCGCGCGCGCCTCCTCCAGCGCCCCGGCCGCCAGCATGTTGTGAAACCGACGGGCGATTCGCGCATCCAGCCAATCGACGGCCGGACGCAGGACAAGCGCTTCGGTGCGCGCGCGCGGCAAAACGGGGGGCGGGGTTTCATCCTGCCATGCCGCCAAGCCGCGCCCTGTGGCGCGCAGCACTTCCCAAGCGCGCTGGATCCGCGCGCCGTTCTGCCGATCGATCCGCGCGGCGGTGTCTGGATCGAGTTCCGCCAGCAACCCGGCAAACCCCTCGGCCGCCACGCGGGCATCCGCCTCGGCGCGCACCTCGGGCGGAACGGGCGGAATATCGGCCAACCCCTCGGTCAGGGCGGAAAAGTTCAGCCCCGTGCCACCGACGATCACCACTGGACGGTCCAAAAGCGCGGTAACCTCGCGCAGCCAGCGCCCGGTGGAATAGAGTTCCGCGCGCCCGACATGGCCATAAAGCGCATGGGGCAGGGCGGCCTCGTCCTCAATGCTTGGCCGCGCACTCAGCAGGCGCCAGCAGTCATAGACCTGCAAGGCATCGGCATTGACGATCACCCGGCCATCCCGCGCAGCGATTTCCATCGCCAGCGCGGATTTGCCACTGGCCGTCGGCCCGGCAATCAACACCGGTGCCTCGCGTGATATGCCCGCAATGCCATTCATCTTGGTGAAAATACTCCACGGGGGGCGCGGGGGTGTGAAACCCCCGCTCCGCCGTTTCAGCAGTTGAACCCAGCGCCGTTTTGCGACATTTTGCGGGGCAATCCAAGATCACACCGAAATGCAGGGGAATCCCATGTCCGATACCGCCACTCCGTCCGGCGTCAAATACACGCGCGTGATGCTGAAAATCTCGGGCGAGGCGCTGATGGGCGATCAGGGCTATGGCCTGCACCCGCCGACCGTGGCGCGCATCGCGGCAGAGGTGAAATCGGTCCGCGATATGGGGGTCGAGGTTTGCATGGTCATCGGCGGCGGCAATATCTTCCGCGGTCTTGCAGGCAGCGCCCAAGGGATGGAACGGACGACTGCCGATTACATGGGCATGCTTGCCACGGTGATGAACGCGCTGGCCATGCAATCTGCGCTGGAGCAGATCGGCGTCTATACGCGCGTGATCTCGGCCATTCCGATGGATCAGGTCTGCGAACCCTATATCCGCCGCCGTGCGGTGCGCCATCTTGAGAAAAAGCGCGTCTGCATCTTTGCGGCCGGCACCGGCAACCCCTATTTCACCACCGACACCGCCGCGACCCTGCGCGCCTCGGAAATGGCCTGCGAGGCGATCTTCAAGGGCACCAAGGTGGACGGGGTCTATGACATGGATCCCAACAAACACGCCCATGCCAAGCGCTATGACCATGTGACCTATGACGAGGTTTTGCAAAAACACCTTGGGGTGATGGATGCCTCGGCCATTGCGCTGGCGCGCGACAACAACCTGCCGATCATCGTGTTTTCGCTGGACGAACCCGGCGGCTTCAAGGGGATTTTGGCTGGTCAAGGCACCTATACCCGCGTGCAGGATTGATCCTGACCCCGGCTTGCCCCTTCGGGGGCAAATTTCCCCCCAAAGCCCCAGTTTATTTCCGCCCGCAGATTCGCTAGAACCTGCGCAAAAGGGGGGCAACGCTGCCCTCCTGCGGAAGACGTGAAGGAAAACGAGATGTCCGACGATCTTGAAATTGACCTCGACGCGATCCAGCGCCGGATGGATGGCGCGATGAATGCGCTGAAGCAGGAATTTGCCAGCTTGCGCACGGGGCGCGCCTCGGCCTCGATCGTGGATCCGATTCAGGTCGACGCCTATGGCCAGATGACCCCGATCAACCAGCTTGGCACCGTGAACGTGCCCGAGCCGCGGATGGTGGTCATCAACGTCTGGGACAAGGGCATGATCGGCAAGGTGGAAAAGGCGATCCGCGAAAGCGGCATCGGCATCAATCCGGTCACCGATGGCCCGCTGATCCGGCTGCCGATCCCGGAATTGAACGAACAGCGCCGCAAGGAATTGGCCAAGGTCGCCGCCCAATACGCAGAAAGCGCCAAGGTCGCGATCCGCAACGTGCGCCGCGATGGCATGGACCAGATCAAGAAGGCCAAATCCGCCGGCATGGGCGAAGATGACCAGAAGATGTGGTCGGATGAAGTACAAGAGATGACCGACAAACATGTCGCCGCCGTCGACAAGGCGCTAGAGGCCAAGCAGGCCGAGATCATGCAGGTCTGATGGACGGTGTGCTTTCGGGCGCCTGCGATATTTTTGAAAGATTTTGGTCCCGGTGATCGGGACAAAGAGGGAAAATCAACGTGGCTGCAAAGACACAAAGCCCCCGCAAGGCCGAACATGTTGCCATCATTATGGATGGCAACGGCCGCTGGGCGACACAAAAAGGCTGGCCTCGGTTGGTCGGCCACCGCAAGGGGGCCGAACGCGTCAAGGAAATCGTCAATGCCGCACCAGAGTTGGGCATCAAGTATTTGACGATCTATGCCTTTTCGACCGAAAACTGGAAACGCACCACCGAAGAGGTTCTGGGCCTGATGGCGATCTTCTCGCGCTATATCGAACGTGAGGCGGACCGGATGGCGGCGGAATCGGTGCGGATGCGGTTCATCGGCGACCGGTCCATGCTGAACCCGCGGTTGAAGCGGCTGCAAACCTCGATCGAACAGCGCACGGCCTCCTATGATCGGCTGAACCTGACCGTCGGCATCAACTATGGCGGTCGCGACGAGATCACCCGCGCCGTGCGCGACATTGCCCGCGCCGTGGCTGCGGGGCAGGTATCGCCCGACCAGATCACCGATGCGCTGATCAGCCAGCATCTGGACACCGCCGATCTGCCGGACCCCGATCTGGTGATCCGCACCTCGGGCGAAACGCGGACTTCGAACTTCCTGCCATGGCAGGCGGCCTATGCCGAATATGAATTCACCGATGTGTTGTGGCCGGATTTCACCGCCCAGCATCTGGCCGAGATTGTCGGCGATTTTGGCAAGCGCGAGCGGCGCTTTGGCGGGGTTCTCAAGGCATGAGTGCAGACTGGGGCGACCTTCGGCCGCGTGTTTTATCGGCCCTCGTCATGGTTTTGGTCGGTGGGATCGAAGTCTGGCTTGGAGGTGCGCCCTTTGCGGTTCTGGTCGTCTTGTTGACCGGGGTGATGATGTGGGAACTGTCGCGCATGACGGCTGATCCTGCCTTTGATCTGTCTTTGGTGCTTGGGCCGCTTGCCGCGCTGCTTTTGGCGCTGAACCTGTGGTCGTCTTCGTCTCTATCAGTCATCGGGCTTGCTGGTCCTGCCCTTCTGGGGGCGGTTTTGCCGCGTCGGGATCGGGGGGTGTTTTTGGCCTATGCCCTGATCATCATGGCCACGGGGCTGGCGCTGGTGCTGCTGCGTCAATCGCTGGGGCTGGTGCCGATCCTGTGGTTGCTGGCGGCTGTCATCACCTCGGATATCATGGGCTATTTTGCGGGGCGCCTGCTGGGCGGGCCGAAATTCTGGCCGCGCGTCAGCCCGAAGAAAACCTGGTCCGGCACCGTGGCGGGCTGGATCGGGGCGGGCCTTGTCGGATTTGGCTTTTGGGCAGCGGGGCTTGGGTCTGTGCATCTGCTTTGGGCGTCGCCGTTGGTGGCGTTCGCCGGTCAGATGGGCGATATTGCCGAAAGCGCGATCAAGCGCAGGGCAGGGGTCAAGGACAGTTCCAATCTGATCCCCGGCCATGGCGGGTTTCTGGACCGGTTTGATGCCTTGGCCTTTGCGGCCATTCTGACGGTTGTTTTGCACATCGTCGTGCCGCTGTTTCCCCTCCTGAAAGGCTGATCCGATGCGCCGCATTTCCATCTTTGGTGCCACCGGCTCGATCGGTGAAAGCACCTATGACCTCATTTGTCGCGAAGGGGGGGCTGCGGCCTTTCACACCGTCGCGCTGACCGGCGGCCACAATGTCGCCCGGCTGGCCGAGATGGCGCGCACTCTGCGCGCCGAGGTTGCCGTGACGGCGCATGAAGAAAACCTGCCTGCCCTGCGCGAGGCTCTGTCGGGGTCGGGTGTGCATGCCGCCGCTGGCCCCCACGCC
>JACCDN010582401.1_pt1 | contig 10616 bp, 10 predicted proteins | sample 7441691 | NCBI WGS metagenome assembly JACCDN01 (sample SAMN15323439, study PRJNA562643) | freshwater metagenome | isolation source: river surface water | place: USA:Blue River Watershed | collected 2017-08-16
CCTTGAGAGATCTTAATGAGAAGGAAGCCCTTGTCATACAGCTATACTATGTCGAGGAATTGAACGTCTACGAGATCGCCGAAATCCTGAGCGTCACAACCGGGCGGGTTTCTCAAATCAAGAAGGCTGCAATCACCCGCCTGCGAAATCGCATGGCCGAACTGACAGGTGACGCAGATCGTGTCTGACGGAAAGAGAACACAGCCGCCGCTGGAACGAATCTCAAATCTGCAGATGTTTGTCCAAAGCGCAGAACTTCGAATTCTCGGTGTTCCACCCCAAGTGACACTCGAAGTATCGTGCCAACTCTCAAACATAGCCCGCGGCACTTGCAACCTTTCTTTCCGTGCCGTCGACATCATTCCCAGACAGTCACTAGGAAAGATTCACGTTCCGATCAACAGACCGGTCATGCATGGCGATCTGCTCGTCACGAGCGAGATCTTTGAAATGCTGCGTCGGGAAATCAAGTCTACGACATCTCGACCTGCCAGCATCGTCCTGGCACTGGAAGAACAAATCGCCGTCACCAACCTCGGGGATCTCTGGCTTGAAAATTCCATTGAACTGACGGTGCTTGACCTGTCGATTATTCTTCCATTGAGTTGAAACAGCCTCCCATGTCGGCTCTTGTCCACCCGCCACCCTAGGTGATCAAAAGTCGTGAGCGCCTTGGCTCACCTGGTCTTTGAAAGGAGAAGGGGATGAGAACATGAGGTTGTCAGGAGACTGAATACTCGACGAAGAACTACTAGAATACTAAAAAGAACCGGCAGATAAGTCGCAAAGTCAACAAGGAACGACACGCCCCTTGTTGACTTGCTCAGCTCAGATTCCCTTGAGCGGTTGCAGAAGAAGCGTTATCTTTGCGTGAGTTTCTCGATCATGTCAGAGTTTGTCTGCAGAATTCTTGCGGCCCCAGAGAATTGCTGTTGCGCCCGGATCATGCCGGTCATCTCCACCGTCATGTCCACATTCGAGGTTTCAAGAGACCCGCTTTGAACCTGACCATATCCATCAGCCCCACCAATTCCATAAGAAGGAGAACCAGATTTTACGGTGGGCTCAAACCGAGCGATGCCCATGGGCCGCATTGCAAGCGGATTTGCAAAATTCGCAAGACCTATCTGACCCAGTGGCTTCACCTCTTGACCATAGGTTCCATAAATCGAGCCATCCTTGTTTATTTCAAGTGCGGAAAGCTTCACGCCCTCAACTTCGAATGGCACATTGATCTTGCTCAACGCCTCGGGCGTCAGAGCACTGCCCTCTGCCAGATTGACAAATCCCATAACATAGGATCCATCCGTCGAACGAATGTCCCCATTCGCGTCGAGTGAAAACTCGCCGTTGCGCGTGAAAATGCGTCGATCGCTCAACTCACCAGTAGTCGTCGGCGGGGCAGTCACAAAAAGACCACTCCCGGAAAGCGCAAGGTTAAGGACGCCGTCTCGATTCACAAGATTTCCCTGCGAGATGCTACGGCGGGTTGCTTCGACCGCACTTCCAAGACCGGTTGATAGGCGTTGAACAGACTCAGCTGATGCTGCGCCATACAAATCAGAGAAGCTTACGTCGCTTCTTTGAAAGGCGGTCGATCCAGCATTCGCTATGTTGTTTGAGATGACGGCCAATTCATGCATTGCCGTTGCCATGCCAGATCGAATGGTTCCATACATTTTGATCTCCCTGGATCATCCTTGGTGCAGCGCAATCAGCAAGAAGCGTGCCAAGATCGGAAATGGGTGTCGCTTTCGAATTGGCGTATAAAGACCATTGCAGTCTCGCTGCGATCTTCACCATTACTTCTTCTTGGCGGTCTTGGCCTTCTCTGCCTGGCTCACCGCCTCCGCTGCGGCCCCTTCCACAACCTCGGCACGACCCGCCTCCACAAGGCGCGCCGCATCTTCTGGCTTGACCGCGAGCACCGAACCTTCGAAAAAAACCATCCCATTGACTTCAGCCTCAGCAAGCACCCGCACTTTGCGCCATGACTTGGCTGCATCATGATTAACGGGTTCCGTTAAACTCGGCTCCGCGCCCTCATCCGATTGCTTCTCTGGCGCATCGGGCGCCACAAGCGCCATCAGCTTCATTTTTGCTGAACTCTCGGGAGTTGCGCCAATGAGTGCCTGAAGAGAGCGAGGAAGGCTCCCTGACTGCAACGCCTCAAGTCTACGACGCAAGATCCAGGTCTGCGCAGACAAATTGGCAAGGCGCGCATCCTCCGATTTCTGGACATCTATTGCTGCCTTTAACTGCACCAATGCTTCCGTCAGCGAAACATCCCCTAGACCATTCAAGAGCTTGCTTCGCGCGCGCTCAAGTTTTGGCGTAAGTTTTGGGTCCGCCCTCGAGCCTTCTGCGCTTTGTGACGTCAGAAGCTGTTTATCTATGCCAACCATCTTTTTTCTCCTGGTGAGGCGAGTTGGCATCCAGCTTGCAAAATCCGATCCAACTTGAACCCGCAACACAAGAACCGGAGGCGAACAGGGAGCGTTATGGACAGTATCACAGCGTCTCTGAACGTGCATGCGCAAGCGCTCGCTATTCGAAGCAAGCGAAATGAAGTCCTCGCCTCAAACATCGCGAATGCAGCGACGCCACATTTCAAGGCACGCGACATCGACTTTGCACAGGAGATCAGGAAGCAGATCGGTGATCAGGGACCGCTTCGAACCAATGATGCGCGTCACTTTCATCAGGCCGGGCAGTCCGGCCCGGCCGAGTTGAAGTATCGGATACCTACAGAACCAACACTGGACGGCAATACAGTGGAATTGGCGGTAGAGCAGGTGCAATTCTCGGAGAATGTTCTTCGATATCAGATTTCCCTTGGCTTCCTTGATCGCCGGATCAGTGGCCTTCAGTCTGCCATAAAGGGAGAATAGTCGTGCAGAAGGTGAATTCGATCTTTGATGTGGCTGCGCGCGCGATGTCGGCGCAGATGACACGTCTTAATACGGTAGCCTCTAATCTTGCGAACGCAAATGCCGTGGCCTCATCTCCAGAGGAAGCCTACCGTGCCCTCAGACCGGTGTTTGAAGCTCAGTTCTCTGAGAAACTGAACAGGAACGGGCTCGCAACGGTTGGCGTGAATTCAATCGTCGCGCTCGATCGTGATCCGGGCAAGACATATGCGCCCGATCATCCGAAAGCCGACGAACAGGGATATATCTATCGCGCGGCGGTGGATACCGATGAAGAAATGGTCGAGATGCTTGAAGCGTCACGGCAATATCAGAACAATCTCGAAGTCTTGTCGACGTTGCGCACTTTGATGATGCGCACCATCAGCATGGGCCGCTAATCCGAAAAGGATCACTCGTCATGACAACCATTGACCCGACCAACTCTGCGCAACAGGCCCTCTTTGAAAAGCTGGGTATCTCGACAACGGCCAGCAAGAATTCGAAATCCAAAATCGGCGATGGTAGCCTCGGCCAGGACGAGTTCCTCAAGTTGATGACGACGCAACTCCAGAACCAGGATCCGTTCGCCCCGATGGAGAATGGCGACTTTATCGCGCAGATGGCCCAGTTTTCAAGCGTGACCGGCATTCGCGAAATCTCGACCGGAATTTCGGCATTGAATTCCGAAATCAAGAAGATGCGCGTCGCAACCGCCTCGAACCTGCTAGGGCACTCGGTTCTGGTCCCAGGGACGATAGCGCGACCTGATGCAAATGGCGAAATTCATGGGGTGATTGATTTGCCAGAGGCTTCGAGCACAACGAGGGTATCATTTTCTGACAAGGTGACCGGTGAGCTCCTTCATCAAATCGATCTCGGCAGCAAGCCTTCCGGGCTTGTCGGTTTCAGCTGGACCGATATCCCGCCCGAAGTTCTTGCCCGCAAGAACCCAGTCCAACTCGATGTGATTGCAGACATTGGTTCTGGACAGCAAAGCCTGCAACCTTCTGTTTTTGCTAAGGTTCTCGCGACCTCCGCCCTTGGCGCAACCACTGATGACATCATGCTGGATGTCCAAGATTACGGCGAAGTCGCCTCGAGTGACATCACCAAATTCCGCTGATCCCCGCACCGAAAGGCAAGACTCATGTCGTTCTACACAGCACTGACCGGACTTAATGGCGCGCAATCAGACATTTCTGCGACCTCGAACAATATTGCAAACGTTGGCACGACCGGCTTCAAACGTAGCCGCGCAGAGTTTGGGGACATCTTTGCAACGTCTCCTTTGCAGAACTCGTCATCCTCGATTGGTTCGGGCGCTATCCTCAAGGGGATCAAGCAGCAATTCACGCAAGGCAACATCTCGTCATCCCTGAACGCTCTCGACCTTGCTATTTCAGGTCAGGGTTTTTTTGCGCTGAAGCCTTCGCTTACTTCTTCGCAGACGGTTTACACGCGGAATGGATCATTTAACGTAGACAATGATCGCTATGTCGTCGACAGCTCTGGACAGTATCTTCTGACCTACCCGGTAAACACTGATGGTTCGGTCACGGCGAAAGATCTGGACAGCGCAGTTCCGCTTAAACTTCCTGTGACATCAGGTGAACCGAATGCCACATCCAATATCAAGTTGGGTGTGAACGTTCCCGCCGATGCGCCGGTTGTGACCAGTCTGCCGAAGTTTGCGAATGGCTATGTCTTCAATCCGAACGATCCGGAAAGCTATACGAACTCCACCTCGATCACTATCTTCGACGACCTCGGCAATCCGACCATCGCGACGATCTATTTCATCAAGACGCAGAATGCTTCGGCATCCGACCCGACGAACAAATATGATACCCGGCTGGTCATCAATGACACCGTGATTGATCCGAATCTTGTCGCCGCCGTGAATGACAATGGCCGCCAGATTTTTGTCGATCGTTTTGGAAACCAGACAACGCAGGTGCCGGACGACAACTACTTTCTGGAAGGAAAGGGGTCGCCGCTTTACAAGCTAGATGACCTGCGAACCAAGGTGAACTCGCAGCCGGCTTCAATTCAGGGTGAGCAAGCTGGTTTCGACTTTGGCGAGGAAGGTGACAAGTTGGTCGAAATCGTGACCGACCCCCTCATGTTTCAAGCTACCGAAGAAGGCGGAAACGCCAATTCCGGTATCTTCTGGGGTCGTGATTTCCTGCTTGTGAATGTCGATGACAGCGACGCGCCTGTGTCTATTAATCTGCGGCCTGGAAAGTATAATGCCACCCAACTGGCTGCCGAGGTGGAACGGGCAATCAATGAAGCCTATGGCGACGACAAGAAGTTTCAGATCGTCCAGAATGTCGACGATGAGTTGACGATTGATCTTTTCAAGCTTGGTCCGGACGGGAGCCCGGTTTCACTGGGTGAGCACCGGATTACGGTTGATCTGCTGAAAGAGACCTCTGTCTCTCAATTGGCCGGTATTGCGATTGATGGGGCATCGCCTGACTTTACCCGTGATGAGTTCCTTTCGCATGTGCAAGAGCGCATCAACGCGACCTTGAACGACTATATAGATCCCGCAGGCAACAACGGCGCCGCCACATTGGGCCTTGAGGGCAGGTTGTTCACCCGCGCCGTTGGCGAGAAAATCCAAACTCCGCCAACCGAACCTTCGATCATTCGACTGGACCACAATGTTGGAACAGCGGCTTTGACCGCAGCGTCAGAGACCAAGTATCTGGCCTACTCCAACTTTGGCAAGAAGCCATCGCTTTCCGTCTTCGATGAGCGAGTTGCATTGGCAGCACCGGCCGGCAGCAACAAGCTTTCCTATGATCCGACCCAGAACAAGATCACCCTTCTGGTGCCGAAAGCCAGCTATAATCCAAAATCCGCAACTGTTCAGCTGCAGGGCCCGACCACTGGTCAATTCGGGTCCTCTCTCAACGGGCGCACGTTGCGGCTGATCGACTCGGCCGGTGACACAGTGACCGACTCGTCGGTTAACCCTGCGGTGCAATACACGCGGATCCAGATTGATGCCTCGGGCCTGGCCCTGTCTGAAACCGGCTTTGCCTTTGCCTCCAACGATAGTGCCATCATCAATCTGCTGTTCAATCCGTCCTCCGACGTCGAGGCCATCTTCGAAGGGGGCACCAGTGGGACCGAAGGTGTCATCACCACCTTCAACAGCTCGAAGATCGTCCTGCGCGAGATTGGTTCGGACGCAAATCGCAAGACAACGGACACGTCCTATCAGCATGCCTTCGTGATCTCGAAGTCGAACTTGAACGCATCCGAGTTGTCTGCCGTCAGCTCGCTTGGCCTTGCGAACCTTGTTTACGATGCGACCGACGCGACAAGCATCGCGAACTCAATCAGCAACATCAATTCGGTCAACAAGCTGAACTGGGTGGACGAGACCAATCCTGCAATCAAGGTCTCCTATGACGGGGTAAACCAGCGCCTGCAGTTCACCGTCGATCGCACGGTCCTGGGCACAGGCACGGGATCGAATTTCAACTCATTTACCGTCTATGGCGCATCTGATGCCCAGGATACGAACAACCTTGGAATTCCCGATAGCGGCAACGCCAAGCAGGTTCTCATCCGCGGGGGTGAGGTGCTGTCGACCGAAAGCTTTGTCGCCGACGGGGAAGAGATCCAGCTGAACGACAAACGCTATGGCATCACTGTGGGTTACAAGTCCGATACCAAGTCCTTCGTCATCAGCTCGGGCACAACGGGCGAGAGCATTGCCGCGAACGGTGCAATCGGGGTGTCCTCGCCGCAAAAGGCTTCGAACATCCAGATTGGCCGCCGGACGCTGAACAGCGACGGCACCGTTGACGCAAGCGAGGTCATCAACATTGAAAACCGGATCATCGGAGGCGGCGATAACGCGGTATTTGGCTTTGGTGTGACAAAGTCGGACTACCTGTTCAGCTCCGGAAAGGGCTTGGCCGCCCAGCCGGCTGTTGCCACCGGGCGCGCCGCACAAGGAGATCTGACCAAGGTTTTCAGACTGACCGGCAATGGCGGTGAAAACATCTTCAACATCTCAGTGAACGGCATTTCCGGCGTGATCGAAGTCCCGCCAGGCAATTATGTCGGCACCACGCTGGCCTCGGCACTTGAAGAGCGGATCAATCAGATCTCGGATCCCCTGACCGGTGAAAGCGTCGGCGGTGTGACCGTGCGTTATTCGGCGGCCACCAACAGCTTCACCTTCAGAACCGGCACGACCGGGGACACATCGACCATCAAGGTCAAGGGCACCGTGCGGCTTGGTCTTGAAGATGTGCCACTGGGGGTGGGGTCCATCCCCAAGATCTATAACCTGGTTCAGGCCAAGAACGCCGACGGTGTCGCACTTTATGTCGATGCTGAGGGCAATGTCGTGACAACGCCACCCGAAAACATGGTGACGGGTTATTACCCTCTTTATATTGACGAAGGCGAGTTGACCTTTGACAAGACAGGTAAGCTGCTCAGCCCGAAGAACATGGTTCATTTTGAACAGCAGGCCGACGGTTTCTCAATCTCGCTTGATGTAGACTTCTCGGCCTCGACCCAATATGCCCAGCCTTTCTCGGTCTTGTCGGTCGAGCAGGATGGTTTCACATCGGGCCGTCTTGACGGGTTGCAGATTGACAGTTCGGGCACTATCCGCGCGAACTATACAAATGGTCAGAACAAACCTCTTGGCAAGATCGTTGTTGCAACATTCAACAACCAGAATGGCCTAAAGCAGGTTGGCAACGCGACCTATGTCGAAACCGCTGTTTCCGGTTCGCCGCAGGTGGGCGAAGCCGGGTCTGAAGGGTTTGGCAGCATCCAGTCAGGTTCGCTGGAACGGTCGAACGTGGATATCACCGAGGAACTGGTCAACCTGATCACCGCACAGCGGAACTTCCAGGCCTCGGCCAAGGCCATCGAAACCACGACGACCCTGACACAAACCATCATCAACATCCGCATGTAACGGCGACAGACAAGGATCACAGCCATGGACCGTATGGTTCATACCGCCATGAATTCCATACGGAATATCTATGATATCCGGTTTGCCACATCGCAGAATCTGGCGAATATGTCGGTACCCGGATATCGGCGTGAAATGCTGAACGAAGGGGGCAGCGGTTTTCTGCTCTCTGACGGCGAGGTGAGCCCACGCGCCTTTGCGCTGGAACTGGGTGCAAACCGGTTTTCAGATGAGCAAGGCGCGATCATGCCCTCGGATCTGGCGACCGATATCGCCCTTGTGAATGACGCCTATTTCGTCATTGATCCAGGGGCGGGCGGTCTGGCCTTGTCCAGACGCGGAGATCTGAAAACCAACGCCGATGGTCAGCTGGTCGATGGGGGTGGCAATCTTGTCATGTCCAGCGCGCTGCAACCGCTTGCAATTCCGGCGTTTCGAGAAATCCAGATCACCCAGATCGGCGAGATCCTTGTCAACCCGCTTGAGGCGGAAGCCGGGCAATTCGTTTCGGCCGGTTTCGTTGCGACCACGACACCAAAGGCAGAGATGATGAAAGGTCTTGACGGCCATATCCGCTATGCGGACGGGACCGCCATCACGCCCGATCAGGGCGGCAGGATCATGCAGAACGCGCTGGAAAGCTCGAACGTCAATCCCGTTGAAGAGCTTGTGTTCTCGATGGAGATGCAGCGCCAGTTCGAGATCAACATGAAGCTGATCCTTGCGACCAAGGAATTGGACGAGGGCAGCTCGCAATTGCTAAGATTGCCGAACGAATAACGGTTGATGGCCCCGATCTGGCACGTGCTTTGCAAAGCATAGAGCAGCAGATCAGAAAGGGACTTGAGCCATGTCTTCAGGCGCCATGCACGTTGCGACCACCGGTCTGAACGCTCAGCAGATCAAGATGCAGATCATTGCCAACAATCTGGCAAACGTGAACACCAACGGGTTCAAGCGTGATCGTGCAAATTTCGAAAGCCTGCTTTATCAGGTCATGCGTTCGGGTGGCGCACAAACCTCTGACGGGACCATGCTGACCTCGGCCTCCACGGTCGGCACCGGTGTCCGGCTGGTCTCGACGGACAAGCTCTATACCCAGGGCAATCTTGTCAGCACGGAAAACGCCATGGACCTTGCGGTCGATGGTCAGGGGTTCTTTCAGGTTCTGCTTCCCGATGGGCGGATTGGCTACACCCGAAACGGCGCGTTTTCGCGTGACGCCGAAGGCACGTTGACGACCGCTTCGGGCTATGTCGTGCAACCCGAAATCCAGATCCCCGAAGGTGCGACCGAAATCAACGTGGGCGCGAATGGCGTCGTATCCGTTGTGATCGGCGGGGATTCGACGCCGCAAGAGGTGGGACAGCTGACACTGGTCGATTTCATCAACCCGCGCGGGCTGCAACCGATTGGCGAAAGTTTTGTCGTCGAAACTCCGGCATCAGGGGCCCCGATCGAAGGGAACCCTTTCGAGGGCGGCTTTGGCAAGATCACCCAAGGCTATCTTGAAGGCTCGAACGTGAATGTCGTGCAGCAGCTTGTCGACATGATCGAAACACAGCGCGCCTATGAGGTAAGCTCCAAGTCGATCACCGCAGTCGATGAAATGATGCGCTACATCTCGAACAACCTCTGAGCTGCGACTTGCCATGATGAACCCCGGTTTCAAATTCGCCCTGTGCCTTGTCGCGCTTACCGCCTGTTCCGAAGTGGTCCAGGAGCGGGCCAGCGAAGACTATCAGCCGATCTACAATTTCCCCGAAGAGGAAGATCCCTCTGCACTTCCAAGCGGCGCGATTTACTCCAGTGCGCAAGTGGGGCTTTTCGCGACCGACCGGCGCGCCGCTCGTGTGGGCGACATTCTGACCATTGCCTTCACCGAAAGCTTCTCGGCTACGAAATCGCAAAACGCGGCTTCGACGAAAACCAGCAGCACCAATCTGACCTTGCCGCTGTTGTCGACGGGAACCGGAAGCGAACTGACCACAGGGGGCGGGCAGAACTTTGCGGGCTCCGGCACTGCAGCGCAGTCGAATTCATTGAGCGGTCAGGTGTCGGTGCATGTGATCCGCGTCTTGCCGGGCGGCAACCTTGAAATCCTGGGCCAAAAGCGGCTGACCTTGAACAATGGCGATGAGTATATCCGGGTGCATGGCATCGTCCGGCCCGAGGATATCTCTTCGGATAATGTCGTGCAGTCCGACCGCATCGCCAATGCCGACATCCGCTATATCGGCGCAGGGGAACTGGCCGATACTGGCAAGCAGGGTTGGCTTGGGCGCACCCTCACCGCCGTAAATCCGTTCTGAGGACCGCCAGCATGAAACTCCTGCTCTCGATCCTTTGCGCGCTAAGTGTCCTTCTGTCCAGCGGGCTGCCGGCCCAGGCGGAACGGATCAAGGACATCGCCTCGATCGCCGGTGTGCGGGGCAATCAATTGGTGGGCTATGGGATCGTGGTGGGTCTGGCCGGAACGGGGGATGGCGGCACCGGCCTGACCTTGCAATCCATGCAGGCGATGGTGTCACGCTTTGGCATTGTCACCGACGCGGCCGGCTTGAACGCCAAGAACGCGGCCGCCGTCATGGTCACATCGGAACTGCCCGCCTTCACCAAGCCCGGCCAGAAGATGGATGTCACCGTATCCACGCTTGGCGGCGCAAAGTCGTTGCGCGGCGGCACCCTGCTGATGACGCCGCTTCTGGGCGCCGACGGGGAAACCTATGCGATTGCCCAAGGGA
>JACCDN010058445.1_pt1 | contig 10615 bp, 12 predicted proteins | sample 7441691 | NCBI WGS metagenome assembly JACCDN01 (sample SAMN15323439, study PRJNA562643) | freshwater metagenome | isolation source: river surface water | place: USA:Blue River Watershed | collected 2017-08-16
GTGATTTGATTATTGCTGCAATCAAAACCCCCGCCGACTTCTCTTGGTGCTCCTTCTAATGAAGTTATTTGATTATTATAGCAATCAAAACCTCCACCGACTTCTTTAGGAGCTCCTTTTAACGAAGTGAGTTGATTATTATTTGCTATAAAAAACGCATCGGTAACTACACCAAATTGAACCGGGATAGCTGTGAGTTTTTTATTTGTGAGATTAACATCACCATCCACATCTACTGTAAGGTCTTCATTGATGGTGTAGTTTTCTATCTTCATCATCTTAAGCCAAGCTTCTACTTCTTCTCGTGTCCTGAAGAACTGACTTTCTTCGACTAATCTAGTTAATTTCATTAAAATTCTCAGTGTAAATATAGATCTATTTATCAACATAACATGATAATATGTTGTATTCAAAAGGTAATACGAGTAAATTATGTCTAAAAGTATTGAACAACAATTTAAAGTTCTTGATGAGATAGAACACATCAGAAAACGTCCCGGTATGTATGTTGGTTCTATTGTGCCTCATACCGCCGTTGAATATGTTTATGATCAAGAATCAACGAAAATGATCTCCAAAGAGATCACGTATAATCCAGGCCTTGTCAAGATATTCTCAGAAATTCTTGATAATTCAATTGATGAACATAAACGTAACCCGTTAAAATTGAATACCATCAAGGTTGATTTTGAATCAGATGGTACTTTTTCTATTTGGGATAATGGCGGAATTCCCGTTGTCATCCATAAAGAGCAAGGACAATATGTTCCAGAAGTAATCTTTTCTAATCTGCGCGCGGGTTCTAATTTTAATGATGAAGATGATCAAGCGCTGATTGGAACTAATGGCGTGGGTTCAACCCTATCAAATGTGCTGTCTACGAAGTTTGTAGTTGAAACTTGTGATGGTATCAATCATTTCAAACAAGTGTTCACAGACGGTATGCGAAAGAAGTCTGAACCTAAGATCAAGTCAAGTAGTAATAATCATACATGTATTACGATGACACCCGATTATGAATATTTTAAATGCTCATTTGATGATGGTAATCGTCTAAAGCTAATTAAGCGTGTTATTGATGCTGCGGGTAATAATCCCGGGATCAAGTTTTATCTCAACGGGAAGAAATTAAACATTAAGAATTTTGAAGACTATGTTGCACTGTACACTGCTGAGTATGTGTACGATGATAACACTGAGTGGAAGGTTGCTGTTTCGGCAGCAAAAAATGGTTTTCAGCAGGTATCATTTGTTAATTCGGTTGAAACATATTCAGGTGGAACTCACATCGATTATGTGATGAACCAGATTCTCGGTAAATTGCGTGAGTACTTTAAAAAGAAACATAAGGTTGACGTAAAACCCACCGATATAAAAAACCACATTCAAGTTTTTATTTCTTGCGATATTAATCGTCCTCGTTTCAACAGTCAAACCAAAGAGATGATGATATCAGAGCCTAAAGAATACAAATCAGGTATAGATATTTCTGATAAGTTCATTAACAAGATTTTGAAATCAGAAATTATTGAAAGTATTCTTGCGTGGGTAGAAGCAAAAGCACTACAAGCTGAATTGGCTGCTGCTAAAGAAGCAAATAAGAATGTTAATAAAGCTAATCCTAAGCATGTTGAGAAGTTTGTTGATGCAACAGAGAAAGATCGATCAAAGTGCATACTTGCACTGTTAGAAGGGGATTCAGCTAAGCAGGGGATTCAAGCACAAAAACCAAAAAATGTTGGATTCTTTCCATTGCGTGGCAAGCCGATTAACGCATACGAGTTGTCGATCAAAGAAATTCTTGAAAATAAAGAATTTAAGAACATACTCACCATCACAGGATTACAGATAGGGGTTCCTGTTACTGATATATCTCAATTACGTTTCGGCATAATCGCTCTAACCTCTGACGCTGACCTTGACGGGTTTGCAATTTGCGGTTTGTTGTGTTGTATATTCTATCGCTTCTGGCCCGAACTTTTTGACATGGGAGTTATTAGAATTTTCAGAACTGCAATGATAAAGACTTTTGTTGGAAAAAAGGTATATGAATTCTACTCTCAGGAAGAGTTTGAAGACTGGCGAGCTAAAAACACCGATACGAAATACACATACAAATACTATAAAGGGTTGGGTAGTAGTCTTGATTCTGACTGGAAGGAATATTTGGATAATATTAATGACAATATGATTAGAGTATCAGAGCTATCAAAAGAAGATAAAGATATGTTTAAATTATTGTTCTCAAAAGAAAAAGGGTTTAGCGATATGCGCAAACAATGGCTCGGAATTAGCGAATAGTAATAAATACTCCTGTTAGTTATTAACAGGAGTATTTTAGTGATAGAAGAATTTAAACCATATACGTATCTTATTGGATGGTCACATCTCAATAAATGGTATTATGGTGTTCGTTTTAAAAAGAATGCGAATCCATCAGACTTATGGAAAACATATTTTACATCTAGTAAGAAAGTAAAAGAGTTTAGAGAACTTTATGGTGAACCAGATATTATTCAAATAAGAAAAGTTTTTGATAATAGAGAAAAAGCATTAATGCATGAATATAAAGTTATCAATAGATTGAATTGTGTTAGATCTAATGATTGGTTAAATTTAGGAAATTTCGGGTTTAACACTTTTGATGGTAATGGTAGAATAATTGCAGATGAAACAAAAGAAAAAATTAGACAGTCTCTTCTTGGGAAAAAACATGAAATTCCTCGACACACTGAAGAATCAAAAAAGAAACTAAGCGATGCACTTAAAGGTAAGAAAAAACCAGAAGGTTTTGGTGAACATATAAGTAAAATGTTAACCCGGTAAAAAAATGTCAAAAGAAGCTGTAGAAAAAACAAGGATTGCAAACATCGGTAGAAAACATACGGAAGAAGCTAAAGAGAAAATTGGAATAGCATCTAGTGGTAGAAAACATACAGAAGAAGCTAAAGAAAAAATTGGAATTGGTAATAAAGGGAAAAAATTATCGGAAGATGTTAAAAAACAAATTTCTGATAAATTAAAAGGAAGAAAATTATCAGATGAAACTAAAGAAAAAATGCAAAATAAAGTTTTATCAGATGAAACTAAAGAAAAAATTAGAAATGGCGCGAAAACATATGAATGTGATATATGTGGTAAAATTGGAAAAGGTAATATTATGCTAGTGAAACATTTTAATAATTGTAAATTCAAAGATGATATAGTAGTATTGGCGCTGACGGATGTTGTATAATGAATGAAATAAAATTTACTGATTTTGCCAACACAAAATTTAAACTGTTTTCAATGTATGATTGCCAGCGTTCTATCGCAAACGTGATTGATGGGTTAAAAATTACACAGCGAAAATCCATTCATGGAAATCTACAACGCGGTGAAAATGCTCTCGAAATTAAAGTAGCTCAACTTGCCCCATTGGTGGCTTTCCACACGTCATACCACCACGGTGAAGCAGGTATTGCTGGCGTTATTTGCAACATGGCTCAAAAGTTCCCGGGAGCTAATAATGTAAACTTATTTGAACCAATCGGCCAGTTCGGTTCTAGACTTGATCCGCAGCCAGCGGCGGCACGTTATATTTTTACGAAATTTTCAAAAGAGTTTCGTAAATATTTCAAGAAGGAAGATGATTGCATTCTGAATTATCTTGAGGAAGATGGAGATAAAATTGAGCCTGATTTCTATCTGCCACTAATACCCATGGTATTAGTGAATGGCTCACAGGGTATTGGCACGGGTTTTGCGAGCAAAGTATTCAATTACAACCCGTTTGATTTAAAGAATGATATTCTTAACATTCTTAAAGATAAGAAGCGCAAACCCCTGCTACCCTGGTATGATTCATGGAACGGCACCGTCGAAGCTGGAGAAAATCCGGGGCAGTATTATTTTAAAGGTGATCTTGAAGTTGTTAATACAACAACGATTAAAATCACTGAACTCCCTATCGGAGTTTATCAAGAAGACATGAAAAAGGTACTGATTAAACTATCTGAGGAAGATTTCATTAAAGATTTCGATGATGACTCTACAAAAGATGGCATCGATATTACTGTGACAGTTCCACGAGCAACTGCGTATCTTGAAAAAGATAAGTTGATGGAAAAGTTCAAGCTAATCTCTAAGGACACTGAAAATCTAACATTATGGTTACCAACTGGGAAACTTCGTTGTTTTAATAACGTTAAAGAAATTGTTGACTATTTTGTCGAATTTAGATTATCTAAATATGAAGAACGTCGTTTAAAGCTCATTGATATGAATGAAGCTGAACTAAAATGGTTAGAAGAAAAAATCAAGTTTATTGAATTCTATTTAGCTGAATCAGATACCTTTAGAAAGAGTTCTAAAGCACAGCTAATGCAATTCATGTCTGATAACGGATTTACTCAGTCGGATCGTTTGCTGTCACAACGCATCTATAGCTTAACTCGTGATGAAATAGAAGAATTGAAAGCTGATATTAAAAATCTAAAAGCTAAAGTTAAAGCTCTAAAAAATACAACCGCTAAGGACATGTATATTTTAGAACTTGAAGAACTTAAAATTTAGAATAATAGAACATGAATATGTTATTATGGGACTATAAACAGTCCCATTTTAATTTGGAGTCTAAAATGCATTTCTTGCATTGTTTTGGGGAGTTGTATCGTCTAAAGTTTATTCTTGAACGTGATGGAGAAGAAGCGGCAGTTCAGTTCGCAAATAATCTGATGAAATCATATTCTTCAGGAATTAAGCTTTCAAAGCGACGTCAAGTTGGGAACTCTGGCGCGTTTTCTCACCTGAGTATTAAAGAAACATTTAAAACCCCGGCACTCTATAGCGTTTGCACTGCGAAGTTATTTGTTAGAATATACTCAAAATAATTGGGTAGAATATCAGCATGGAAATTTATAATGCCAAGACTTTGCAAATGATGAAGTTCACTGAATGGTCTGAACAGAATAAATTTGATCAAAAACATGTTCAAATGAGTGCAATAATGGGCAATCCACCTCCCGCCAAGAAAACCACGAAAAAGGTAACACAAGAAATGGACGATGTTGTTGAAGTTGAGATTCTTGACATTTCTAAACCACTTGCTGTTGTCATGTTTGGTGATAATGTAAAGAAGCGTGCGGCTGGCGTCATCGATCGCATGATGCTCACTGCTGAAACTAATGATGATTCATTCACCATTATTGATCAGGTAAAAAATGCTTTTAGCATGATGAACGGAATCAAGTTCAAGCAACTGCCTGAAAAAGACACATACCTATCACGTATTTTTCAGTTTGTTAAAACCCGTGAAGAGTTACGTAATGAATACGTTGCTCAATATAACATGGCCAATCGCGAATTCAACAACATCAATTCTAAGATGGGTGTCGTTCGTGACCGCATCGTTAATTCTATCAACGATCTAAAGAAACTGATGGATGACAACATTGCGTGCCTTTCTGAAATCTCAGAAAAAGAAAATGTTGTTAAGGCAACGCTTGATGAGTGTGGTGAGCAGCATCCCATGTCTCATAAGCTGCAGGATAAGCTTGATAGTTTTAACATCCTGAAGATTTCTATTCACCAGACCAACACTCAGCTTGATCTGATCGTGAAGAATCATATGACCATCATTGAAAAAATCAATGATATTTCTAATATGGTGTTTCCAATCTGGAAGCGTCAATTCTTCGTGATGAACACTCTGCTTGAACAGAAAGAATTCACCGATGCAACACGTTTGCAGGTTGATACCTTTGAAAAGGATCAACAGGAACTAAATAACATCATGTCTAAAATCTTGAAAAAGTAAGGAATTACTTATGTTTAGAATTGTAATCGTATTGCTGGTGTTAGCTCTAGTTTTAGGGTCTATCTATATTGCGGTCTCACTGGGACAGGATGAAGCTAAAAAGCAACTTCGACCTGAAGTTGCGAATTCTTCATGGGTCAAGATTTTTCTGGTTGCCGCGAGCGCTATAACTTTAGCGTTATGCGTTTTTGGGCTTTTTAGTATTTTTCTAAATATCGCTCAATAATATAGAACAATATTAGCGGTAAGTGTTAAATTAGCCAAATACAAACAATGCAATGATTGGAGTTTCTAAAAATGAATCCTCACGAAGTTCTTGACGTCATCGGCATGACCAACAATGATGTTTTCACGGCTAAGCAGCATCAGGTTGCTGATATCTCAAAGAAATCAGCAAACGCTGTTGTTGTCAACGAGGTAAAGAACCTTTCACCGGAAGATCAGCAACGTGCGTTGGAGTTGGCGCAGAAGATTGATATCCTTGATACAGCAAGTATCATGGAATACGGTAAGGATACTCAGTCAGCTGTCTCTAACTTTGCTGACAGTTTGCTTTCAGAAACAAAGACAGCTAACGTTGATGAGCTCGGCTCTCAACTGCTTGATATCGTTCAGCACTCCAAGAAGATTGAGCTGCGCCAGCCGGGCTGGAAATCAACTATCATGAAGCTCCCGGTTATCGGCAAGTTGATCAATCATGGCGATCAGGTTCGTCGTCAGTACTCTTCAATCAAAGCCAACGTTGATGACATCGTTGATAATGTCAATCAAACTAAGACTCAACTTATCGACCGCACCAAACTGCTTGATGACTTCTACGTGAAGAATAATGAGCAGTATAAAGAACTGCTGGTTCATATCGCGGCCGGCAAGCTTAAGATGTCAGAGCTTGAGCAAGACATTATTCCCATGCTTGAGGCTAATAACTCTGAGGGTGATCCTCTTAAGGCACAGAAGATTTATGACTACAAGGAATCTCTGCACCGTTTTTCTAAGAAGATTGGTGATCTTGAAGCTACAGCGGTTGCAACGCTCCAGAACGCGCCGCAGATTCGCATCATTCAGAATAATAACATTGTTCTGATTGAGAATATCCAGAATGCGGTCAACAACGTTATTCCGATCTGGAAAAAGCAGATCGTCATGTTTACATCGCTTTCTGATCAGAAGGCAGCGTCCGATCTTGAAAAAGCGATCAAGGATGCTACTAATGAGATGATGGTTCGTAACGTGGAGATGACTAAGGAAAACTCTATCCAAGTCGCAAAGCAGAATGAGCGCGCAGTGATTGACTTGGCAACGCTGGAAAAAGTTCAGTCTGAACTTGAACAAACATTGACTGAAGTTTCACGCATCGCTCAGGAAGGTAAGCGAGCACGTGAAGATATGAGTCGCTCGCTTCAGCAACTGACAGCTCGCGTCGAAAACAAGCTCACCATCGGGAACTACAGCACAAAATGAAAATGTTAGCTATTGATCTATCATTCAAGTTGCAGAAACAAGGGGGTGAGTGGCTAGCAGCCGCACGCTCCTATCTACAAAATCATTGTCGCGGCGGTGATGAAAATCCTTGGGGATCAGATTGTCATTCAGTAACAATGACGATGCGCCAAGTTGAGGAGTTAGCTTCCCAAGCAGCGGCTTCTGCTATTGTGGAATATCAAGAAAAACTTGATAAAGAAAAGAATACCCAAAATATTTCAAGAATGATTCACGGTTGGGAAGATCATAAAATTTAACCAAGGAGGTTAAAGTGGTTACTATTGTTAAGAAAGAACCGCATCCCTCGGTTATTAAAGAAGTTATCTGCCGTCATTGTGGGTGCACTTTGGAATATGTCCCAGCGGATGTACAATCTTACACATATCGAGATTACGGCCACGGAACGGATACAACGTATTACATCAAGTGTCCAAATTGTGAAACACAAATCTTTGTTAAGAATCCGGCGTACAAATGAAAACAACAAATCAGAATTTTCCATTAATTTCTCACATTAACGATATTCTCCCACACATCAATGGGAAGCCGGAACTACGCTTCATTCCACAGGTTTGCGGCGGCGAGGCAGGATGGTTAACTATCTGCTACATGATTTCTGGTAATGATACCTTTAGTAATGATTTTGCACGTGAATGTCGAGGCATTACTTTTGACGCAAAGGGACGAATTGCTGGAAGACCCTTCCACAAATTCTTTAACGTGGGAGAGCGAGAGAGCACCCAGAAGCACAACCTTCCCTGGGATGATGTACACTGCATCATGGAAAAGCTAGATGGCTCTATGATCACCGTTTGTATTGGTTTTGACGGTAGAGCATATTGCCGAACAAAGAAGACTTTCGATGGTGACACAGCCAAGATGGCCCAAGCATTTTTGGATACAAAAGAAAATATTCAAAACCTGTGCAAATATCTAAATAGTCATGGTTTATCGCCCATCTTTGAGTACACCTCTCCGAAGATGCGAATTGTCATTAACCATGCTGTTGAAAATATGCAATTACTGGCCATCAGGGAATTAGAATCAGGTGCTTATCTTTCAAGAGCTACAGTATCAAAGTTCGGTCAAGATTTTAGCGTTGACGTTGTTCCAGTTTTAGATATTCCACCGGAAGACATCTTTAAGACTATCGCCACTTTAGAAAATTGTGAAGGATACGTCGTCCAGTTTAACAATGGTGATATGGTTAAACTGAAGTCCGATTGGTACATGAAGCTTCATCACAACTGTGTCTTTCAGAGGGTCCGAGACATCGCTGAGATGTGTCTCGATGAAACCTTGGATGACTTCAAAGGTTACCTAAAGGATAGCGCGGCGGGTGAATCTCTGGCTAAGGTTTTAGATATTGAAAAAATTGTGGCCGCCGATATTTTAGATATTACTTCTAAAGTTGACTCGCTATACGAAGAACATGCCACGTTATCACGTGCTGAGTTAGCCGCGAAATTCAAAAAACATGAATTTTTTTCGTTGATTATGAAACGCGTCGACGCAGCGGATATTTCAGAACACGTCAAAAAGTATTATCGTCGAAATATCCTTAAAGATAAATTTGGATTGGAGCAGGTATGATATTTAGAAATAATCCACTTAGATTAAAAGCGAAGTTTAGAATTATTAAAAAAGATATAGTTCATAGTACGGGTATAGATAGTCAATATATTATCCAGCGCCGTCTCTTTTTCTTCTGGTATGTGAGCCTTGAAAAGTGGCTCGAATTTTTTCAAGATTCTCGTTACGTGTACGTTAACACTTGTTATGAGTCTATAGAAAAGGCAAAACAAACTCTGTATTTAACATATCCGATCAAGCAACCGAAAGTAAAAAAAGATGTTGCAAAACCAGTAACAACGGTCGTGTTTGAAACTAATAACAGATAAGGAAATTAATATGGGAACAGTAATTCATCACACGATAGTTGTTACATCATGGAAACGTGAAGCCCTAAAACAGCTTAGAAAGAAAGCTTGTACCATATTTGATGGTTTACCTATCCCAAAGGTGACTAAAGAAGTAACGAATGGATATTGCTTCCTATATATCCCGGCTGATGGTAGTAAAGAAGGGTGGGGGACAAGCAACCACTACAATGATGCTCGCGCGCACTTTATAGAAATCCTTAATCAAGCTATTGATGATGGCACTATTTCAGAATGGTATGAAGTTCGTTCAGGTGAAACTAGCGAATTCAGGATCTCTAACAGTTCGTTAAAGTTTGAACCTGATGAAAATGTTAGCGAAAGTCAAACCACTTAATAAGACTGTTGGATAAGGATTGACAAGAACGGTATACACGTAATTGAATAAAATGAAAATCATGACTGAATTATTTAGTCATAGATTAACAAAACAAAGATATAATATAAGATTAATTATGAGGATTTAAAAATATGTCTAGAGATTGGGTTGCTGATATTGCGGCGATGCACACCAAGTATCGGTGTTAATGAAGTAGTTAGAAATTTTGATGTTGAAAAGTTAGTAAAATTTCTTGAATTTCGTGTGAATTTTCTACAAGAAGAATTAGACGAGCTGAAAGAAGGCAAGAGCGCTGATGATGTAGTTGACGCTTTGATTGATTTAGCCGTGGTTGCAATCCGGTACATTGGATGCATATGACATTGATGCGTATACCGCGTGGGATCGTGTGTTAGAAGCTAACATGAATAAAGAGGTTGGTGTAAAAGAAGGTCGTCCAAATCCACTCCGGACTTCCAGATTTAATAAAGCCGGCGCGGATGGGAACCACCGTCCCATAAAGGAAACATAGGGCTTCTATCAAAATTAGATAACATGTAACACATCAAGCATTGACATCCGAATTGTATTAAATGATTTACATCGGTGTAGCGTAATACTGCAGGAGCAAGAATACATTAACAATACGATGTTCAAACAAAAAATCCGGCTGATATAGTCGGATTTTTTGTTTGAGAATAAATATTGTTTATATGTAATTAGAGAAAAGTATGAAGCTACAAAGATTAGTTGAAGAACTGGCGTTCTTTAAAACTAGAGAAGAAGTAGAATCTTGGCTCAAGAAGATGAAGATAAAAAACTATACTATCAACGAAGACCTGAGTGTAGATGTTGATGGTGATGTAATCTTACGTGATGAAAAACTAAAGGTATTACCTGTTCAGTTTAATGTGGTGGGTGGATATTTTAATTGTGCTAATAATCAACTCACTTCATTAGAAGGGGCACCAAGAGAGGTTGGTGGATATTTCAGTTGCGCGTATAATCTACTCGCTTCGTTAAAAGGAGCTCCTAAAGAAGTCGGTGGAGGTTTTGATTGCTATAATAATCAAATAA
>JACCDN010253298.1_pt1 | contig 10615 bp, 19 predicted proteins | sample 7441691 | NCBI WGS metagenome assembly JACCDN01 (sample SAMN15323439, study PRJNA562643) | freshwater metagenome | isolation source: river surface water | place: USA:Blue River Watershed | collected 2017-08-16
AATGACCCTGCTTTTGGTCGTCTTCCATCAGCAGATAAGGTTGATACAGCAGCTCGTAAGGCAACGCCCAAGAAGGCTCCAGCCAAGCCAGCAGCAAGAAAGACTACTACAAAGAAGTAGTCAATAGCGAAAGGGCTAGTCTTCGGACTAGCCTTTTTCTATGCCCAAAAGCTTTTCATACTTTGGAAGCAGACGTTCTGGTGCAAAGTGTTTATATCCAATGTCATATGCTTTTTGTTTTTCACTTTTAATATCTACACTCTCAATAAAGTTATCTATCATACGACCAAAAGTTTTAGGATTTGCATTGTAAGAGCTGACAGAAGTTTTTGTTCTAATTGTTCCAATGTCTTCAGCTTGGCATAGCCATTCTTTTGGAAGTATAAAATTATTTGGTGAAACATCTGTCATAAATACTGGTAGCCCACTGAGTAATGCTTCATTCATAGGCAAGCATAGTCCTGCATATCTGCGAGGTAGGATCATTGCGTCATACCCAGCGTACATATCACCACGTTCATCAATGTCTCCATACTCTATCTTTACTCTGGAGTCATTACATCTGAGATCATATTCAGTCTGAACACGAATAACAAGTTCGTAATCTGCTTTAGAAAATTTTAACATTTCAAGCACACTGTGAGTTCCGTTCCTATCTGCTTTGGCTGGCTTTCCTGCAATGTGCAATAACTTTTTGTGGGTAGACATATTAATTTCTCTGGCGTTAGCAAATGTATCTGGGTTGGTGGGTGGTGGCAAGTACTCAACTTTATCTCCATATTTCTTTTGCATATAATCTAAGTGCCAAACACTTGGAGCAATTAGTCTTGTTGGTAATGGATAGTTAGGATCACTAAGACCACCAAACAATTCAAAATTATATTGAAGATATGTTTTTACATCATTAGATCGTTTTGCAATTTTGGGAGTACTCTGGTTATAAAAAGTTTCGCAACTAAATACTGCATCAACCTCAGATATAAAATCAACCATTTGTCTATCGGTAGGCATACCCTTGACGTGTACAACATTAAAGCCACTATATCTCTCTGGATATTGCCTGAATCCATTATGATCTGAGAAGTCAATTACCATAAGAAGGTAAGGCTTTAGCATTTGTGCTAATTCGTATGTTTGGTTTCCAAGACCAGAGTTGTCCGATCTAACAATCATTCCTAATTTCATTTTATGCCTCAGTCAATCCCCAAGCAATATCATCATCCGTAAACTTTTTTAGCCCCCTGCGTCCATCAAGATTGTTTACAATTCTAATATCATCTTTTATTAGTGGATTGTATAACCATAATCTGTGCGTGAACCACCCACCTCGCCTACTGTGGCAGTCGGTAAGAACTTTACTGTAGTATCTATCTTCAATAAAAAGTTTTGGGGTAGTATTTGGAAGGACAACATCTCTATAATAAGGAACAGATGAAATATGTGGCTGCTGACTCCACTGCGAAGTTTGAATAAAATCGCCAACCTGACTTCCCATAAGGTACATATGATCTGGCTCAATCGATTTGTTAAATGTATAGAACCTAACTGTGTATGCTTTCTGTGCATCTAGCATATCTAGGATATCTTGCCAGGGAACATCAAGGTTGTCTCTTAGTGCAATGTCTCCTTCAATATAAAACATAAGTGGAGTTTTGATTAGATCAATTGTGTCTTTCATCATATTTGACTGGTGGCTATGTTCTTCAAAAATAATTGGTAAAACATTTTTCCATTCGTGAATACATTTCCATAAAATTCTATTTTTGTATTCATCATACATTTCTTTTCTATGAGCCTGTTCTTCTCTAAGCCCATCAACTTGTAAAATTATTTCATTATGTGGAAAGTATTGTCTAATGCTACGAATAACCTCGTCAATTATTTCAGTGCTTGGATGCACTGGACTAACAGAAGTAGGAATGACAATCGTAATATCATTAATGTTCATTGATCTGCTCCATAATTTTATATGCAAAGTCTCTCTTGTACTTTATCCACCAAGCAACAGCCCTGTGCATATTTGCAGGGTACTCTTTTTTTAGTTCCTCAATAACTTTAGGAAGATCATTCCAGTTAGATATCTGCTCTACTGGCATACTACCAAATAAAATTTCCCAAAAGCCATATGCACTTCCCCTTGCACTAATTTGATCTGCTATTGGTAAACAAAGCATTTCAAGTGCTTCATAAAATCTAAACGAATCTATTGTAGCTGTTCCTGCAGGAGCAGCAGCAAATCTGGCTTTAGATAATTTTGCATAGTAATCTTTTGGAGCATCTCCTTGAGTAAAGCCTTCGGTCAAAAGATATTCTGCATTTTGCAATTTAGGCAGTGCCTCAGCAAGCTGAATTCTTCTTTGGTGAGTTATCTGTCCAGCAAAATATAGGTCTAATGTTTTTTGCGGATACTCAACCCCAAGTTTTGTAATATGTTCTGGAGATCCAGTTGGCAATTTATGGTATGCTAAGTCTCTGGGGTACGGATACTGAATCCATATTTCTATATTAGGATGTTTTACCTGAGTAACATCAAACACACCAAGTTCATCGGCGGTTATGAAAAGAACGACACGTTTAATTTTTTTAATTTGTTTATTAAAGGCTCTTTCCCTACTAGACCATTCGTATCCAGGTGCAACAACAAAAGCTCTATCAGAATCTGGCAACGAGTTGCACTGAACAATTTCTACATTGTTTCTATCAAAAGCTTCTTTTAAAAAACCAAAGTCCCATTTATCGTTTGCAAAGCTATCTCCTTCTGGACTTAAACAATATGCTATCACTTTATCTTTAATTCCTTTAATATTGCTTGCCATCTATTGACGTAAGTATGTTCTGCTTTAGCACGTTCGTGTCCAGCCATACGAATAGCCTCACGCTCAGTATCATTATTGAGATAATAGTCAATTTTTGCTTTTAAATCTTTTAGGTTTCCGTGCTTATAAAATGCAATTTCTTTTTTATCTTCAAAGAAAGCGTCAAGCCCTACAATGTTGGGGTAGATGGTGAAACCACCACGACCAGTAGACTCAAACAATCTATCTGAAGAATAATAAGGATAGTTAAAGTCAATGTTTAATGTGTCACCAACTGCAATTTTGCTACGAGCGTAGATACGATTAAGATCGTCACCCCTTACAATTCCAGTGTCTCCATCAGCACCTACGTGTAAGAATCTTTTTCCATATGTCTCACGTAAAAAGTTTATTAATTGTGGACGGTAGGGATATTCTCTATGGTATCCCTTGCTACCAACAAAGATAACATCATAATCAAACGTTCCATCGTAATCTGGATGAATGTAGCACTCTTTGTTATAGACTCCAGCAGGAAGAAAATGCCCCTTGACCGCAGTATTTTCATTAAACCAGTCAGCCATAAGCTTATCGGTTGCAAAGAAGTGACCAATTTGTTTATAGAATGAGTCCTGGTATAAATCTTGTTCTCTCTTTAGTCCAAACCAAAGGTCAAGGTGATAGGTAACTGTTGGAATTCCAGCATACTTTAATTCTTTAAGAACGTTAATACGTTCATATCCTCTGGTCACCCATCCGTGAGTATGAATCCAAATAAAAAGATCTGAGTTTGTGGCAGACTTTAAAACTTTTGCTGCATTGACTTCGGCTTCTTGCAAACGAATAACAGTATGCCCAAGCTGCTCTAATGATTTTGCGTGATGATTCTCACTGCTGTATGGAACCTTAAAGTTTCCTAAAAATGTAATTGTTGCCAAGTTACCCTCATTCTCTTATGTAATAATTTTATCATATTGTGTTGTATACTATTAGTGTCTCTCACACTATCTTAGGATGGACTAGTTACCCAAATGATAAGACCGTGGCTAAGGCAGCGGATTTCGGTGTGAGGGACTTTAATTTTTCGTGATATACTATTTGTATGCCTTATAAAGTTGGTGCTAAAGGGTCTTACGGTTGTTCTGGCTACCCAGCCGTTAAAGATGATGGCACAGTAATGGGTTGCCACAAGACTAGAGCAGAAGCTGCTGGTCAAATCTATGCGATCAATAGATCGGAAGGGAATATCGATAAGAGAATGTTTAGCGAAGGCGATATGGTTATGGGAATGACCTCAGAAGGACCAGTTGTAGGACGTGTAGAGCACGTTATGACAGAGGGTGGCACATATGGTGTGCCTGGAACAGAGTATTCAATCGAATCGACACCTCAAAATCCAGCTATGGCTGTGCGAGTTTACGAGGAAGAGGATGACGTTTGGTATCCAACAGCATATTCAATTGGTATGCTTGCCTCCGATGCTGTAATTGCAGAAGGCATTGAGGTTGGAATGGACCACGATGAAGAAGAAGATATGCAAATGTCAATGCACGAAGACGAAGAAGACGAGCGTATGGGTCGTCATCGTAATGAAATGCACAAAGCTGACTCTTACGCACCAACATCTGGTATGAAAGCTGCTGCACGTCGTGCTCTTCGCTGGAAAGAAGAAGGAAAGGCTACAGGTGCAGGTACTCCAGTTGGCTGGGGTAGAGCATCAGACATCGTAGCAGGACGTTCAATGTCTCTCAGTGTAGTCAGACGTATGTATTCTTTCTTCTCACGTCACGAGGTAGACAAGAAGGGCAAGGACTTTTACAACACCAGCAATCCAAGCAATGGTCGAATTATGTGGGACGCTTGGGGTGGAGATGCAGGATTCTCTTGGTCAAGAGGAATTGTAAACCGAATGAAGGACAAGGCATTGTTTGCTGATTTTGGCAAGGATTATACAAAGTCCGAAAGATTTGTAGTTAAAGCAATTGGTGTTGGCTCAATGGTTAGCTGGAATTCTTCTGGCGGTAGAGCAGCAGGAAAGATTACTAGGATTATTCGTAATGGTTCGTACAATGTTCCAGGTACAGAGGTAACTGTAAATGGTACTCCAGACGATCCAGCTGCAGTAATTCGTTTGTACCGTGATGGCGAACCAACAGATACAATTGTTGCACACCGTATGAGTACACTTAGAGCCTCCTAGACTTGACAATCGTTCTCAGTTGCTGTAGAATATACATATAACACTTACGCATTAGGAGAGACAATGCACGAAGAACACGCACACGAAGGCGAAAGCCTTCTTGACACAATCATCGAAGTTACATTTGGCATTGAACATATGGCAGCAGAATTCTTTTGGAATGCTGTCTTTGTTCTTGTTGGATTTGCTGTATCAAGAGCAATAGCACTTCGTAAGATTCACAAGTACATCGATGATAAGCACGGTGTTACACACGAGGAAGGATACTAATGATTCAACCACTCTATGACAAGATTGTTCTGGATCCTATTAAGGATGAACAGGTTACATCTTCAGGCTTCATTATTGCTGGAGATAGAGAAAAACCACAAGAAGCTATTGTAGTTGCAGTGGGAACTGGCGTAACAACATCAAACGGTGTACACGTTGAGATTCCACTTGAGGTAGGCAACAAGGTTGTCTTTGCCAAGTATAGCGGTACAGAGGTACGACACGACAACAAAGACTATATTGTTATCTCATACAATGACATCTTGGCGGTAATTGATGAACAAGATTAATGTACTGGACAAGGGCTATGTACGTCTTGTAGATGTATTGGGAAACGATCTTTCTGTTGTCAATGCGGCACGAGTCTCGTATGATAAAGAGGCTGAAGAGTTTAATGATCGTGATGAAAAGCTCATCCAGTTCCTCATCCGTGAAGGACACACAAGCCCATTCCGTCACGCTGCCCTGACATTTGAAGTCTATGCCCCACTTTTTGTTGCACGTCAGTGGTGGAAGTATGCAGTAGCATCTACCCACGTAGACGATCAGAACGGCTGGAACGAGTCGTCACGTCGTTACATTACTGAGTCTGAGGAATTCTATATTCCAGAAGCCAATGAGTGGCGTAGCAAGCCTGAGAATAGCAAGCAGGGTAGCGGTGAGCCGATTGACCGTGAGAATGGTGAATGGTTCTCTGAGCAACTTGTACAGACCATTAGTCGTGGTGTGGTTGCGTATCAGGAAGCTATGAATGCAGGTATTGCACCAGAACAGGCACGTTTATTCCTGCCAGCATATGGAATGTATGTACGTTGGCGTTGGACAGTATCGCTTCAGGGAGCAATGACATTCCTTGAGCAACGCCTTGGACACGATGCACAAGTAGAAATTCAGGAGTATGCAACAGCGGTTCGTAATCTAACTGAGAATGCATTTCCACGCACGATGAAAGCATTTGGGGTATAATGTAGGTATGGACACATTAGACAATAGCTATCCTCGTGCCTATTATGGAAACGAACCAGAATCTACATCTTTACCAGTTCAAGAATTAAATCAACCTGTTGTAAAGACAAAAAGAAAGACAACAAGACAGGTTGCACAGGCTAAGGCACAAAAAACTAAGATGGCACTGTATGCCAAGCAAGAATCACGTCGTGCTCCAAAAGTACAAATAGATCAAAAAATAGTTTTGTGGACTTGGATCATTGGAATTATCGTAGCCTTTATATCTTCGGCTGTTGTTTCATTTAATGGTATTACGGCTGTTGCACAATTCGTTGGTCTTACTTTTGAGTGGATTGGATATCTCTTTTTCTTCTTTATTGAGTTAATGTATCTACTCTTTCTTATGGCATACCTACTTCTTGCATCTCGTGTAGATGAAGACGGCAATCCTGAACGTACAGCAGGAGCCTTCTGGGGAATGTTCTCCTTCGGTGCAATTGCTGTTCTTGCTAACGCATTCCACACAATCGATTTCTGGGACTACGATTTCCTAGAGCCTCGTATGTGGGCTGGGGTAGTTCTCTCAGTAGCAGCACCAATTGCAATCATTAGTGCCTCCAAGATGGCATCACGTGTAGTGTTTGCAAAGGCTATACGCCTCTAATTTTAGGGGCAGTAGCATAACTGGTAAATGCAATACTCTTATAAGGTATCGACAGTGGGTTCAAGTCCCACCTGCCCTACCAAGCCCCTGTAGCTCAGAGGATAGAGCGTCGGACTTCTAATCCGTGCGTCGCAGGTTCGAATCCTGTCAGGGGTGCTCATAAGGAGAAGGATCAGGGAACATATCCTTCAATATAAAATCAAGCAAAAAGTCAAAGTTGGAATCGTGACTAGATAAATACTGTAGGTCTTTAGCAACTAAATCATTAAACTTTCCTTTAAGTTCACTATTACTGTAGACCTTGACATCATAAGTTTCTTTGCCACCAACGTTATACATATTTCCATAGTACGATCTATGCAAGAATCCAGTATCTAAAATTGGTAAAAGCTTTTCTTTGTTCATAGGCATCGGCATATGAAGTTCGTAATCTAATATTGGTCTATCAAATCTCCTACCTAAATGTTTATATGTTTTATTAAACAGTCTTTGATAGCCGTAATTGGTTTGACCAGAATCTGCATAGTTTTCTAGTGCCTGTCTCATAGTGCCACCATAAAAATATTCAACCTGGTCTAGTTTTTTAATTGTAAAAAAGTCATCGTTCATAAGAACAAAGTCATCGCTTATTTCTGGAGTGTTACAGGCAACCTTTAGTTGATTCCAAACATTGGCGTGGTTGTTCATACCAGTTGCTCGTACAGGAATAAAGTCGCCTGTGTACCAGTCTGGCTTACCTCCAACCACCCAAATGCGACCTTCTGGCAAATTCTTCACGGTAGATCTAATTGAGTATCTTAACTCTTCATTATCTCCAGGACGACATACATAAACGTAATCCAATGTTTACATCCAATCTCTTTAGTCTATTATAACATTTGATATAATGGTTGTGATGTCAATTACAGAACATTTACCAGCCCTTCAGAGGTATAAAGAAGAGAGCGGCTGTTCTGATTGTGGTCTTGATTATCCACACTTTGTTTTAGAATTTGACCACAGACCAGGAGAACGTAAGTTTGGTAATGTTTATCGTGTACTTAAAAAGTACGGTGCTGAGAAAGCGTGGGCAGAGGTAAAGAAGTGCGACGTAGTATGCTCAAATTGTCACAAGCTTAGAACATATGAGAGAGAACAGAAACTACTAGCCTCTTAAGATACGGCTTAAAGCCCAGTCAAGAACTGCTACAGCAACGTGATCTCCACGTGAGTCCTTTTCCTGAATCAGCTGTCTTATTTCTGCAAGGAACCTAGTACGTTCTTCCATTACTCCAGCCTCATAAAGTTCAATAAGATGATTTTCAATAATTGTTATATGAGTTTTTCCATCTCTTCCAATATTCATATACTAAGTATACAGTACTTCTGGTATAATTAAAGTATGCAGTTTGAATATTTAATTTATCCAGATCGTACCTACCGCATCGATGTTGATGGCGAAAAGTACTACATCACAGGTGAGAATCTTATTGCCCTTGTACTTGACAAATTGAGCGAGTAGTGGGATAATAGGGGTATGAGAAAAATATTTATACCTACACCTCGTAATCTCAGACGTAGAGACGAGCTAATGAAGAAGCTTGGTGCTCGTGAGATGAAAGAGCGTCTTGTCGATCTTGTAGAGAGCCGAATGGAAAACGGAATCATTGAGATTGAGGATGCCTATAAGCAGGGACATCCAAACACTGGAGACTATCTTAGTGGTGCTGTTGCTGCCTGTAATGCAATTATCAGAACAATTAGAAAGGGAGACTTCTAATGAATGGCTACGTAAGTGTTGATTTGACAGATCTTAAGAAGGAGCAAACAGCTATTCTTAATGCAGTAATTAATGAGGGAAGAATGAGACGTAACGACGAAGTACTAGAAAAGATTGAGCGTAAGATTACTGAAGCATATGCTCAGAACAATCGTGACTTGGTTGAGTTCCTTGAAGAGCTAATCAGGGATCTTGAACTTGATATGTAAGAAACACCGTGTCCCCTATCGTGGGGGGTACTGCAAAATCTGTTATGAAGAAAGGCAGAAACGTGGCTAAGACAATTGTACATTTTGGATCTCCAGATGGAACTACCTATGGTGAGACTAAGAAGATTATTATCGTAAAGGAAACACGTGGCGAACACACAAGTTGAGATGCGTGTAGGCGGAAGCATTATTAGTGTGCTACACATTGCTCGTATTGAGGGCGATTCAGATAAGAACTCTATCAATACATACATTGCAGGATTCCGTCGTCCAGGAGAACAGCCAGACTGGTATGCTGACGATATGGTAGAGTTTCAGCATCGTTATGGAGACGGTCTCACAGAACTAACTCGTAGAGCACTAAATGCAATTAAGGAGAATAATGAACTTGGATAAGTTTGAAGCAGATGCTTCAAAAATCTATAACGAAGCACTGGCAGTCCTAGTCAAGAAGCAAATGGACTATGGACCCAAAAACATTGCAGATGCTCCAGGAGGACCACTCAATGGTCTTCGTGTACGTATGCACGACAAGATGTCTCGCATTAATCATTTGATCGATAATGGGGCAGACCCAGAGAATGAGGCATTGATTGATTCGTTCCTTGATATGATGAACTATGCCGCTATTGGGCAGATGGTTCTACTTGGCAAATGGTCTGGAACTAAAGAAGGTGGCTCTAAGTCTTCTCACTGTAAGTGTGGTAAGAAGTGACAGAGATAGAGCATACAGAAACAAAACAAACAGTCTTGGTTGACATTGTTGCATATAACGGAATCTGGTTAATGGCAAGCGATGGCTACCAATATGATATGAGACATTGGAGACGAATTGACTGATAGAAAAACACGCAGGGATAACCAAAAGATTCTTGAGACAGTAAGACGTAAAGCTAAACAAGATATGGCAGACTGGATTCTAGAAATTGACCGTGTGCCAACTCAGGCAGAGATTCTTGCTTTTCAGGCAGGGTATGTTTCTGGAATGAACAGAGGAGCAAACAATGCAGAATAAGATAGAGATTAAATATGTAGGCGATAACGATAGCTGGGAAATGACAGTTTGGACTGACATTGTTGGTAAGCAGGTCGTCCAGCTTTCTACAGACCAAGCTATGGTAGTTGCACTCGCAATTGGAATTGCCAAAAAGGTTGGAAAAGAAGAGGGGTACGACAAGGCAAAAGAAAAGTATGTTGCTATCAAAAACCTATCCAACTACGATATGCCTTGGCAAGACGCAGAATATCCTATGACTTGGAATATGAAGCTAAATGGTCCAAACGCATAACTACCTTGAGTGTGTATGCGGTATAGTTTGTACAAATATGAATAAGCCAGAACAGATTGAAGATTTCTGGGAGGCACACGAAGAATGCTATACACTTGACAAGAAAGACCCCAAGCTGTATAATTGATGTATGAGAGACATCAAGACGTTTGCAGACCTGTTGTGGTATCTTCAGGAATCAAAGCGAGCACAGTCACCTAAGACACAGGCTGTTCTCAAGATTCTAGGAGACAACCCTACAGGTCTCTTTCGTTGTTGCCTTCGTGCTGCTCTTCACGAGCAGGGTATCGATGTAGGGCAACCTGCAGCACAGATCCGTGACCTACGTAGTTCTGGTGTCAATATCCCTAAGCAGCCTAGCAAGGGATACTGTGAGACCCATAACCGTGTAGACACTCTGGATATGATTGACACTCCGTACCTGACTGGTAACGAGTATGCACGAGCCAACTACTCTCCCAAAGAGATCAAGGCTATTCAG
>JACCDN010317032.1_pt1 | contig 10614 bp, 10 predicted proteins | sample 7441691 | NCBI WGS metagenome assembly JACCDN01 (sample SAMN15323439, study PRJNA562643) | freshwater metagenome | isolation source: river surface water | place: USA:Blue River Watershed | collected 2017-08-16
AATCGCTCAGCGAACATACGTCGCCAGCAATTGCCGCTTTTCTGATCGGCTTCATCGCCATCGTTCCCGGCTTCATGAATGCGTTCATCATGGTGGCGCTGGCTTTGGACAAGCGCCCGCCCGTGCCTGTGCACGCCCATTACCCCAGCGTCACAGTGCTGGTCGCGGCCTACAACGAAGAGTCCTCCATTGAAGACACCGTGCGCAGCTTGATGCGTCAAACCTACCCCGGCACCCTGCACGTCACCGTGATCAACGATGGCTCAGCCGATCGCACAGCCAGCATCGTGCGCGATTTGTTGCCAGAGTTTTCAAATCTCACGCTTTTAGATTTACCAAAAAATGGCGGAAAAGCCAACGCGCTCAACCAAGGTTTAGCCGCTTGCCAAAGTGAGCTGGTGATCACCGTCGATGCCGACTGTTGGATCTGGAAAGATGGCATCCAAAACTTAGTCGGTCGTCGCTTGGCGGACCCTCCCAACACACGCGCGGTGGCAGGGGCCATCCTGATACGCAACTCGCGCCAAAACTGGCTCACCAAAGCCCAGGAGTGGGACTACTTCTTAGGTATTGCCGCCATCAAACGCATTCAATCGTTGTTTCAGGGGACGCTGGTGGCACAAGGTGCGTTTTCAGTTTACGACCGCGCGACCTTGGTCGAAGTCGGCGGCTGGCCCCACACCGTGGGCGAAGACATTGTGTTGACATGGAAGATTCTGCGCGCCGGTTACCGCGTCGGCCATGCAGAAAATGCGATTGCGTTGACACGCTGCCCCGACAACCTCACCCAATTCATTCGCCAGCGTCAGCGGTGGTCACGCGGTCTGATTGAAGCTTTCAAAATGACACCCGACATTTTGTTGCAGCGCCGTTTGCCTGTGTTCTATATCTGGTGGAACACGCTGTTCCCGCTCATGGACTTGGCCTACACCCTTGGCTTTATTCCTGGCTTGGTACTGGCGATGTTTGGGCATTTCTGGATCGTCGGCCCCATGACCTTGGCGCTGTTGCCGATCAGCTTTGCAATGAACTCGTTGATGTACGCACGCAGCAAGGCCACCTTTGATGAGGTGGGGCTCACCGTACGCCGCAATCGGTTAGGGCTGTTGTCGTACACCTTGGTTTACAGCATCATTTTGCAACCAGCTTGCGTCTGGGGTTACATCAGCGAGCTGTTGAATTTACGGAAAACATGGGGAACCAAATGACATCTAGAAGCACTCGGTTCACACTCGCCGCGCTGCTCATCGTTGGCAGCGCTCAGACGATTGCGCAAAACCAGTGGGCGTTATCTCCGGCTTGGAGCCAGGCGCGCGACAGCGACGGATTGGTCGTCGACAAATGGGCAGCACGTGCTTTCCCACAGTACCGCTCCGGCTTGGCATGGCAAGGCGTGGAGTGGCAACAACAACGCTACACACAAAATGGCACGACATTGACCGGTCAGGGCGTCAACTACGTGGCGCAAAGCCTCAGTGCGTTATCCGGCATGGGTTACGCCTACAAAGTTGGCGTCAACCAAGGACCACAGCGCACGCTGATGACGGCTGATGTGAGTTGGAATGAAGCGCTTAACGAACAAGTGCAATGGGGCTTATTTGCAAGCCGCGATTGGGTGGAGTCGCTACCCGCACTGCAAAACCATGTGCATTACGACTTGGTGGGGGGGAACGTGGATTACCGTGTTCATCCACGCGTCACCGTGATCGGCTCGCTGGCGCAAACCCGTTTTTCAGACGGGCAAGATCGACAACAACAACGTACGCGCGCCATCTGGGACGCTTGGCCCGAGCAAGGGGTGACTTTGCAGTGGTCACAGAAACATCAGTTAGGTGAAAAGGACGTGGTACAGCGTTTGTACTTCAACCCTGAACGGTTGGATGAATCAATGGGACTGGTAGGCTGGCGCCGTAAATTTCAAGGATGGCAGTGGTATGCACGAGTGGGACGCGGCCAACAACGCATCGCCAACGAAGGCAGCACACCTGCACGCCTGACGGAGTTAGAACTCAGCAGTCCGATTCACGGTACCTCATTTTTCAAAATACGTGCGGGTCAAAGTGAAACATTCGGTTACTTCCAACAAGGCAATTACGGGCCAGGTTATGTTTACCGCTATGTCGACGCACAGTGGGTTGTTCAGCTAGGCCGGTGATGCAAAAGTAGACACACGGTTACGACCAGCACGCTTCGCCTCGTACATCGCTTGGTCAGCGTGTTGTTGAATCGCTTGCATGGTTTCTTGCTCAAAGTTCTTGATAGCGACGCCAATGCTGGCGGTGATTTTTAAAAATACACCGTCAACTTCGATTTGGATTTTTTCAACCGCACTGCGCAAGGTCTCAGCCAATTGCTGGGCACCCATGACGTCCGTGTTTGGCAAAAACACCGAGAACTCTTCTCCGCCGATGCGCCCCACCACATCGCTGCGGCGGATGGTTTTTTGAATGGTTGCCGCTACTGCTCGCAACACATCATCGCCCACGGCATGCCCATAGGTGTCATTGATCGACTTGAAGTGGTCCAGATCAATGAACAAGACGGCAAATAACTGATTCGCACGTTGGCTAGCGTGAATCATTTGGTCGCATGCGCGGTAATACGCCCCCGCATTGAATACCCCTGTCAACGGATCATGACTGGCAAGATCTAACAACTGAACGTTGTAGTCACGCATGCGTTTGAAGTACGAAATGGAACGGTCCACATATGCATGAAACGAGACGCCAAAGTAAAGCAAGGCCAGTACGCCCGTCGCCACTGCATTGGGTGAATAGGGGCGCTCCAAATGGGCGTTCCCCATCATGAACCCTAGGATAGTGAGGGCCGTCACACCCCACCCCGCACGCTGCCCCAGCAGGATGAACACGCACGGCACATTGGTGTAAAACCACAAAATGCGAAGCTCATCCACCGATACAAAAATGGTCGACGATGCGGCCTCGATCAAGCTCAACACCTCATAGGTCCAGCCAATCAATTTGAACCGTTCGGGGGCACCTCTGAGCAACAACCACAACACCGTGGCCGTGGCTGTAAAAACCGCCATCATGTGCCCATGGTTCCAATCGATCGGGTTGATTTGGCTGAGCGTGCCCAGGATCACCAAACCTGTTAACAAAATGGCCGAGAGCATCAAAAGGATCAGGAACTTGTAACGAAATTCCAAATACTCTTCGCTCTCAGAAAACTGCACGGAACCAAAGGCCACCCATTTCAAAGCTGCTAGTGGGCGCGAGAGATGACGGAAAACCATAAAATTTCTAGAGAAAATGGGTTGAGTAACTATGATAAATATTAATATCTAAACTCAAACACAGATGCCGAATACAACGTCAATCGCTAAAAAAGCAAAGTTTGTCGACATGGACTTGCGCGTGGGCCAAAGAGTCCAGCTGATCCAAGACGGTGAAGGCGCACACAAGCACTACACCAGCGTGGTGGGCTATGTGGAAAACGAGTTTTTGATGTTGCGCGTGCCCCAAGATGAAGGCTGGATTGTGCACTTGCGTGAAGGCATGCACGTTGAAGTCAGGCTATTTTCGGGCTTGTCAATTTTCACCTTCAAGAGTCGTATCAATAGCTTGCTGGTCAGTCCTCGCAACTACATGCTGATGAGCTTCCCTGAGGAAATTTTTGAGGCGCCCATGCGAAGCCATCTCCGCGTTCGCACCTCTCTTCCCATCGAAATTGTGTCATCCCCTTCCGGGTTCCATAGCTTGAATGACTTTCACCTGCACGATCTCAGTGGAGGTGGTGCGGCCATCATGGGCCCCAAGAAGCTAGGAGAAGTAGAGAGTGTGATTCAAGTGGGTCTGCGGTTTGACTTGCAATCGACTGGTAAATCAGAACACGTGGAACTATCAGCCACTATTCAATCGGTAGAGCCGGTGCATGCCGCGAATCAAACTGACGCACCATCTGAGTTTCAACACGGCATCAAGTTCAATGAGCTCGATGCTCGGATTGTTTTACTCGTTCATGAGTTACAGCAACGCAAACGCTGATGTAACGTTCGCATTAAGGCATTCACCATGTTGCGCGCTTTGATCATCTTGGCGGTCAGTATCGGCTTGACGGGATGTGCATTTGTCGCGCAATACCCACTGACATCGCTGAGCACAGGCGTTTGGGGCACGACAGGTAAAACACCCACCGATCACGCGCTGAGCAACGTCACGAATTCAGACTGTGTATCCACGCGGCTAGTTGGGGAAAACGAAGTTTGTCAGCCGATCAAACCCAAAGACGCGACGCCTGTTGAAGATCGGTCTTTGAGAAATTCGAAGAAATAGTCGCATTGGCTTCTAAACAGAATTCAAGGGCGCACTCTGGCATTCCCCCAAACCTGTAGGCAAATAATGATGTCAAAACTGAAATGGAGAAATACAATTGAAGATCAACAAGCACCTTCAAAAAGGGTGACATATACTTAAATGGGAATAAATTTTTACATTTGAAAGAGTTACTATGTTCAACAAGAGTTTAATTTTGACCATGGTCTGTATGTGCATTGGCCTTAGTGGATGTAGCGGCGAGCCAAGCGCTTCAGAAATCTCTAAAGCCGTTGGCGAGTCGTTCAAAAATGACACATCAATTTTATCTGGTAATAAACTTTTAGGAGCAGTGGTAAGTGCAGCGGGCGTTGAAGCTGTCAAGCTTGACTCAGTAGATAAAATCGGCTGCGAGCCCAGCGGTAAAAATGCTTATATATGCGAGGTATCTGTTGAATTCACAATTAATAGTACCGAAGGAAGCATTGCTGACTTATTTGGGGCTGGAGGACATAAGAGATCAATTAATAAGTACAGACTTGTCAGTACATCGAAAGGCTGGATAGTTGCACAAGGCGGCAACTAATGCAAATCACAGCCGTAGCAATTGGACTTGCATTCTATTCAACGATTAGCCTTGCCCAGCAAAACCAGTTGCCATTAAAGTCAAACGACGCCTATATAACAGAACAGTCTAGGATAATCAACTCTACAAATTCCCAAGCCAATCAAATTATTAAGAAAACACTGAAAGGTGAGTCCATCAAAATACCTAAAGATTGGAGACTTGTAAGTGTTATACAAGATGATAGTAAGGGAAGTAGCAAAAACGACTATGTACTTTTCTTTCAAGACTCCAAGTCGGCGGTTCACTCGATAGGCGTCCAAAATAACGGATTGCTTTCAGGAAACAACACAATACATATTCCGGCTAGCGAATAGGATTTAGCAAAGCTGGTTGCCCGAACTCAATAAGTTGAGCATTTGACTTTTCAAAATAAATACGCCAGAAATTTTGCAATGCTGACATAGTTTGTGGCTCTCTGTAAATACCCTTTTTCGAACGGGCATCTTCAGACAAAAGACCGGCGCCCATAACGAATATTCGTGCACCTCCAAAATCCCCAAACATCTTATTATCGGCGACTAATTGCAATTCTTTTTCAGGATTAATTCGCCTGACTGTTTGATTTTGATAAAAACTACTGATAGATGAGTTCTCCAACATGTCCGATACAAGCAATACAATTTTTGAATTCGCAGGTGATTGGCGAACCTTGCCAGAGATATCTTTCAGACTGGCAAAGATATCAGACTTAGCAAGATCATTGCTAGTTCCATCGAAAGAAAATTTCAAGGCTGCTCCTGCAGCTTGTGTAGCAATCAGGGGTTGACGATTCATGCATAAATCGTGCTTGTTTAGTAATGGTTTCGACACATCATTACGCACACCCAAGGCCATTTTTTGCTCTAACACACCAGAAACTACTAGCTGCGTATATTTACCTTGACTGTATGAAGAAAATGTCAAAAACGAAAATGAATTACCAGCAGAGAGAAATGGCCTAACCTGATCAGCTACCTGCTGCTTTAGTTCAGCATCGAGTACGGTGGTCTGATCCACTAGCACAAACAACTCAACTTTAATTTCTGCGCTAGAGGATGGTAGCTTTGCGTCATAACAGGTTGGTATCACACCCGTCTGCCCCCAAGCAGAGAGGGAGGTTGAAACAAAGATTAGCCAAACAATATTTTTAAATTGCGAAATCATAAAAGTCCGTCTAGTTCTTCGTTTTGCTTAATAACTAATCGTTTTTCTTCATCATCCTTACGACGCTTTAATTCGGAAATTACTTGTGCTTTAGCAGATTCATTTAAAGCTAAAACGTAACTTTTTCGCTCCTCTTTATCTTGAATTTTGTCGATTTGAGCCATGTGAAACTCAAACGAAGCAGAAGCATTTTCATTTGAAGCGATGGGCGACTCTGAACTCATCACATAACTCGACTGCCTGTTCTTTTGAGCTGCAAGTAAACGATCCGAAGACTGCTGCTGTGCGAGTCTCTCAGACTCCTTTTCATCACGTCTAACCTGCATATAAGTTTTAAATGTCAATCTGGAACTAGCCCCCACACTAGAGCCCATCGCACTTCTCTTAGTAATTTTCTGTTGTAAATCTGAAAGTTTCGATTGAGCAGCATCTGAAACTTCGTCGTAACGTTGAAGTACATCTTCATAACGACTAAAACCACCGGTAGCTTCATAAGCTTTAGAGCTGTGTTTACCTGCAAAGCCCCAGTTAAAACCAAAATAAACACCGATAATTTGTAAAAATACAAATACAAAAGCTAAAACAATAAATGTGCCCCATCCTCCTTGACGATCAATTGAAGCTTCATCAACAGCTGCTTTTTTGTCGGCCATCTTATTTTCTAGCGCATCAGCTGTAGGAAGCGTTAAAGTTTTTCCTGCACCGGAAAAACTCAAACCATCCTGACCAATTTTGATCGAAATTTCTGCCGGACTATTTGTTTTACCTGTAATTTGCTCTTGAAGCTGCTTCTCCAACACTTGCCCACGAACAAACGTAGCACCGATAGCAACAATTAATACAAAAATAATTGCGACTATTCCCATGACATTTACAGGTTTACGGCCTACTCGGTTAGTGAGTCTAACGTATAAAGGATGACCGTCATCTACGGATTGAGGTTCCGCAAGAGCTACAGGACGAGTTGAGAGCTTGCCAACGGCTGGGTCGTCATCACAATCAGTTAGTGCCTGCCGAATCTTTCCCGATATATATAGTTCGCGACCAGCCGCATGAGTCAATACAACTAAAATTACAGAAATCAGAAACGCAATTCCAAGTGCTCCAGCTTCTTGAAGATTTTCACTGGCACCAGGCAATGTGTATCCTGCGAGCACATAGGAGAATCCTAAAGCTTCAACGATTACGAGAGCAAACGTCAAGATCCAGATAAACAACGGCATTGGAGTCCTACCGTCATCGCCTGCCAAGCTTAAATATTTGACGTTCTCCATGAAATCGTGTTCACTTTGCACGCGTATGAAAGGCATGAACTCATCACACAGAGTTTTTTCACTTTTGAACCAATTTTCATGATTAGCATCCCTTCTACTATCTCGCGACAAGGAGGCCACCTTTCCAATTAAAGGAAAGCTGTACCAAGTGTTATGCCACCACCACTTTACCTGCTCCCATTTGGAAGCAGCTATTGATAATGCAATCATCACAGAGACTAAGCTCCATGCTAAGTAAGGCATCTCGTGAAAAAATTCTTTCATATCTACTCCTTAATTTTGCATCTGAGGCTTGAAGTCAGCAACATATAGAGACTTCTCGGTTGAATAAATAATTCTCCCAGACCTCGCTTCAGTAGACCCGTCAGTTGGGAACAGGACATCAACACAATTCACACCACTTGTTTGATTAGGAAAAACACGATAAAGAACCCCTTTGCCTACTAAGTAACTGTTTACAGTAGTAGCTGGCGTGATATCAGGTTTCTGGTTAGGGTCTTTAAAGGCTGCATAAACATTAAGCTGGGGCGGAATAGGAGATTCACCATTTTCTCTGAGTACATAAACCCGATTAAGTACTACAAGGTTTGAATTAACTTCAGCAGCCCATGTTTTACCGTACAACCGAGGAGAAAAGTCAGAAGTTTTATATCCTGCAACGCTATTAGTTTGAAGAGATTTAACCTCTCCTGCAATGCGAGGTCGATCAATAGTGCAATCCCCAAGTGCAGCTATATTTTCAGCGCGAGCTGTAGAAATAAAACTAAATATAGACTTAGACTGCTTTATGCCGCCTACGTCTAATGTGGCAACTTCCGCCGAATAAGGCACGCCACCGAAGTTCACTTTTGACACAACCCTAGAAAGCTGTTTAACTGGTTCTGCAACTCGCGAATTTTCAAGCCCTGAAACTGGCGGCTTAATTTGTGCCGCTGATCTATCTTCCTGATTTTTTGTAGTTAAATCCGAGGGTTTTTGTGCAAGAAGTCTTGAAACTTGAGCTGCTGGCTTATATCTATAAAAATTAATATTAGGCTGTCTGTTCTGGGCATACTTGCTTAAAATAGCTTCACTAGATAGCTCAGTTATTTCAACACGTCTATTTCTTAAACGGCCAGCATCTGAGTTGTTATCTGCAATTGGCAAAGTTTCACCAGCTCCTTGAAAGAAAATATTTGCTGATTTAATGCCCGCAGTTTCAAAAAAACGACCAACATTGCGCGCACGCTGTTCAGATAAAAAATAATTCTTTTCTGAATCTCCAATATCATCCGTATGCCCGACTATAAGGAATTTTTTCTTGCCTAATTCAACACCATAGTTTTCAACAAGTTGTTTGGCCATTTGCTGATAAAAGCCAACAGCTCTAGCTGTTGGCTCTGAAGAAGCGAAAGCAAATTGCTCTACTCCACCAAGACCAATATCATTAATTAGAACTTGCTTCTCCACACCATCAATTTGCACATTGACGGACATGCTGTATTTCTTTGCTAGATTTTCAATAAATTTTGCAAACTCTTTACCTGCTTCGATTTCCCAATCTAAATCATTGATTTTTTTTGGCCTAACTCTCGAAATCTGATCGGCATTGAGAATGCTATTTAGTATTGATGAAGCTTTTTCTACTTCTCGCTCATTTTGGTACGTACCGGATAATTGTGCTCGTCCTAAATTATCAGTGATTAATTCGGCACTTATCAGCCCTTGACTTCTAAAAGTGCGAATTACTTCATCCAGCTTTGACTGTGGAATTGTCTGTTTAAAGTACGTTTTTTGATATTCAGGGTGAGATGTAACACTACAACCAGATAAAACAAGATAACCCGCAGTACCAAGGACCAAGCAAAAGGCTTTCATAACTTTAAATTATTAACCCGGCTGAATGGTGAAGGGGCGCTTGACTTGATAAGACTGCCCTTCTGCTTCGATCTTCATAGTCATTTCGCACTGTTGTGCACCAACATCAGGTTTGACTGATGGAATTTGAACTTTGCCGTCCTGGATAATCGTACCTTGCGCTACGGTAAAAATCTCAGGCTTAATTGAGATTTCCGAGCTACCACAAACCCATGAACGAGTAATTTGAACCTCTGAAGTTTCTGCTGGTTCCGGCTTTAGCAGTACAAATTTCAAACTTGCATTGAGTTTATTGCCAGCTATCACTTGCTGGCTAACACCCAAACCTTCAACTTTGAGTAGAACCCCTTGTCCCGCGTAACCGAGTCGTTCTGCTGTTTTTTTGTAATCTTCAGTTTGTAGGTTGTTGATAGTGACGACGTTTACACTTTCTGTGCAACTTTTCCATGAGTTTTGCCAACCAATTGCCCCCCCAGCAGCTGCACCAAGGCCCGCACCTAGTGCGGCTCCCTTATTTTTATCACCCTTATTGGCAATCATCGCCCCAAAAAGCCCCCCAACTAGTGCGCCAACAGCAGCACTTTGAGCCATTGTTTTGTTCATACAAGCTTCAAGTGCCTGATCAGGGGTCTGTTGCGCTCGAGCAATGTTCAAAAACATTGAGAGTCCAATAAACATTACAAACGATTTTTTGATAAATTTGGTCATCTTTTATATCCTCATTTTTTTTAATGTTATCACGCATATCTATCACTTTTGTCATTTTTGGATCGAGCAATCTTAAGTTTGAGCCGATCATGGTTCAACCCTGTGCAGGGGGCGCCAAATAGAAAAGGCGGGGTGGTGGTAGGGTAGGGTTAGCTAAGGCAGGATTTTGAAGTGAGTATCCCAACTACCCAGTATGAGCATGATGCGCAGCATTGGAGGCAACGCAGTCGGCTTGACGCGATCACAGGAACTGGTACCCTACCCTTGTCCTTTTTCTGTCCTTCAACCACCGAAGGACGCAGAGTATCAAAGCACAAACAAAAAGCCCCTTGCGGGGCTAAATTGTTGATTTCAAAAGAAGAAATCTGGAGGCGCGACCCAGAGTCGAACTGGGCTAAACGGATTTGCAATCCCCCAACTAATCGTTATAAATCAACGACTTAGCTCAAAATCATTTCCGCAACTCGGCCCATTTTTACCCTTATAAGTCGTTGATTTATAAGGCTTAGAAAAATAGTTGCGGAAATGAAATTTGGCTTTTGGTAGTTGCGGAAATGATTCCCGGAGTTGCGGAAACGATTCCACCTAAATTAGTGGTTACTATCGCCGCAATGAGCATGAATAATGGAGGCGCGACCCAGAGTCGAACTGGGCTAAACGGATTAGCAATCCGGTGCATAACCGCTTTGCTATCGCGCCATTAACTTGGACGAAAACGGGAAGCATGGTG
>JACCDN011140224.1_pt1 | contig 10613 bp, 9 predicted proteins | sample 7441691 | NCBI WGS metagenome assembly JACCDN01 (sample SAMN15323439, study PRJNA562643) | freshwater metagenome | isolation source: river surface water | place: USA:Blue River Watershed | collected 2017-08-16
ATGATGGACCGAGTAATGAAGAAATTTGGTTTGAATGGAAAATCTGTTGTTCCATTAATGAGCGGTATTGCATGTGCAGTACCAGCAATTATGTCGGCTCGTACTATAGAAAATTGGAAAGACAGATTGATTACGATAATGGTTACACCATTAATGAGTTGTTCTGCGCGTTTGCCTGTATATACATTATTAATATCTATAGTAGTACCTAGTGAAAAAGTTTTAGGCTTTTTGAATATACAAGGATTGGTATTGATGGGGATGTATTTATTGGGATTTGTTGCTGCGATATTTTCTGCTTATGTAATGAAGCTAATTATCAAAACAAAAGAGAGAAGTTATTTCATTATGGAACTGCCAGTGTATAGAATGCCACGCTGGTCGAATGTAGGTATTACCATCTTCAATAAAGTAAAAACATTTGTTACTGAAGCAGGTAAAATAATTTTAGCAGTTTCTATTGTACTATGGTTTTTAGCGAGCTATGGACCGTCGAATGATATTAAAAGTATTGATACGAAATACGAAATTTTAAAACATAATAACACAATACCTTCTGATGAATTAAATAGAATGTATAATTCTGAAAAATTAGAAGCATCGTATGCTGGACATTTAGGGAAATTTATAGAACCTGTAATTCGACCATTAGGCTACGATTGGAAAATAGGAATTGCACTCATCACATCATTCGCAGCAAGAGAAGTATTTGTTGGAACCATTGCTACCATTTATAGTGTAGAGAGTGATGGTGAAAAATTAGATACTGTTAGAGATAAATTAAAAACTGCCAAAAATCAAAATACAGGATTGCCAACATTTACATTTGCGGTTAGTGTTTCACTAATGTTGTTTTACGCATTCGCGATGCAATGTATGAGCACACTCGCCGTAGTATACCGCGAAACTAAATCGTGGAAATGGCCTGCTATTCAATTCGCATATATGACAGCCTTGGCATATATCAGTGCGTTGGTGGCTTATCAGGTGTTGAAGTGAGTAGTCGGTAATGGGTAATGAGTAGTGGGTAATGAGTCTCGAGAATCGGGTATCGTGTATCGAGTTATTTGTTTATTGATTGTATAAGTCTATATAGCATTTTCTGAATAATATGTAAATCTGCTATTATCTCATTTTCTTTTTCCTCAGTAATATACTCTAGGTCTTTAGATACATTAATTTGAGTTTCTAATTCAAATGCAGAACCAGTTGCGATATTTAAAAAGTGAATGAATTCATTTTTTGAATTTCTTCCTGCTCCTTCAGCTATATTAGATGAAATGGAAACTGATGCTCTTTGCATTTGACTAGCTAAGCCAAACTTTTCGTAACTTGGAAAAGCACGTGTTATAATGTAAATTTGTTTGTTTAAATTCCTTGATTTCTTCCAAACTTCTAAATTATTGAAATGATGCATATTCAATTATATTTAACAATATTTATATTGTCAACTGCATATATGCAGGATTAAATATCATCAAACTCGATACCCGATACCCGATACTCAAAAATGTCCGAACGCAACGCCAAAATACTCGAGCCGTATGTACCAGAAGGTACTGCGCTTACTATGGCGAAGTGGATTGATTATTTTCAGGTGGAGCTTTCGATTAATAAACCAAGAGAATCGGTTTTAGGGGATTACAGACATCCGCATGGTGGACGAGGGCATCGTATATCGGTGAACCGCGATTTAAATCCATACGCGTTTTTAATAACCTTAATACATGAATTTGCACACCTCACAAACTGGAATAAAAATGCTCATAAAGTAAAGCCTCATGGTGATGAATGGAAAGCAGAATATAAATTTCTAATGCAACCTTTTTTAGATCGAAATATATTTCCGGAAGAGATTGATAGAGCAGTACGTAAATACATGACTAATCCTGCAGCATCGAGTTGTTCTGATGTGAACTTATTGAGAATTTTAAAAAAATATGATAAAGTACAGCGAACAGTTTTTGTAAGTGCGATACCTATGGGTGGAAAATTCCAAATGAAAAATGGACGAACCTTTCAGAAATTAGAGTTGGTAAGGAAACGCTTCCGTTGTAAAGAAATTCCTTCAGGCGATATTTATCTTTTTAGTCCTGTGTCGGAAGTTTATCAAATAGCAAATGAGTAAAAGTGTAAATGTGCAAATGCAATTCTGAACTTCTAGAAATTTGAGTACACTTCCAATACCGGCAATGCCTTCCCTGTAAAGTCCCAAAACGCTTGATTTTCCCAGCTAGAACCATTGTTAGCAGTGCTACCTTTGAATGATACCCATTCGCCTCCCCAATAGCAGAAACCTATGCCGTACGGATTGTTTTTAATCAATGTTTTTATACTTGCTAAAAAGTCTTTTTGACCTTGAGTTGTTGCTGGATAAGCAGGAATAATTTCATTTTCTGAACCAATAACATTATTTGTCCAATCGTTCCATCCAAAACTAAACGGATATGATGTTTCTGCAATTACTACTTTCTTGTTTAGGTTTAATCCCATATTCAAAACAGAAGTATTCAAAGAATCTAAACTCTTACCATGCCATTTCGGATAGTATGAAATTCCAATGATGTCATAATCGAGATTATTCATCCTTGAAAAGAATTCTTCTGCATATTGATGTCCGGCGTAGTGTAAAATAATTTTTGTTGAAGTAGAATTTTCTCGAACAGCACGAATACCTTCACTTAATAACAATTTCAAATACGTAAATTGAGTATAGCTTCCATCGGGCCATAAAAATCCATTGTTAATTTCATTTCCAATTTGAATATAATCCGGGTTGATTTCTGTGATGATTTTTTTCGTGTATTGATAAACACTATCTTTTAATTGGGGGAAAGGCAAATTGCTCCAAGCACTAGGTTTTGTTTGGTTCCCAGGGTCGGCCCATGTATCGGAATAGTGTACTGTAAGCCATACCTTAGCCCCAGTATTTTTTATTTCTTCTGAGAATCTTTTCACCTCTGCAAATCCAGAATGTACATTGCTTGGGTTCACCCATATTCTAAGTCGGAATGTATTAACACCTGCAGAACGAAGTGTATTTAACATATCTTCATTTATGCCTATAGAATTTTTTACAACATACCCAGAAGTTCTAATTTCAGGGATGAATGAAACATCCGCAGCTTTAATAAAAGAAAAATCTTCAGGAACTACAGTTATGGGTGGAGTGTTGGATTTCTTACAAGAAAGTACTAAAAAGAAAATTGAAATTAGAAAGTAGAAATTCTTCTTCATCGCTTTTTATTTAAATCATTTATTGTCGGAGTGAGGACACTCCGACGAACATCTTGAGTGAGGACACTCTGACGAACATCACGAGCACACGAGTCCCGCACGTGCGGGAAGCACACGAGCAAATGAACTACTCTCCGTACACCAATTCCATTAGAGTTTGCCCTACTACTTTCAAACTTTTCTTATCTATGTTTTCTAACTTATCGTTATGAGTATGCCAGTGTTTCCAAAATCCAGATGTACTGCTTGCATCACGATGAATTAAATCGACCATAGGAATATTTGCAATGGAATTTACATAGTAGTGGTCGTCTATAATAGCAGGAGTGTGTTCGTAACTAAAATTTGATGAGTAACCCGCTTTAGCGGCCTTCTGCCATACGTACTCTAATACTTGAGGAGCATAGGTGCGCGACACTTCTTCTTGCGTTAGAACTAAGTTTTCTCCCCCTACCATATCTAATAATACTCCATATTGCGGACGATAATTTGCAATAGGTGGATTCTTCGCCCAATATTGAGAACCTAAACAATAGGAATCTTGCATTTCTGGGTATTTACTGTTTTCGGGTTGACCATAATCTTCAATATCGAAGAAAAATAAATCGACTCCCATAGAAGGATTTTTTATTGAAAATTGTCGTGCAACTTCTAATAATACTGCTGCCCCACTTGCTCCATCATTTGCACCATCAATTGCTTTATCTTTATCTTTAGAATCTTGATCTGCAAATGGACGAGTATCCCAATGTGCTGCAAACATTACTCTTTTTGTTTCTTTCGGATTGAACGATGCAATGATATTTTTCAAGTTGAAAGTTTTGCCATCGAACGTTTTTACATTTCCGTTTTGTAGATAAACTGAAGCACCAAATTGCGATAAAGTCTTCACAAAATAATCTGCACAATTAGCATGCGCTTTTGTACCCGGCACTCTTGGTCCGAATTCTACTTGCTTCTTCACATATGCAAAGGCACTATCCTCATTGAAACTTGGTATTTCTACTTTTTTAGTTTCTGTATTTGTTGCTTCTGTTTTCTTTCCTTCTTTACATGAAAAAAGTAAAATGAAAATTGAAATTAGAAAAAAGTATTTTTTAAACATTATTTTAAACTCGTTATTTAATTACCATTATATCATTAACAAATTAACACATTAACACATTAACACATTAACATATTATTCCGCATATCCCCAATCACTGCCCACTTTCGAATCCTTAATAATTAACCCCTTGCTTTTAAACTTTGCTCGAATCATATCTACCATAGCGAAGTTCTTTTCTTCTCTTGCCGAACGATATGTTTCCATCCAATCTTCAATCATTGGAATAAACAATTCGTCGTTATTAATATTTTCATCAGAAACTCCTAAAACTTTTTCGTTAAAGTTAACAAAGGTATTGATGAGTAATTCAAAGCTTTCTTTTGATAATTCTTCAAGTTTTATAATTCCTGCCTTAATCGAATTTATTCTCTTCAATAAATTATATAATTCAGCGATACTTTTAGCAGAATTGAAATCATTATTCATGCCTTCATATACTGCATTGCATTCGTTTGCAATTTCAGTGTTTAATTCGGCATCAATTGTAGTTCCTGCATTGCTTGTCCACTCTAGGCTCTTAGCAGTGCGTATACCATTAATTAATTTCATTAATCCTTTATCAGCAGCATCAAGCGCTTCATTAGAAAAATCTAAAGTGCTACGATAATGCGCTTGTAACATAAAGAAGCGAATAGTTAAGGGTGAAAATGCTCTAGTTAATAATGGATGATTTCCTGTAAAGAATTCTGATAAGTTGATAGCATTACCAAGCGACTTACCCATTTTCTGGCCGTTAATAGTAATCATATTATTATGCAACCAATATTTAGCAGGATGAACATGATTGCTTGCTTTCGATTGAGCGATTTCACATTCGTGATGAGGAAATAGTAAATCCATTCCACCTCCATGAATATCAAATTGCTCTCCTAAATATTTTGCACTCATTGCGGAACATTCGATATGCCAACCCGGGAAACCTTCTCCCCAAGGAGAGTTCCAACGCATAATATGTTCTGGAGAGGCATTTTTCCATAAGGCAAAATCGAAAGAATTTTTCTTTTCTTCTTTGCCTTCTAAAGTTCTTCTTTCTTCACCTGCGTGTGCAATGAGATCATCTAAAATTCGTCCAGATAATTCACCGTAAGGCTCATTCTCATTGTATTTCAACACATCAAAATAAACAGATCCATTTGATACGTAAGCTAAGCCTGCATCAATGATCTTTTCAATCATTTCAATTTGTTCGATGATATGTCCACTAGCTCTAGGTTCTATACTTGGGCGTAGAACAAACAATTTATCCATCATCAAATGATAAGAGTTTGTGTATTCTTGTGCAACCTCCATTGGTTCTAGTTGCTCTAATCGCGCACGTTTTGCAATTTTATCATCTCCTTCATCAGCATCATTTTCTAAATGCCCAACATCGGTTATGTTTCTTACGTATCTTACTTTATATCCACAAAATTGTAGGTAGCGATTTACAAGGTCGAAAGTAATAGCCGAACGAGCGTGACCTAAATGTGGTTCGCCGTAAACGGTAGGTCCACAAACGTACATCCCTACAAACGGACTACGAATGGGCTCGAATAATTCTTTTTCTCTGCTTAAAGAATTGTAAACGCTAATCTGCTGCTTCATAAACAAACTTACTATTTTATTAATTTAAATACTCCCTTAACAGGGTAATGATCTGAATATTTTTTCTTTATAATTTTATAATCACAAACCTCAAACTCTTGTCCACAAAGGATATGGTCTATTTGAAAGTTCGGGAATGCACCATTATAGGTAACGCCAATGCCTCTTCCTTTTTCACGAAATGCATTTTTTAAATCATTTGAAATAACATGAAACGCATAAGATGCAGGTGTATCGTTAAAATCGCCAGCTACAATTACTGGGTACGGAGAATCTTCAATTAGCTCCGCAACTTTTTCTGCTTGATCACCTCTATGTAAGAATGCATTCTTAATACGTGCTCCAATACGTTTATTCGATTGCATATCGGTTTCAACATTTTTCACCTGATCTAAATATTGATAATCTTCCGGTTGAAAACTGATCGACTGTAAATGAATATTGATAATCCTGATGGTATCTCCTTTGTATAAGACATCAGCATATAAACACATATTTGCATGTGGTCTGTCGTAGAAATGCAAAACCTCTGAATGAATGATTGGGTATTTTGAAAGCATAGCCATCGACATAACTTCATTCTCATTAGAATCGAATAATTCTTCTTTGAAATACTTATATCCTCCATTTTTCATTAGGGAATCTTTAATATCATAAACACCTTTTTTACGATAATAAAATTCTTGGAAACAAATGAAATCAGTTTCTTGGGCAAGCACCATTTCCATCATTTCATGTTTTGTTTTTTTATCGTATTTATTCGTTTTTATCGATTTGAATAAATGAGCATTGTAAGATAAAATGGAGAAACTGTTTTCTGTTTTTGGGGCAGCTTCGTTTCCAAATTGTATAAAGCTTAGAATGGAATTCCAACCAAGGCCTATAAATACTAAAGGAACAATTGCAAACCATCTGCGATTTATTAACCAATAGATAGTAAATAAGATATTAATGATTACTGTAAAAGGATACGCTAAACCGAAGAATGCTATTGGCCAGTAAATGCTAGGTTTTATCCAAGCAGCTAAGTAGGCTACTAATAATGCAGCAATACTTAATAAATTCATGAATAACATGAACCAAAACATAAATGATTTTTTCTTTTTCGATTTCATCTATTGTTTACCAGCTTTAAATAATATTTCTTTTTCTTTTGAAGTTAAATTATCATATCCCGATTGTGAAATTTTATCGAGAATGCGATCCACTTCTTCTTGCGATACAGCAACCTTTTTTACTGTTATTGGCTCAGAACTTTTATAGGCTACTTTTAATTTTCTTTTCTGAAATAATTTTGAAACACTATCGATTAGCTTCGAAGGTAATTTAGTCCAGTCATTGCCATTTTGTAATTGCTTAACAATGATAAATCCAAATAATGCTCCGCCAATATGTGCAAGATGTCCACCACTATTAGAACTTGTAATTCCAACTAGATCTATAATTAAATAAATGAATGCGATATATTTTAGACGAATTGCGCCAAAAATGGCAAACATTACTTCAAAGTTCGGAACGAGTGTTGCAGTACCAAATACAATTCCCATGATGGCAGCAGAGGCACCGAGTGCTCTAGAATATTCTACACTACTACTGAAGTAAGGGAAAATATTATAACATAATACATAAAACAATCCTCCAAATATTCCAGTTAAAAAATAGGTGTAAATGAATTTTTGATTTCCCAGAAAGTCTTTAAATATTCCGCCAAACCAGTACAACACTAACATATTAAACAGAATATGAAATATCCCATTATGTAGAAACATGTATGTAATAATGGTCCATGGATGAGCAAGTAATTGCGAAGTACTAGCAGGAAGCATTAAGTAATTTGTACTAAATTCTGCAATCGGGTCGGGGAGTTTAAATAGAAAACAAATTACCGACGATAACAAGGTAATGAGGTATACAATACTATTGATGAGAATGATTTTCATCAATATATCTTTATTTAAAAAAGAAGATTTAAAATCGTCGATTAAGCTGCTCATATTAATACCATCTTTTTGTTTTTCGCTGCCAATATTTTATTAATATAAATCCGAATAACATACCACCTAAATGCGCGAAGTGAGCAACATTATCGCCTGGGTTATTTTGTAGGCCACTGTATAATTCAAACAATCCGTATAAGATTACAAAATACTTTGCTTTCATTGGAAGGAAGAAAAATACATAAATCATTGCGTTTGGCATGATCATTCCAAAAGCAAGTAGTACGCCAAATACTGCTCCAGAAGCTCCTACTGTTGGGATATTTTGTTTTACTTGTATTAACTCATTAACTATAGCAACTGCGTTGTCTTTAAAGGATACTGTATTAGGGTTGTTAGTCCATAGTGTCATTAGCTCATTAAAGCTAACTCTATATTCATCAGGAACACTATTCAATACAAAACTTTCGAAGCCTTGTGGAGTAGGGTTGGTAAGAAATACTTGAGCTGCATCTTTCAAATGTGATATTTCGAAATAGTTTATAGTACTATGTAGAAATGCAGCACCTAATCCAGTAATGATGTAATAAATTAAAAATTTCTTTGGTCCCCAATAATTTTCTAATACCGCGCCAAACATCCAAAGTGCAAACATGTTCGAGAACAAATGCGTAAAATTCCCATGCATAAATAGATGAGTGATTAGTTGGTATGGTCTGAAATAATCTGAACCTGGATAATATAAGGCTAAGTAGTCTTTAATGTCTACATGTAAAGTGTTTTGAAAAACTATTGTAGCGACAAAAAACAATCCATTAATTATTAATAGATTTTTAACTACGGTAGGAAGTACTGAAAAACCTTGAGGTCTATAATCATTCATATTTAAATATTTATCCGAAATATGCGGCTAGATCATCTATGCTTAAGCGCACAAATGCTGCTTTGCCATTTATTCCAGTATTAGGTAATTCGCATGCAAAGAGTTCGTCAATTAGATGATTCATTTCTTCTTGATTCAATACTTTGCCAGCTTTAATTGCCGATTGCTTCGCAAGAGAACGTGCAAGCAACTCTTTTTGTTCGAATTTTTGCAAACTCGTTTGTTGTTTATAAGACTCTAATAATCCCATCAACATTTGTTCTTCATTCGTAGCGTTTAATTCTGCCGGTACTCCATGAATAACAAAGGTGTTTTTACCGAATTCTTGAATATCAAATCCTACTTGTTGTAAATCGGGAAGTAACATTTTACATAGTTCAAAATCGGCAGCATTCATATGAACGCTTTGTGGGAACAAACATTGCTGACTAGTGCCAGATTGTTGGTTTAGCATTTCATAGAATCGTTCAAATAAAACACGTTCGTGAGCAGCCTGCTGATCAATCATTAAAATCCCATTCTTTATAGGACTAATAATAAATCGTTGATGTAATTGAAATGTATTACGTTCGCTAACTTCGTTTTGTTTTAAATTATTTTCTTGATGAAGCTTAGTTTGTTCAAGCTCTTCATTCGGTTTTACTATTTCGTATAAGGCTTCCCAACCTGCGTTGCTTCTTGGCATTGCAGTGTTTCCTGAATGATAACCTGATTGATGTTTTTTCTCGAAAGGATTAAATTCATGATTTACTGCAATCGTAGGAATTCTAATTTCATCCGTTTTAGGATCGAAAGGTTTTAAATTATTGAAGCTCGATTCGGTATTGAAATCGATACTTGGGCTAACATGATATTTTCCGAGCGATCTTTTAATTGCCGCGCGAAGTATGGCATAAACCAATTTCTCGTCTTCGAATTTTATTTCTGTTTTTGTAGGATGAACGTTAACATCAATATGTTTAGGGTCGATGTCGATAAATAAAACATAAAACGGGAAACTATCAGAACCTAACAATTCCTCAAAAGCATTCATTACCGCATGATTGAGGTATGGATCTTTGATGAAACGTTTATTCACAAAGAAATACTGTTCACCGCGAGTTTTTTTAGCAAATTGAGGTTTTCCAATAAATCCATCGATTTGAATAATGTCGGTACTTTCTTCTACAGGGACTAAACGCTCATTGTACTGATTTCCAAAAATGGCTGTAATTCTTTGCTTTTGATTCCCGATGGGCAGATGAAACATTTCTTGGCCATCGTGATGCATAGTAAAGAATATTTCAGGATGAGCCAAAGCTTGTCGCTGAAATTCATCTATGATATGTCGAAGTTCTACAGGATTAGATTTTAAGAAATTTCTTCGTGCAGGAATATTGTAAAACAGATTCTTGATAGACAATTGAGTGCCATCTGTCATGCTGCAAGCTTCTTTTCTAGTAATTTTCGATCCTTCAATTTCCAAAAGGGTTCCAGTAGCTTGGTTCGCAGGTTTTGTTTTCAATTCAACCTGAGCAATTGCAGCAATAGAGGCCATGGCTTCACCACGAAACCCCATTGTTCGTATCTCAAAAAGGTCTTCCGCTTTTTTTATTTTTGAAGTAGCATGACGCTCAAAGCACATACGAGCATCGGTTTCGCTCATACCAACACCATTATCGATAACTTGAATAAGGCTTTTGCCTGAGTCCTTTATGATAAGCTTTATTTGGGTTGCTTTGGCATCTATTGCGTTCTCTAAGAGTTCTTTGACGGCAGATGATGGACGCTGAATAACTTCCCCTGCAGCAATCTGGTTCGCGACTGAATCTGGTAATAATTTTATAATATCCGACATGTTCCTCTAATTCAAGATTGTGGAGAA
>JACCDN011164112.1_pt1 | contig 10613 bp, 7 predicted proteins | sample 7441691 | NCBI WGS metagenome assembly JACCDN01 (sample SAMN15323439, study PRJNA562643) | freshwater metagenome | isolation source: river surface water | place: USA:Blue River Watershed | collected 2017-08-16
CAGGTTCGAGGGTATGTCTCACCCGGCGCATGCGCCGGGACCCCTAGCGGTACAGTCGTCTGCCGACTGCTGTCGCGATTATAGCCTGTGGACGGCAATCGAGCGGGGGAATGCAGGCGGGGAAACAAACGCCACGGCCACCCGGCGGGCCGCCCGGATCAGGGGAAGGCCTCGGTCGCCTTGCCGGGGCCACCCTACTCCATCCTCGCATTCGGGTGTCTGCCAATCGGATGCGAGTGATAAATCCCCGGATTTGCCGCGAGGCGGATCGTGACCGCCGGGTGGTTGTTCAGAAATTCCAGCAACACATAGGCTTCGGATTCGCCCAGCGCACAGGCTGACAGATCGACAAAGCGGAGCGAGGGTTTGCCAGACAGCGCATCGATCAGCAAAAGAATGATCGGAATGGCATCGTCATTCACGCCGCGCAGATGATGATCGGCCAGGTTCAGGCTGACAAGATCAGTGCTTCCCTCCAGTGCCATCACCACTTTTTGCAGCAAGGGGGTGGGTATACCACTCCTTCGCAAACCCAGATGTCGAAGAGACGTGTTCGATCGGATAAATTCGCTCAGATTGTTTGCATAAGCATTGACTAATGCCGTGTTCTCTTCTGACGCGGTTCTCAGATAGACGAAATTATGCAGCGCCGACGTCAGGCCGATATCAAGGCTTTTTATCGCTCCCAGGCCTTCTTTGTATGTCGCCAGCGTTTCAACAAGAGGAGCGCAAAAAGTTTTGAATGGTTGATCGACGCATTTCAATGATATCGACACGGAAGGCTTGGGATCGCGCAGTGAAAAATTTTTGAGTGCCTCGCACGCATGATCACACAGTCGATGCATCTCGGCGAGTTCAGACTCCCAGCGAATTTGCTCCTTGCTTTTGAAGACGGATCTGCTCGTCAGCTTCGGAGCGAGCTCTCCGGAAAACATGTCAATCGGTATTGAATACAGTGCGCGGGTCAGCTCGGCGGTGTTTTGGGAGATATCAAGGACAATCATGCCGTCTTGCACGTTCATCAACAAATTGTTGATCGCTATCTTCCTCGTTCCCTGGGTATACACCAATCCCTGAGAAAAATCGCGTGCAGTCGATATATCTGCATACAGATGCCGGTACGTCTGAAAGAACTCGGCCGATGCGGCCTCAAAGCGTTTCTTCCGCTGTTTCTCACCCTTCTGAAATGATGCCAGTGAAGGCAGTGCGTATCGGGTACTTGAGATACCTACTTCAGGACGCTCGTTCAACAGACCGATCACTTCTGCATGATGCGATTTGCTGATTCTTGCGTAGGTACGAAGATTGACAGCTTGCCGCTTCGGAGCACGATCTTCTTCCAGGATGTATTTCGAACAAAAATATTGTCGGACATCCGATGGACATTCATCCAGCAGATGAGCACGCGATTTCATTACAGGTACCAGCTGCGTCGTGGTCGTGGCGGTCGCCGATGAAGTGGTGGTGGTGGTGGTGATTGACGCGGTGGTTGTATCCGTCGTCATTTTGGTTGATTTCTCTGAGTGCTCTGTTTGCCGGCGCGCGCCCGGCGCTACCGTGTATTCCAATGAGCCTGTGATCGATCCGATTACCTCATCACTGGAGGAATAGGAGACTGACCGGCTTGCACTCGAGATACTCATGTTTGACACCCCTGAAATGATTAAAAACGATATGCAGCCGCATGAGTCACGGTTCACTCATGCCAACCGCTGCGGCGCTTGTGTCGCAACCTTCATTAACAGGTTCCTTTGCTCGTCCAGAAAACCGGCGTGCAATCTCACTTGCTCCGATGATCGAACAATTGCTAAGTCAGGGAACTGGAGAAGCACGCCCTATTCCGCCATCCGCATGACGCGCGATGTAAGGGGTGGGGGGGATGAGCTTGGCGAGTTGGCTTCCGGGAGACTGACGATTACATGATGGTGCGACGATCATCACACCGACGTAATTACGCGGCATACACGGCAGCCCATGGGGGACTGCCGTGGCGAACAAGCGGCTTCATTGACGATGCGACTGGTACGACAGTACCAATACCTTGCAATGCCGTCTGGCTCCTGGTCGCTGATAACGAAGCGCTCTTGTAATATCAGCTGGATGAATAGTCATAATCGCTATGCTCTGCTTCGACATTGGCGAGCTTGAAGATAGGATGGCTGGTATGGATTGCTCCATTTTCCGCAACACATAGGGTTAATTGAGGATTTTTTTGCAAAAAATCCCACAGAAGATCCGCTGCACCATCGTCCAGTTGGCAGTCCGCGAGGTTTACATAGGTCAATGACGGTTTGGCCTCCAGCGAATCGATGAGCGACCGAATGATGTCCAGAGCCCCGTTAGCACCACGCATCAGCCCGCTTTTCGACAAATTCAGGCTCTTCAAACTGTTATTGTGTTTCAGCGCTTCCACCAGCGGTTGAAGCAGCGTGGCATTCAAACGATTTCTGCGCAGACCCAGATGCTCCAGAGATGGGTTTGAGCGAACAAAATCAGTCAGGTGGTTAGCATACGCAGAGCGCAACTGATGAAACTCTTCTGGATCCAGGTTTTCGGGACCGTAATAGTCCTGCAGGTAGGTAAAGCCAAGATCCAGGCTTCGTATCGAGCCCAGCCCCTCCTTGCACTCTGCCAGTGTCTGGGCGACGGGAACAAGAAAGGTTTTGAATGGCTGATTCATGCAGGTCAGCGCGAAGGTGGCAGAACGACGGTCTTTTATTTTGGAAAACCCTTCGAGAGCCTCGCACAACGCATCGGAAAGATTCTCTCTTTCTTTTCGTTCAATTTTCCATTCTTCAATAAGGTTTTTTTTATTTGAACCTCGGGCTCCCCTTTTAATCACTTTGCCAGACCAGAGTTCAATATGCTGGCCATCACCACCGCATCTCAGCTCGCCCGGATCATGGGACACATCAAGCACGAATTCCTGAACCTGATCGCTTTTCAGCAAATTGAGCAGGGCCTTCTCGCGGGTACCTCGGGGAAATCGATCAGTAGTCGCCGCCCCCTCCCTGCCGGAAGTCGATACATCAACATAGACATGACGATAGGTGGCGAAAAATGCTTTCGACGCCTGATCGAAGCGTTCTTTTCTTTTTTTCTCTCCTTTCTCAAAACTCCCCAGCATCGGCAGGGCATTTCTCGTACTGACCCTGCATACCGCCGGACGACGATTCAGTTCTTCAATCGCGTCCTTATGGTGCTCCTTGCTAATGAGCGCATAGTCACGAAGACAGTGTGCCTGCGTGTTTAGCGGCATATCGTCGTCAATCACATAATTTGACGAAAAATAGCGACGTATGTCAGATGGACAATCCTGTAACAGATGGTTACGCGCGACCATCACTGGCAAGGCCTTCGTATGGGCGACCGCTGTACCGTCCGACGCTGTTTTATCCGTCGTCATGCCTGTTGCCCCTGACGATTCCGCATCGTGACTGACCTCCTCGGCGTCAGATGCACTGCTGGATGTGCTTGCAGTGGAGACAATGATGGAGTCATCTTCACTGTAAGAATACGCATTTATTCGATAAGCGCCCGAAACACTCATGTTTATTTCTCCTTAAATGATCAATCTGGTGGCAGCATCACGAAGTCGAGTATGAACCGCGCCGTCCGCTGCGGGGCTTGAGTTGCGATTGGTATCGACAGGTTCCTTGATTGATCCGATCTGGCGTTATGCAGATTGATCGGATCCAGTGAACGCACATAAAGACAGGAACGAATCAATATTCAGCAGAGCGTCTGCACTGGCGGTTCGTCTTCGCCAACCACGGTCGGATCCGCTTATCGGCTATTGCTTGTCGAATGACTCGAAGTCAAATCCGATGACACGGGGATCATCCCAAATGGAATGGGTCAGACTGATGTCATCGTTCTCACTGAGATCCAGTATCTGGAGTGTCTGATTTTTTTCCAGAAGTGACTGCAGGCGATCTGCATCCTCATCTGTCAGGTCGGTGCCAGACAGATTGATCTCTCGCAGGCTGTTATTTTTTTCGAGAGAGGTCAGCAGCAGATTAAGGCTGGCGCGCCGAATGATGTTGTAACTCAGGTCAAGGTATTCCAACACCGTATTGTCGGGCAGCACCGAAGCAAGCGGGATGAAACTGGTCACGCCCATGCGGGCATTGGCGAGCTTCAGACGCTTCAGCGAAGTATTCGATGTCAGAAGCTTGCAGATCGGCCCGATGAAATTGGCAGCAAGATCCACCTGCTTCTGCTGGAAAATGCTGACCAGCGACTCTTCGTATTCAAATCCATGACTGAGATCGAGCGAGCGGAGTTTGCCGGGTTCCTCTGCGATGGTTTCCAGCATCCTGGCGACCAGCTCAGAATTGGGCCAGTTGCGGTAAACGAGCTCTATCGGTGTCATTGACGATTCAGGAATCGTGAATTCCCTGATTTTTTTTGCGACACTCATCACAAATCGTTCATGTTTTCCGACCCACGCGAATCTTTTTTCCGCATCATCCATCCGGCGATCATTGAATTCCTCAATCAAGGTGTTTTTCCGGGGACCGCTGATATCCAGACGAAGCGTTTTCAGCCCGGACTGGTTCATTAACATCTTCATGACTTGTTTTGGCCGCCGGTTATGACGGATTTTGGTAAATCCCCATCCCATCTGGATGCCAAATCTGAAATCTGCATACAGCACCGGGTGATCCCTGACCAGCGCCTCCATCCGCATCGCTGGTCTGACCGCCTTGGGTATCAGCGTCTCATGCTGCTTGCCGATAAACGAAGGTATTGCTCGACAGGTCGCAAAAAGCGCCAATGCCTTGTTTGTCGACAGCATCATCGCCACCTCCTCTCGATGCGCTTTGCTGAAGCAGGCGTAGTGCCTGAGCTTGCGCGCAAGCTCAGCCATATCATCCGGACGATCGGATTGCAGGTAGTAGTGAAAGATCTTGTCCCCCAACTCTTCCGGCAGCAGATCAAAACGACGCGGACGCACCTTCATGGTCGGCGCTGTCACATGAGTAATGATCGTGCCCGAGCTTGACTGAAGCGTGTTTCCAACGTGGTCTGTCGGCGTCAGGGTCGCGGGATAGGCCGTTAATGCAGACGATGAATTCGTCGGGTCGTTTGATCTTGCGGGTGTGCTCATTGCGAACTTCTCCTCTACACAGGTCGGCCGGAAAGACCGAATCCGGGATCGGTATCGCTGATGGAAAAATGGTTCCGCCTAAAAATCATGATGATTAGGCAACTTGCGACAATCCTCATCGCGGCCTGCGGGGCTGAGGTGCTGAGTCGGCGGCACTCGCACCGCTTATAATGCGAGGTTTGAAAAAATCACCAGAATCATCGAAAAATCATGGAATTAGCCAAGGCCTTTGAGCCGACCGAGATCGAACAGCACTGGCGCGCCGAGTGGGAAAAGCGCGGCTACTTCACAGCCACGCTGGCCGAGGGCAAGCCCTCGTTCTCCATCCAGCTCCCGCCGCCCAATGTGACCGGCACGCTGCACATGGGCCATGCGTTCAACCAGACCATCATGGATGGTCTGACGCGGTATTACCGTATGCGCGGACATAACACCGCATGGATACCGGGCACAGACCATGCGGGCATCGCCACCCAGATCGTGGTCGAGCGCCAGCTCGATGCCAAAAAGATCTCGCGCCACGACCTCGGCCGTGAAAAATTCCTCGACAAAGTCTGGGAGTGGAAAGAACACTCCGGCTCGACCATTACCGGCCAGATGCGGCGTCTGGGCGCATCCACCGACTGGAGCCGCGAATACTTCACGATGGACGACAAAATGTCGAAGGCCGTGACCGAAGTCTTCGTGCGTCTGCATGAGCAGGGACTGATCTACCGCGGCAAGCGGCTGGTGAACTGGGATCCGGTGCTGGGTACGGCCGTGTCGGACCTGGAAGTCGTCTCGGAAGAAGAAGACGGCAGCATGTGGCATATCCGCTATCCGCTGGTCGATGGCAGCGGCCATCTGACGGTAGCCACCACCCGTCCGGAAACGCTGCTGGGCGATGTCGCGGTCGCGGTAGATCCGACGGACGAGCGTTATCAGCATCTGGTCGGCAAGCTGCTGACGCTGCCGCTGACGGGTCGCGAAATTCCCGTGATTGCCGACAGTTATGTCGATAAGGAATTCGGCACCGGCTGCGTGAAAATCACGCCGGCGCATGATTTCAATGACTATGCGGTCGGTCAGCGCCATGGTCTGGCGCAAATCAGTATCTTCACGCTGGACGCGAAGATCAATGAACACGGGCCGGCGGTCTATCAGGGCATGGACCGCTTCGCCGCACGCAAGCAGATCGTCGCCGATCTGGATGCGCAGGGCTTGCTGGAATCCGTCAAGCCGCACAAGCTGATGGTGCCGCGCGGCGACCGTACCGGCGTAGTGATCGAGCCGATGCTGACCGACCAGTGGTTTGTCGCGATGAGCAAGCCGGCGCCGGAAGGCACCCATTTCCCCGGCAAGTCGATTGCCGAGGTCGCACTGGAAAAGGTATCGAATGGCGAGATCCGCTTCGTGCCCGAGAACTGGGTCACGACCTACAACCAGTGGCTGAACAATATTCAGGACTGGTGCATCTCCCGCCAGCTGTGGTGGGGGCATCAGATCCCCGCGTGGTATGACGAGGCCGGTAACATCTATGTCGCGCGCGATGAGGCCGAGGCACAGGCCAGGGCGAAAGCGGCAGGTCACCACGGCACACTGACGCGCGACGCCGATGTGCTCGACACCTGGTTCTCGTCGGCACTGGTACCGTTTTCATCGCTCGGCTGGCCGGCGCAGACGCCCGACTACAAGCTCTTCCTGCCCTCCAGCGTGTTGGTGACTGGCTTTGACATCATCTTCTTCTGGGTCGCGCGCATGGTGATGATGACCTGCCATTTCACCGGCAAGGTGCCGTTCAATACCGTCTATGTGCATGGGCTGGTACGGGATGCACAGGGCCAGAAGATGTCCAAGTCCAAAGGCAATACGCTGGATCCGATTGACCTGATCGATGGTATCGAGGTCGAGGCACTGGTAGCCAAACGCACGACCGGGCTGATGAACCCGAAGCAGGCCGAGAGCATTGCCAAGGCCACGCGCAAGGAATTCACCGGGGGCATACCGCCGTACGGCACCGATGCGCTGCGCTTCACGATGGCGAGCTATGCATCACTCGGACGAAACATCAATTTCGATCTCAGCCGCTGCGAAGGCTATCGCAATTTCTGCAACAAGCTGTGGAATGCGACCCGCTTTGTGCTGATGAATACCGAGGGCAAGGATTGCGGACTGGAGGAGCACGGCGCCGAGGCCTGCGCGACCGGCAGCTATCTGGATTTTTCGCAGGCCGATCGCTGGATCGTCTCGCTGCTGCAGCGCACTGAAGCGGAGGTGGAGAAAGGCTTTGCCGAATACCGCTTCGATAATATCGCGTCAGCGATCTACAAATTCATCTGGGACGAATACTGCGACTGGTATCTCGAGGTCGCGAAGGTGCAGATACAGCATGGCACCGACGCCCAGCAGCGCGCCACCCGCCGCACCTTGCTGCGCGTCCTTGAAACGGTATTGCGCCTCGCTCACCCGATCATTCCCTTCATCACCGAGCAGCTGTGGCAAACCGTCGCGCCCCTGTCGGGCCGCCCGCTGAACCCGGCCGGGGATTCCATCATGCTGCAGGCCTATCCCGAGCCGAATCTGAAAAAGCTCGACGACAAGGCCGAAGGCTGGATGACGGAACTCAAGGCGCTGACCGATGCGTGCCGCAATCTGCGCGGCGAGATGCAGCTCTCGCCCGCCCAAAAGGTGCCGCTGATTCTGGAAGGCAGCGATCATGCGCGACTGCAGGGCTTCGCATCGTATCTGCAGGCACTGGCCAAGCTGTCGGACGTGCAGGTGGTCGGCAGCCTGCCGGAATCGCCCGCACCGGTCTCCGTGGTGGGCGGCGTGCGCCTGATGCTGAAAGTCGAGATCAATGTCGCGGCTGAACGCGAACGTCTGAACAAGGAAATCGCCCGTCTGGAAGGCGAGATCGGCAAGGCGAATGCGAAGCTGGGCAATGAGAGCTTCGTTGCGCGCGCGCCTGCGGCGGTCGTCGAACAGGAAAAAGAGCGGCTGGCAAGCTTTACGACCACGCTGGACAAGTTGCGCGAGCAGCTCTCCAAGCTGAAGTAACAAGGACAAACCCGACGGACGACATCAACAGGAGAACGGGATGGCTCGACGCTGGCTGGGATGCTTGCTGCTGTTGGCGGCCTCATGCGCGCTGGCCGAGGGCTCACCCGCCGGACTGTGGCGCACCATCGATGATCACAGCGGCAAAGAGAAGTCGCTGGTGCGCATCGTCGAAGTGAACGGAGAATTCCGGGGAACGATAGAAAAACTCATTCGCGAACCGGGCGAGGATCCGAACCCGAATTGCGAAAAATGCCCGGGCGACAAAAAGAACAAGCCAGTGATTGGCATGACCATACTGACCGGCCTGAAGAAAGATAACGGTCAGTGGTCAGGCGGCGAGATTCTCGATCCGCAAAACGGGAAAACCTACAAGTGCAAGGTATGGCTGGAGAACAAAGGTCGCGAACTGCATGTGCGGGGATTCATCGGCATGGCACTGCTGGGCCGAACCCAGGTCTGGAAGCGGGAAGAGTGATCGCTTCGTTCCTTGCTTCATCCCTCGCCTCCTACGGGCCGCCCGGAGCGACCTAGCCCTGCTCCCACAAATCCCCGTTGGGACTGGTGCGGGGTGCGGTCACGCCGAAGTGCTGATAGGCGGCCGGCGTGGCGATCCGTCCGCGCGGCGTACGCTGCAGATAGCCTTGCTGGATCAGGTAAGGCTCGAGCACATCTTCGATCGTGTCCCGCTCTTCGCCGATCGCAGCCGCGAGGTTGTCCAGCCCCACCGGGCCACCGCTGAACTTGAACAGCACGGCTTCCAGCAGCTTTCTGTCCATCAGATCAAAACCCACCGGATCGACATCCAGCATCTTCAGTGCCGCGTCCGCCATTGCCTGCGTGATCTCGCCCTTGCCCTTCACTTCCGCATAGTCACGCACACGGCGCAGCAGGCGATTGGCGATACGCGGCGTGCCCCGGCTGCGCTTCGCGATCTCGAGCGCGCCGGTATCGACGATGGGCGCCCGCAGCAACGCCGCGCTGCGGGTGACAATGCGCGCGAGCTCTTCCGGCGTGTAGAACTCCAGACGGGCGACGATGCCGAAACGATCGCGCAGCGGATTGGTCAGCATGCCCGCACGCGTGGTCGCCCCCACCAGCGTGAAAGGCTGCAGATCCAGTCGCACCGAACGCGCTGCCGGGCCTTCGCCGATCATGATATCGATCTGATAATCTTCGAGCGCGGGGTAGAGAATTTCTTCAACCACCGGAGACAGGCGATGGATCTCGTCGATGAACAGCACATCATTCGCTTCGAGATTCGTCAGCAGCGCCGCGAGATCACCGGCACGCTCCAGCACGGGCCCGGAGGTCTGCCGGAGGTTGACGCCCATCTCGCGCGCGATGATGTGGGCGAGCGTGGTCTTGCCCAGTCCGGGCGGCCCGAACAGCAGCGTGTGATCGAGCGCTTCGCCGCGCTTGCGTGCCGCTGCAATGAAGATTTCGAGCTGGTCGCGGGCTTTCTGCTGGCCGACGTATTCATCGAGCTTCTGCGGCCGCAATGCACGCTCTATCGCCTCTTCGTTCGGCGAGGCGGGCGTGGCGGCAATGATGCGCTGCTCGCTGAAATTGTCGGTCTGTATGCTCATCGCGCCATTGTAGCGCGGGCGGGGCAGCCTCAGCCCTTGGACAGGGCCTTCAATGCATGGCGTATGCCGTCAGACACGGAGCAGCCGGTCGGTACCTGCTTCATCGCGAGCAGGGCTTCCTTCTCGGAATAGCCCAGCGCGACCAGTGCATTGAGCACATCGGTGTTGGTGTCCGGGGCGGTCGCGCCGGCACCGATGTCGGCGCCCAGTTTGCCCTTGAGTTCCAGCAGCAGACGCTCTGCGGTCTTCTTGCCGATGCCGGGAATTTTCGTCAGCCGGCCGGCCTCTTGCAGCGTGACGGCCTGCGCGAGATCGGTGACCGACATGCCGGAGAGGATGGACAGTGCGGTGCGGGCGCCGACCCCGCTGATCTTGATCAGTTCACGGAACAGCTCGCGCTCCTGCGCCGAGCCAAAACCATAGAGCAGCTGCGCATCCTCGCGCACGACCATGTGCGTGAGCAGCAGCACTTTCTCGCCCGGAGAAGGCAGGTTGTAAAAGGTGCTCATGGGCACACTGACCTCGTAGCCGACGCCGTTGCAGTCCACCAGCAGTTGCAGCGGGTTCTTGTCGATCAGGATTCCGGACAGGCGACCAATCATGAACAGTCTCGCGAAAAATGGAATGGCGCGATGATAGCTCAGCCCACCAGACGACCACCGCGTATCCTGAGGCCCTTGCGCGCCAGTTCGGGGGCAAAGCCGGCGAGTGTCGCGAGTCCTGCCCCGCTGTTGGCATGGCAGATGGCAACGCCCAGCGCATCGGCGGCATCGGTACCCGGCAAGCCATCCAGTTGCAGCAGTCGCTGCACCATCGCCTGCACCTGAGACTTCTGCGCCTTGCCCTGCCCGACCACGGCTTTCTTCACCTGCAGC
>JACCDN010022591.1_pt1 | contig 10612 bp, 12 predicted proteins | sample 7441691 | NCBI WGS metagenome assembly JACCDN01 (sample SAMN15323439, study PRJNA562643) | freshwater metagenome | isolation source: river surface water | place: USA:Blue River Watershed | collected 2017-08-16
AAAATGTCGCAATTGCGTAGACTCTGGGAAGGAGTTCATCGTTTTGACCAACAATTACGGCACTACTTGGATTAGATAAATAAATTTCATGCATAAGCATCGCTTAATCACAATCATAGCCGCATTCTGCGTAATTATCTCCAGTATAGCAGTTCACGGTCAAACTATTACTGCTGAAGCAAGTACTTTTTTAGACGTATTACCAACAAATCCAGCATATGCACCTATTAGCCAGTTAGTAGCTGCTGGTGTAGTTAGCTCCAATCCTTATTTCTTTCCGGAGCGACCACTTACCCGAGCAGAGTTGAGTAAAATGCTTTTTGGCGCGGGCAGATACCAATCTGTATTTAGTACTTTGAGCAATCCGAATAGTAATTATTGCGATGTACCCAGCAATCACTGGGCAGCTAGTTATATCGCCACACTTACGACCTATCAAATTGTTAGCGGTAGTTTGAGTAATCAATGCAATACAAACCGCAATTTTTATCCCGATTTGCCAATTACACGAGCTGATGCCAGTAAAATGATTTTAAAATTATACTCGCTTTCACCCGGTGAGGAACCTTTCACTAACTTTTCTATTGCCAATCAACTAGGTCTGATCACCAACAATAATCCTTATCAATGGCTGACCAGAGCTGAAGCAAGTCAAATAATTATCAGAGCAATGACTTACTACAGTGAGCATTATCGTGAGATTATAGCTGCTAAAAGCTCCGTTCCAACTAGTACGAATACCTCATCTTCACGACGATCACGCAGTACGAGATCATCTAATGATTTTATCCCTCCCACCAATTCCAGTAGTCAGATCGTGATCAATGGCACAGCAGATCCATCTACCACACCTACACCAAGCAGCAGTCCAACACCTACGACTACGTTATCACCAAGCCCATCTCCTTCTCCCAGTCCTTCAGTAACGCCATCAAACTCACCGAGCCCAACAGCATCACCGACTGTATCCGCTAGCCCAAGTGCTTCACCTAGCCCTTCTAGCTCACCTTCACCAAGCGCGTCTCCAGCACCTACGGCCTCTCCAAGTCCAACAGCATCGCCTAGCCCAAGTCCGTCTCCATCATCAACACCTTCAGCTAGCACTCTCACCTATGACATTGGTACCGTGAATGTACAAGACTATTGGTTATCAACAAGCGGCAGTGATACCAATCCCGGAACTCTAGCGCAACCTTTTCGTACCTTTAGCCATGCGTGGTCATTAATACCCCAGAATACGGCCTTAACCACAGGTTATCGCTTTCATATACTTTCAGGCGCTTATTCTGCCCCGGATATTTATATGGAAAACCGCCTCGGTAGTGCCGCGGCCCCAATCATCTTCCAGGGTGAGGGATCTGTCACTATTAATGGCAATTTCAACTCTCGAAATTTGAAATATGTTTACTTTATTAATCTCAACTACAACTCACCCAATGACGTTTTCCACTTCGAATTAGGTGATCATATTTTACTACGCAATGTTACCCTACGTTCAGCGGGACGTTCAGCACATGAGACGCTGAAAGTAAATCAAACCCAGTACATGTACATCGAGGACTCTGACATCTCTGGAGCCGACGACAATGCAGTTGATTTTGTCGCTGTGCAATATGGACATGTAGTGAGATCAAAAATTCACGACAGTGGAGACTGGTGCATGTATACCAAGGGAGGCTCTGCTTACCTACGTATTGAAGGCAATGAATATTACGATTGCGGCACAGGAGGATTTACGGCAGGACAAGGTACAGGATTCGAATATATGACAGCACCATGGTTACACTATGAAGCCTATGATATTCGCTTTGTTAATAACATTATTCACGACACTCAAGGTGCTGGTATTGGTGTCAACGGTGGTTACAATATCTTAATGGCTCACAATACGATGTACCGAGTAGGATCTCGATCACATGTGATTGAAGTAGTATTTGGTGGACGTTCCTGCGATGGTGAAATTATTAATTGTACTAACCGTAGAGCACTCGGAGGATGGGGACCAATTACTACTAGCGAGGAAGTATTTATCGGCAATAAACATGTAAGGATTCTAAACAACATTGTCTTCAACCCGTCTAACCCCGCTGACCAAATCTTTGCTATTTATGGACCACGAGGCACTCCAACTGGGTCGAACGCACCTAATCCAGCCATCACTGATTCAGATCTAGTCATTGCAGGCAACATTATTTGGAATGGTTCACCTTCTACTCCATTAGGCATCGGTGGTGAACAAGGTTGTTTAGATAGCAATCCTACTTGTAATGCTGCACAGTTAATAGCAAATAATGCGATCAATACTATTCAACCAAACCTCAATAATCCAACTATTGGCAATTTCCAATTAACCAACCGAAGTAATTACTCCGGATTAGCTGTATCACTACCAACATTTACTTGGTCAGATATTCCTACCACCCCAGCTATTCCCACTTCATTAACAGTCTCCAACATCGCTTACAATCATTATCGAGACGGGACTACTGTTACAATAAATTTCCCAGGAGCATACTAAATTAAGTGGAGAGTTGATAGTGGAGAGTTTTGCAAACTGTGAGTGCTCATCTTGAATCTGCAACAAATTCATCCTGAGCTTAGCCGAAGGATATGGCCGTCATATAGCTTGATCAATTATGAAACTCAAGGCTTGAAATTCTTGAGTTTAGAATTTAAAATTCTGACTTCTGAATTCTGAAGTCTGCATTTCTTCGGTTGTTTTCAAATCTCCAGTTCTCATATAGAGTAAGAGTTGTATTTATCTCCTCTCTCCATGAAACGCTTACTTGCAAGTGTGGGATTGATCATCAGTATGATTACTAATATTGCTGTAGTTCAAGCTGCTAATTTTAGTGATGTCCCTAGCAATAGTTGGTTCAAACCTTATACAGACTATTTAGTTGATCAGGAGATTGTGAGCAACAATGCTCAATTTTTCCCATTTAGGACTATTACTCGTGCAGAATTAGCCAAAATGGCTGTTAATGCAGGTATCCGCTCAGACCTTTTAGTGCTGGCATCAAGTAGCAATCAGCGCTTTTGTGATGTATCTGGCAATCATTGGGCAGCTGCATATATCAACACTCTAGCAATAGCACAAATAATTAGTGGAAGTACTAGTTCAGATTGTAATTTAGGTAAGGATTTTTCTCCTGACCGACCAATAACTCGTGCTGAAGCGATTAAAATTCTATTAAATCTCTATCGTATTACTCCAGGTGGTACTCAAAACTTTCAAGATGTCAGCAGTGAGCTTTGGTACAGCAGCTATATTGCTGCTGCAGTACAAACAGGATTAGTCAGTGGTTACACTGATGGCACTTTTAAACCCAACAACAATCTTACTCGTGCAGAAATGAGTAAAGTTTTAGTACGAGTAATTGACCATCACAACGGCAGTGATGATGATTCAGCGCAACCAGATTCAGAGGCCACACCCACTTCCACTCCAAGATCCACAAGCACACCGACGGTGAGCATTACGACTACTACTCACACCAATACCGCCATTCGTGCTGGATCAGTGAGGATCTATGCATTGGGGGATAGTCTCACAGCGGGTGATCGAGATGAAACCGATAGTCAAGGATATACCAGTAGATTACTAACCAAGATAAATACTGTCCGAGCAGGTTCACAGATGCAAAACCTTGGAGTATCAGGAGTAGATTCCAGTACTTTAGTCAGCGACCAATTACCACAAGCAATTAGTGCCCACCCCGATATTGTCACTGTCCTAATCGGCAGCAATGATATGTGGCAGGATGGTTGGAATGACACCGACTCTTCCGCAGGGACTATCGCAAATTATCGAGAAAATATGGATACTATTCTCTCCCGTCTCCACAATGCCGGTATCAAAGTTTATGTTGGATTAGTAGATGATCAGAGCTTGCGTCCAGTTGCTCAAGGTAACGGCATGGGATTAAACAATACTCAAAGAGCAAGAATGTCGCGTATTGCCACAGCCTTCAATCAAATCATCCGAGAAAAAGCAGCACAGTATAATGCTACTGTTGTTGATTTCTATAGCACAACAATCTTTACCAATACAGCGACACTTTCTGATGATGGCAATCACCCCAATGCAGCAGGCTATGAGGCAATGGCAAATATTTGGTTTACCGCTATGCGTAATGACCTGTAAATTAATCAATCAAGCAAATGAGCTCTCAGTTTTGGACAAAAACTAGTATTAGTATCGGAACTATCATCCTTGATCAAAGTAGCAAATATCTGGTTACAACCAACGATTGGCCGTATCTCTACAATGACGGCATCGCTTTCAGCTTGCCACTTAGCAATACTATAGCCATGATTGTTAGTATCCTGTTAGTCATCATCCTGATACGATTCGGTAATACGCTCTATCAAGGCACATGGAAGCGAATCTTTAATGCCAGCTTGGGTCTGGTAATTGGCGGTGCCATTGGCAATATTATTGACCGGCTGCATGCTCCAGGTGTGATCGATTTTATTAAGTTGCCCTACTGGCCTACATTCAATCTAGCAGACATCGCTGTTTGCAGTGGAATTGGAATCTTATTGGTTTTACTTTATCTAGATTCGAAACAGCAAGTTTGACTTGATATTGACAGCAAAACTACCTATACTCGCATCGAACTTTATTAACTATTCTTTTGTGTTACGTATTCGTCTTGCCCGTGTCGGCCGTCCTAATCAACCTCGTTATCGTATCGTAATTTCTGAGCATACTGAGCCAATTAAAAGCAATTATTTGGAGATTATTGGTAATTACGCTCCTACTGAAAAGCCTAAAAAGCTAGCTATCGACCTTGATCGCTATAGCTATTGGATGAGTAAGGGGGCACAACCAACCAAAACCGTATCTGATTTAGTTAAGCGCGTTTCTTAACAAGCTTTACCATGACTGGTGACGAAAAAGTATCTGCGGATCTAGCCTTCCTCGAATACATTCTCAAAGCAATAGTTGATTTCCCCGAACAAGTACATGTGACTCGCAGTATCGATGAACTTGGGGTTTTACTGACAGTTGAATTAGCAGCAGCAGATATGGGAACTGTCATTGGCAAAAATGGGCAAACAGCCAATGCTTTACGCATGTTATTGCGTGTGATTGGTGCCAAAACTAGTGCCCATATCAATATGAAAATTATTGACAAGGCTCGTCCTGGTGTAGAATTAGAAGAAAACAGCTCTACACTTAATTAAATTTTATGTGGAATTATCTTGTACAAGTCGGTAGCACAACAGCAGCCACCACCAGTGCTGGAGTTGATTTAGCGGTTTCTGATGGTGGATATAGTATTTTGGAATTGATTAACAAAGGTATTGCTTTAGTAATCCTAGCGGCAGGATTTCTCTCAATTGTGTTTATGCTCTGGGGTGGTATCCGCTTCATTATTTCAGGAGGCAAAGAAGATAAAGTAAAAAGTGCCGTACACAGTATTCGCTATGCATTGATTGGTCTCATTGTAACGATCCTTTCAATTACTGTGATCAACTTAGTGGGCCGGGTATTTAATTTACAATTGGTAAACTATCTCAACTTTGACGCCATTATTGAGACTATCAATGGACTCTTTAGTGCCGGCAGCACCACGCTTCGTTAATCATTCTCACTTTTACCATTTATGTGGCATTATTTATTAGCATTAGGATCATCACCAAGTTCAGCTCCTAGCAGTTCAACTGGCATTCTTCCTAGCAATGCACTTTCTTCAATTCCAGGTATTCAGCCAATCACAACAGTAGAAACGGGTACATTGATTAATCAAATTATTGCTTACGCTATTATTTTGGCAGGATTTTTATCCGTGGTATTTATGCTCTGGGGTGGTATTCAATTCATCATTTCCGGAGGCAAAGAAGACAAAGTCAAAACTGCAACAGGAACGATTCGCTACGCAATTATCGGCTTAGTAGTAACTATCCTCGCTGTCAGTGTCATCAACTTAATTGGCAGAGTATTCAATTTAGACTTGGTTAATTATGTGAATTTTGACCATATTCTTGAATTAATCAACAATTTAGTTAACTTTCGCCTCAACTAATGGCTGATTCTTCTTCATTTGATATCGTTTCTGAATACAACGAACAAGAACTAACTAATGCACTCGATCAAGCGCGACGTGAATTTGCGACACGCTTTGATTTCAAAGGAGTACTAGTAGAAATCACACATGAAAAAGATGAACTCAAAGTTACCACTGCCGATGAGTTTAAACTCAACTCGGTTATTGAAGTTCTCCAACAAAAACTAGTAAAACGGGGAATCTCACTCAAAACCCTCGACCTAAGTAAAAAAACTGAACCAGCTCAGAATGCTCATGTGAGAAAAATAATCCCTCTCAAAAAAGGCTTAAAACAAGAAATTGCTAAAAAGATTACCGCGTTACTCCGAGATAAGTTCCCCAAAAGCAAAGGACAAATCATGGGAGAATCAGTACGAGTGAGTTCAAAGAGCAAAGACGAGCTACAAGAAATTATTAATTTTCTTCGCTCTCAAGAAGAGAGCTTGGATACAGCATTACAATTCAATAACTACCGCTAACATGAAGCTCACTTCATTGGTTACACTTGCTGTTCTTACTACTAGTCTAAGTGGATGTGGACAATCATCGATCACTATGACCAATGGCACCCAGTTGACCTGTCTCACTGGCACCTGGAACCAAACTACAGCAGACCTACAGAATCAGTACGATCAGATCATTCCAGCCAATATCAAAGCTACAGTAAGCTCTGGCACAACCGCATTCACCTTCAACGCAGACAATACCTTTGTCCAACAAATCAGTAATGTAAAAGTACAAAGTTCAGTAGCAGGACCAGGACTAGATCCAGAAGTAGCTAAGAACTTAACCATGGAAATCAGTATGAATGGCAGTATCAAAGGACAATATAGTGCCGATACCACCAATACGATCTATTTAGATAACATTGATGCTAGCAATCTGACTAGCAGTACAACGATGAACGGAGAACCCATGATGAATAGTCAAAGCATGGGTATGATGCCTGGAGCTCGCACTAAAGTATCTGCGACATGTTCTGGCAATCAGTTAACATTGAATTATCACGTAGCAGAGCGCATAATCACGCTTCATTTAAGCAGATAGTTTTTGTGCCCGAATAAAAAGGTAATAGGTGAAAATGAATAAGTACCCCCCTCAACTTTTTACTTTTTATTATTAGCTATTAATTCGGTCGCCAATTAAAATTCCTGTGTACAAAAAAAGCTTTCTCCTATCAAAGAAGAAAGCTTTTTTATTAACTAACTAGCTAACGAAAAACTACTTAAGTTCAACAGTAGCTCCGACTGCCTCAAGTTTCTTTTTGAGCTCTTCACCTTCCTCAGGTTTAACATTTTCCTTAACTGGTTTTGGAGCAGCATCAACCAATCCTTTAGCCTCAGCAAGACCGAGACCAGTAATCTCACGGATTACTTTGATTACATTGATCTTTTGAGCACCAGCAGAAGCAAGTACGACATTAACAGTGCTCTTCTCTTCAGCAGCACCACCTGCAGCACCACCACCAGCTCCTGGCATAGCAGCCATCATCATTGGAGCAGCAGCACTAACACCAAACTTTTCTTCCATAACCTTCACAAGATCAGCCAACTCTACGATAGAGAGCTTCTCTACAAGATCAAGAATTTTTTGTGCATCAGCACCTAAAGTAACATCTGACATAAAATAAAATTAAATAAATAGTGAATAATTAGGCTGGCTTCTTTTCAGAATAAGCCTGAAGAACACGAACGAAACCAGAAATTGGGTTCTGAAGTGATCCGACGAAACCACGTAAAGGTGACAACATAGTACCAACCAACTTTGCCAAAAGCTCTTCGCGGCTTGGAAGACTCGCTAGAGTATTGACTGTATTAGCATCGACCATCTTGTTCTCAATGATACCAGCAACAATTTTGAGTTTATCAAATTGCTTGGTCTGACCTTTGACCATCTTTGCCAAAGAAACTTCATCAGCATATCCGAAAATAATACCGATTGAGCCTTCTAGCACAGAATCATCGAAGCCATCTACTTTGGCATTTTGAGCCATGAGACGCATCAAGGTCTTCTTAGCAACCTGGTAATCTACGTCGCTAGTTTTGAGAAACTTACGTAGCTTTACCGTATCATCTACAGTCATTCCTTGGAAATTGACGAAAATAGCAGCTTTGCTCTTCTGGAAATTTCCTTCGAGCTTGGCCAATATTTCCGACTTTTTTGCTTTGGAAACAGCCATAAATGGGTAAATAAAAAAAGAAACTTTGTATCGGAGAGACACAAAGCAGTAATAGTTTGATGAAAACAACTCTGAATGTATGTCTCAGCGGGACTTAATTGTTGGCAAAAACCAACATGCCTGCTATCTACGACATTAATAAGCTATCACTGTTATGAAGCATGTGTCAAATGTAAGCAGTGGAGCTTTCACCCACTACCTAAAACTAGACTAATCACACAAAAGATGTAAAGATATATAAAGTAATAGATTTTATGCCATCTACTTACAAAAACGTGGTACGTGTAGATTTTCGCAAAGGAACTAGAGTTGTTAATAACGATACTGTGCACCCATTAGAAGACCTGGCACAAAAGATCTCAGCTCATTTAGTCGGGAGAAATGAAATTAGTACCATTTTAGATTCCGTCGCAGCAGGAATCCGCAGTGCACCACTACCAGAGACTCCCAAAGGTAAAGGAAGTAATTTTCGGGAAAGGATCGCAGTAAGCATATGTCGAGCTAGCGCAAGACACCCGCAACAAGGGGCAAACATAAACCTCACCGACAATAAAGCTGATGAAGTTTTAAGCTTAGATGAGGCTCAATCTTTGAGAGAAGTTCGCTCACATTATCGCACAATGTTGGCCACTGCTTGCTTAACACCCAACGCTAGAACAATAACTGAAACAATCAACGACTTGAAAACACACTGGATTGACGCAAGAAGTCAGTTACTAGCCTCTGAAGAATTTAGTATTCTATCAAGGTACCTCCCACCAGAGCACCTAAAAAGACTGGTACCTGAGTTACTTATCGAAGGTGACCCTACTAGCTTCGTTGAAGATCTATGTCAGACATATGCTTATTACAAGCATGTCAGTGATCACCTCCCCAAAACACAACAGTACCAAAATGAGCTATTAGCATTTCAAAAAGAACTAAATACCTTTGCACGACGCTTACCAACGGTAGTATTTGACGGATCACCTCCAAAACAAATACAAGCGATTCAAAAAAAATTAAAGCAGATTAAAGCAGCACTAAAGAGCATTGCTCAGGATATCACTCCCGATGCCGTGCCAGGAAATTTTGCAAATCTTACTAATGCTCGTCAGGTTAATGCAAAAATCCGTACCGAAACTAGAGAAAGTATTGACCAAGAAGCAGCAGCCTTAATCACACATGCTGCTGGGCTAGTCAACCGGATTGAAGCTGACTTTCTTCATTCAACGGCTCTTTACATCAAGCTAAAAACCTGGCCACCAGAAATCGAAGAAGCATTGATAGTGTATTTAGCAGAAAAATACAGGCTATCTGGACCAGTGAGGGCTAAGCTAGCAAAAGCCCTCACTAAGACACCAGTCACACGTTAACGTTGAGTACGTTTGCGAGCGTTGTGATCAAGCACCATCTTGCGAATACGAATATTCTCAGGAGTAATTTCGACCAACTCATCATCACTAATATACTCCAGAGCTTGTTCTAGACTCATTACTTTTGCAGGAGTCAAAATAATATTCTCATCACTTCCTGCAGCACGCATATTGGTCAGTTTCTTTTCTCGACAAGCATTTACTTCCATATCAAGATTTTTAGCACTTTGACCAATCACCATACCAGCATACACTTGTACATTACCACCGATAAAGAGCTCTCCTCTTTCTTGAATAGCAAACAATGCATACGGTCTAGTCTCACCAGTTTCGAAAGCAATTAAAGAACCATGTGGTTGAGATTGAATTTCACCTGCAAAAGGACGATAACCAAGCAGAATACTATTCATAATTCCTTGGCCCTTAGTATCAGTCAAAAATTCGCTACGGAAACCAATGAATCCACGAGTAGGAATAACAAATACCATAATATTACGGTCACCTTCCATTTGCATATCTGTCATTTCTGCTTTTCTCTTACCCATTTTTTCAATAATAGTACCCGCGAATTCTTTTGGTACTTCACAAGTAATTTCTTCATATGGTTCCATTTTCACGCCATTTTCTTCTTTGAAAATTACTTCTGGCTTAGCTACCTGAAGCTCATAACTCTCACGGCGCATGGTTTCCAATAAAATAGACAAGTGTAGTTCACCACGTCCAGAGACAATCCATTGATCAGCTGAAGCAGCATCCTCTACACGAAGCGCCATGTCAGTCATCAGCTCACGATTGAGTCGCTCGCGAATTTGACGAGTAGTAACATAATCGCCTTCTTTACCAGCAAAAGGACTGGTGTTTACAGAGAACACCATTTTTACAGTTGGCTCTTCAACAGCAATAATTGGCAACGCTTCTGGTTGATCCTTGTCAGCAATTGTGTCACCGATCTTAAGATTTTCCAGACCAGAAATAACAACGATATCCCCTGCCATTACTTGATCAGCAGATTGCAAAGCCAT
>JACCDN010069679.1_pt1 | contig 10611 bp, 7 predicted proteins | sample 7441691 | NCBI WGS metagenome assembly JACCDN01 (sample SAMN15323439, study PRJNA562643) | freshwater metagenome | isolation source: river surface water | place: USA:Blue River Watershed | collected 2017-08-16
GTATTATTTTTTAACACTACTTTTTATTATTAATTTTTCTGACAATTTATATACTCTCAGTGTTATACTTTTTCACTTTTTACAATTATTTTTTTGTTTTTTTATTAAAAGTATTATAGTAAGAGTATTATTTTTTAACACTACTTTTTATTATTAATTTTTCTGACAATTTATATACTCTCAGTGTTATACTTTTTCACTTTTTACAATTATTTTTTTGTTTTTTTATTACACCTTTGCACATTTAAAACGCCGATTTTAAGGCAGGTAATTTTTTAGTTTCCGTGTTCTATTTGATGATTTCTTTACATATTTTTCTGTTCTATTATATGCTCCCTTAAATATATTTTCATACTTCTCTTTTGGAATATCTCTTATTACCTTTTCTATATTTTCTTTTAGTTTTTCGTGTGTTAATCCGTCTAACTTTTGTAATCTTGACTTTAACATACTAAAATAATTTTCAATTGAATTGGTAAAATGTTGATATGGAACAGCATATAATATATTATTATGTTTATTCACTAATTCTTTTATTCTTTCGTTTCTATGACTACTTGCATTATCTAAAATAATTAATTTATTTTTGAACTTTGTAGTTATATATTTCTCTAAAAACTCTACTAATCTATCTGTATTTATTACACTCTTTTCATATAACTCCCAACCTAAAACACCTTTGGTAGAAATAGCAAATATTCCAGTATATTTTTTGAATACTTCTTGACTTTGTGTTTTTATTACACATCTTTTACCAAGTTCATTATAACAATGATTTCGTTTTTGTAATGATTTTATGCTTGTTTCATCAATACAAATAATATCTTCCATTTTATATTTTTTCACTTCATCATAAAACTCTTTTATTTTCTTATTTATATCAATATCCTTACCAAAACGCTTATTTGGTTCGTGTCTAATTCTTGTAATTTTCAAAGTAATATTATTATCATTAACTATTCGGTTCAAATGAAAACGACTTAATGTAGGATATTTATCTTTGAGTTTTTCAAGTAAATCCTGCATCGTAATAGTTTTATTTTTCTTTATTTCATCTAATATAAACTTCACTTGGTCTTTATGAACTTTATACGCAACAGGTTTTCGGTTGTGTCTTTTTATTTCACCATTTTCATTATATTTATCAACCCATCTCATTAAACTTCGTGCAGAACATTTGAATATTTTACAAACTTCTTCCTGTGTTTTGTCTTCTGTTAAATAATATTCAACCGCAGATAATTTATAATCTTCGCTTTTATGTGTAGGCATTATATTATATAATAATTATATTATATGATATAAAAATTGGAATAAAAAAATGTTTATAATTAATTATATTTATACTAAAATTATGTGCTAATAAATGAATGTTAATAATTATACTTCATTATCTTCTTCAACAATAACAAGAGGTTTTTTGACTTTTTTAACAATCTTTTTAACCTTTGGTTTTGGTTCAATAATAACTTCTTCTTCAAGAGATACTATTTCATTTTGAACTTCATCAATTGGTTCAGTATTTACTGAACTTGTATCATCTGTTAATTTTACAATACCAGTAATAAATAATTCTGCTTGTTTATTGTTTTCTTCAATTTCTTTTTCAAGTTGTTTATTTTTTTCATATAAATTATCTAAATTTTTAACTAATTCATTTTGTTCTATGATTGAAGGAATTATTATTTTTATTGTTTTAATATCATCTAATGATATTGTTCCAAGATTTGTTGTAAATTTTGCTTTTTTATTTGTTTGCATTCTATTAATATTTAGATAATAATATATATATTTTAAATTTATTGGTATTGTAGTATTTTTTAGAATTAAAGAACATACATTCGCTCTACAAGCGGTTTTTCCATTAACATAATAACATTTACCCAATCCAACATTTTCACCAATAGGATTTTTTTGACTTCCGCCAGCACAAATTAGCAATAAATATTCTGGATTTTCAAATGAAAATCCACTATGATAACCAACAGGATTGTCTGCTTTACAAGAATAAAATGGAATATTACCAATATTATCCATATCATTAGAATTAAACTTACCCATTTTACAATTAAATAATTCGCCAATTGTTTTAATGTTTGTATTTACATATTTTTCATTATCAAAATCATCTTTTAAGTATTCTGTATAATTTAACGAATAATTATTTTTTGCGATTTCTCTTATATCAACTTCAATTAATATATGTTTTTCATTATTTTCAGGATTATACTCGTAAAATTTTATTTTACTTGTTTGATGTGTTTTTGTGAAAGTATATGTCCTATCTGTTTCTTTTTGTGTTTTTGAATATGTAATTTTTGTTTCTAAAACTTCACTTATTTCTTTTTTTTTATGAAAATATAATACACAAGTTCTTACTGATGCGTGAGTAAATACACCAGCAGGTAAATATATAATTTCTTTCAAATCGCAAGTTTTCATTAAATATTCTCTAATAACTGATAAATTTGGATTTTTACTTTGTAATTCTTGTCCGTATGGTAATACAACAGCACATCTCCCATTTACATTTAACATATAAATAATTGCTTGTAAGAATAATGGAACTGCACTATTTGATTTTATAGGCATATATTCATTTCTTAATGGATGTAAAATTTCATTATAGATTAACCCATCAATGCCAAAGGGTGGATTAGCAAGAATAATATCATATTTATTTGTTATTGGATTACGAATACTATCGCCTTTTTCCAAAACATTAAACATATTTCCTGATGAAATCAACATATTTGAAATTGCTAATTGATATGTATCAGGTTCGGCTTCTCTTCCTCCAAGTCCTTCATTACTAATAAAATCCCAGTTCATTTTTATTCCTTTTGTTTTTGATTGTTGTAATAAATGTCTTAATGATGAAATTAAGAAACCTCCTGTTCCCATAGCAGGGTCAAATATTTTTTCAATTGTTCCGTCTGTTTTTAGTTGAGGGTCAATAAGTTTAATCATCATTTGTTTAACTTTTGGTGGTGTAAAGAATTGTCCCAACACCTTACCAGTCATAACGTCTTTGATTACTTCTTCATATGCTTCACCTAAAATATCTTCATCAACTGCTTCAAAGTCAAATGTATATAATTTATCAATTAATTTTTTATATGTAGATTGATGTTGAATATCAAACCCTTTTCCTTTCAAGAATATATTTTTAGTAATAGGATGAACCGATAAAATCTCATCCCATAAACATTTCATAATTTTTGGTATATTTTCTTCTTTTTCTTTCGCAAGATTACTAAATCTTACCATACTTAATAATTTTGCCTTATGTTTTTCAATAATCTCGTCTTCATATGAACTAAAATCATATTCATAAGTATCAATATCAATTTGATTACCAAATTGAGGTTCTAACAATCTTAAATCCAACAAGTGTGCTAATGTTCTCAATGCTTTATCACCTGTTAAATGTTCGTTATTTCTTAATATATCTAAACAATAATTAAATATTGTGGATAAGTTAGTTTTAAATTCCATTTTTACTTCTTTTGTTTGACTAATTTGTTGCATTTCTGTTAATGTTATACAAGGTGCTTTCTTATTTTTGTGTCTTGTGAAATCAATTTTTTGATTAAATTCCTTTTTACAAAGTTCGCAAGTGTAGTGTTTAGACATAGACATATATAATAGTATAAGATAATATTTCTTTATTAAATTAAATCAATTTTTTTTAATATTATAAAAAAAAGTATTTTTTACTTAATTATTCCTAAATATTTTATAGATTAACTTTCAAAGAATATCACTTGAACTTTTCTTTTTCTTATTTGTGATAGTAATTATATCTCGTAAATCCTTGACATTATAGTATTCAACCCATAATCCATTTGGTGGAAATAAAGCATCTATTTTACATAATTCATTACTTACAATTGATAAGTCCAAATAATGTTTTTTTATTTCAGGATATAACAATAAATACTCACCTACTTTATTTTTACAGGTTTCCAAATCATAATATACTCGTTCAATACTTAAATATTCTATCCAGTTTGTAAATTGTCCTTTGAATACTATTTCAGGTTCTTTGGATAATCTATTATCTCTTTCACATAATTCATAATAACTTTCTTTACTTTTTATATTTTTATCAGCAATAATTTTTCTTGCTTTTTCATATGTTGTAGCAAGTGCAGTTCTTTTTATTGTTTTTAATCTCAATTTTTGTGTTAGTTCGTCATCGTATTCACCAAACTCATCAACCATTTCTCTTTCTTCTTTTTCTCTTGGTTTTGGTTTCTGTTTTTCAATTTCAATTCTAAACACCTTGATTTTTTGAGTAATAGTTTCGTCTTCTAACCCCATTTGATAAATAACTTCTCTTACCTTTTTCAAATCAGGATTTTCATTATTTTCTAACCAGTCATCTCTATTCAAAATTGGTAAGATGATTTTGGTTTTTTTATTTATATCCTTTTTGTTTTTTCTACTTGCTCTTAATGCGGATTGAACTATACGGATATTTGATGTCATATTTTCAGCAAATACTACACCATCCAATAATGGAAAATCCCATCCTTCACCCAAACAATAGACACAAGTAATTATTCCAAACTTCGCCTTTTCAAAATTATTTATTATTTCTTTTTGGTCTTTTGATTTCATTTCACTATGATAATTTGAATAATACAAATCAGGTATATCAAAGTAATTATCATCTAATAACATTTTTATATATTTAATTAATTTTAACGAATTATCCTTGTTATTTGAATATATCAATAAATGGTGTGAATGTCCGTCAAATATGCTTTTCAAAGATGCAAACGCACTCAAAAACAACCTCTTATCATTTTCTTCTATAATATTAAATCTTGATAATTGTTGTTCTAATTGTTCTTCATTTGTAATAATAGTTTGAATAACATAATCACAAATAATATTTTCATTAATCGCCCATAGCAAACATTTTCTATCAATTATTTCTCCAAAATATTCAACATTATCATTTGAAACTACAATACCATCATCACACATACTTTCCAATTGTTTAATTGTAGCAGTTAATGATAATTGTTTTACAGATGAAATGTTTAACATTTGAATATATTTTTTTGTAGTGTGTGCTAATCGCATATTATTTGTAGTTAAATGATGGACTTCGTCTAATATTTTCATACTAAATACAAACTTCATATGTTGTGTTGCAATATATACTTTATGTGCGGATGAATATGTAGTTATTACAATACATTTCTTTTGATTATGTTCTAAAAATCGCATTATATTTTCAATATTTACACCACCTGACACAATCAAATACGGCACGCTTTGGAACAAAACACAAATAACTTTTTCCCATTGTTTCAACAATAATTTATTTGGAACACCAATAAGAATAGTATTTGAGTTTATTTCTTGTGTAATCCATAATGAAATTAGAGTTTTTCCTACGCCACACATTAATACAAGCATACCTTTATCGTATTGTTGAAAATGTATAACTGACTTTTCAATAATAATAGTTTGGTCGTTTCTTGGTATGTAGGAAACAATTTGTTTATTTGTTCTCTTGGATTTTAGCATATGAATTAATGATTGAATGTTTATTTTTTTTATGGTTTTTCTTACTCTGTTGCATCTTACTAAATCACTAATTTCTTGTTTTGATAATTTTCTATATTTAATTCCAAGTGTAATTAGATAAGGTTCAATAAGTGTAATAATTTTTTTATTGTAAAACTCGGTTCCAGCATCATATTTAACATTTAATTCACGAAACTCATTTTGTAATAAGCGTTCAACAATTCCCATTTTTTCAATAGGAACTTCAAATACCACTTCAAAATATCCTCTCTTAATCTCACCAGTAGCATATTGTGTATCCCTTTCAGGAATATTAATTGCCTTACCCATTTTACACGCATCATCAACATCATATGATGGATGATTTCTAACATAGATATATCCGTTAGTTTGGTTCATTTTGATAAAGTTCATATAAGTTATATAATAATATATTAATGAAAAAGTAATTCAATTTTTTATTATATTCAGGAAATAAAATAAAAAACATTTAAGAAAATCGGCGTTTTAAATGTGCAAAGGTGTAAAAGTATTATAGTAAGAGTATTATTTTTTAACACTACTTTTTATTATTAATTTTTCTGACAATTTATATACTCGCAGTGTTATACTTTTTACAATTGTTTTTTTGTTTTTTTTATAAATATTAATACAACACATGCTTTTTTTTTCCCATCTCTTTCATTCATTATTCTTTTACTCAATATGTCATAATCATCATTTTTATATATTGATCTTAATAATGTAATTTCGTTTCCTGAGCCTTTTTTAAAATCATTGCTAAAATATCCCCATGTACCACATTTATAATATTTTTGAACATTTAATATATTGTTTTTTAAAAATTCCTTCACTTTTTCATTTCTTTCTAAATCATATAAAAAAATTTCATTGTTTTTATTTATACCTATTATTTCATTTAATTTTTTTATTAGTTCATGTCGTTCTTCTTTATACATCTCTTTTTTTGTTGACCGTTTTTTACATCTTTTATTTTCATTTAGATTGTCTATATTGGCGGGTAATGTATTATTTGAGCTTTCAGAATTATTGTATTCATTTTCGTTTATTTTATTCATTTTTCAATTATCACTTAATATTATATGAGATATTTTTTTATTTTAAAATTATGTTATTTTTATTTTTATATCATTGTATTGGGATTTTTTATAAAAAATTATATTTTTATTTTCTCAGCTATATCATATTATTTATAAAATAAAATTGCATTATATTGCTTTTTTTCGTTTGATCTTTCGGTTAGACAAAAAAAATTAGAAAATATTTTATTGAGGAAAAAAATATACAAAATTTTTATTTTTTATTTATTAGATATGATGAAGAACATGATTATAATTATGATTTGTTTAAAATATTTAATATTGATAAACCAAATGACTATAAAAAATATTGTTGTTTTTGATATAAATATTATTCATTGATTGATTTACTTTTTTGATATTGGACCAAACTCGGAATAATATTATTATAAATTTAATTTATTTTAATACGAGTTTGGTCCAATATTTAATAATTCTATTGGTTTTTTTTATAAAAAAAATTTATTTAAATTTAAATATTTGAAAAAATATTTTAATACGAGTTTGGTCTAATATCAAAAAAGTTTTTTAATTCTATTGATTTTTTTTACAAAAAAATTATATTTTTATTTTTTTTTCATTTTTATAAAGTCATTATGCCTCCATATTTTACGGTCATTTTTTACAGGATTTTTTATTATTTTTTTGAATATTTTTTTGGCCATTTATTTTTTTTATTTTCACAAAATTTTTATTTTCACAAAATTTTTTATTTTCACAAAATTTTTTCACATTTATTTGTGATTTAATCCGCTTATTCACTTTATTATTTTTTCACAAAATTTCACATTTTCACAAAATTTTTTATTTTCACAAATTTTCACAGATTTTAAAACATATTTTTTACCCCCTTCTGTTTCCATTTTTTCACAATTTTTTATTTTCACAACACTTACTATTATACTTTTTTATTTTCACAAAATCACAACATTTCTTTTAAAATTTATTAAATTGTCAATTGTTAAAAATTATATTTTTTAACATCCTGGGCGGGTTCATCATTGAACCCAAATATATTTAAAAGATTTTTGTGATTTTGTGAAAATATAAAAATTCACAAAATATAAAATTCACAAAATATATAAATCACAAAATTTTTTATTTTCACAAAATCAAAAATTCACAAAATTATTATTTTCACAGAAATTTTATATTTTCACAAAAAATTATATTTTCACAAAACAAAAAATTTTGTGAAAATAAATTTTTTGTGAATTTTTTGTTGTGAAAATATTAAAAAATACGGTCATTTGAAAACGGTTTTTTGTGAAAATAAAAAAAATGTATATTGGATTACTAATAATAATATTTTCACAACTTACATATAAATATTTTATTTTCACAAAAAATTTTTATTTTCACAAAAATTTTTGAATTTTCACAAAATTGTCAAAATTTTTTTTATAAAAAATTACGGTCATTTATGATATGAAAATAATTTATTTTTCATATCATAAATTATCCTTATAAGAAAAATATAATTACATAATTATATTTTTTTATTCGGTCATTTATGAAAGATATTTAAAAATTAACTTCTCATTATATTATATAAATAATGATTCAAGTTGTTGATTATGAAAATAAAAGTTTAGGAAGAATTAATAATTATGATGAAAAATTTTTGAATACTATTAAAGAAAAAAATTTAATTGATGTATTTGATAGAGAAAATAATATTATTACATTAATGACAGAAGAACAATATATTGAATATGGTAAAAAATTAAGAAAAGAATATAGAGAAAAAAATAAAGAAAAAATTAAAGAATCAAATAAAAAATATTAAAATAATTTTAAGAAATTCCATAAAATATAATATTTATAGTATATCAGGCTCATAATTAAGAAAAAAGAGTTAAAAATATAAATTTTATCCCTTGACAAGGGTTTATTTTTAACCTTGTAAAGTCAAGGGTTATATATTATAACTTATTAATACTTATGAAAAGTATTATAGATAAATCTTTCAGTTTATCAAAAATTTCAATTTTTTTAACTTTAAAGATTTTTAATTTTAATATGTTTTTGAATTTGTTCTGCAAATTTTTTTTCAATAACAAATTCAAAATGCTTATATTTATATTGTTTATATCCACATTTGTTAAATAAAGTCATTATAATATTTGCTAACAATAAACAAGGTATTTTTTTTTTATCTTCAATCATAAATGACACAAAATCTTTAATTGAAATATCATCTGATTTAAAACTATTAATATATGGCATTATAATATTATTTAAATAATCTATCATTTTTTTGTCTTTTATTTCATCAAATTTTTGGTAATTTAATATTTTTATTAATTTATTTTTTTTCATTGTTGGATTTTTGTTAAATGTATCTACATTATCTCTATAAATTTGTAATTCATTTTCATAATAATCATTTTCACCATCTTTATTATGATTTATAGGATAAAAACCATACCTAGAATAATATGGTTTTCCTTTTGTAATAGTTCTTAAGTATATCAATGGTATATTATCATTACCACAATTTAAATATGAATTATCAATTAAATTTATTTTTTTAATTTTTTTAAAAACACATATACAAATCATTATTCTAAATAATATTTCTCCAATTTTGAATGATTTATTTTCAAAACATTTTATACAATCATCATAACTATTAATTGATTGTATAGTTGCTTCTTTATTTTTATCATCAAAAATCATAACACCACAAAAATCATCCTCATTAAAGTCATCTTTTTTTTTGTTAAATATTGAATTGATTTTTACAAAATTAATTGTTTTTGAATATCCATCATCATATTCATAAATTTTTGTTTCATATTTTGTATTTTTTATATCAATCTCAATTTTTTTAGAATTATCATTACCACCTAATATAATATGATTGTCATCAATAGATGAACTTTTAAATAAAGATGTGTTGTATATATTTAATTTCAATGTTTTTGATGATTTAAAAGTGTTAAAATTAAAATTAACTTTATTTTCTTTAAAAAAATTTATTATATCAAAAATATGTTTTTCAGGAATGTATTTTTTTACTTCAAAAAACATTTTACTCATAGTATTATATAATAGTAAAATACAATTATTTTGCGGAGTTTTAATTAAAAAAAATAATTATATAGTATATATTTATATATCAGTGAATGAAAATTAATGATAAATTCATACAATCTTTTTTTAGAGTATGTGTTAAATTATATAATTACAATGGTGATAATGATGTAGAAATAAAAAGTTTTAATGATTTTTTACAAAAATGTGATGAAAAATTAACATTAATTGAAGATAATGAAATATTAAATAATGAAATAACCGATTTATCAAAACACATAAATAAAATAACATCAAAATATAATGAAACAGAAAAAAAATATGTCAATTTATATAACGATTTAAGAGAATGTAGAACAGAATTAAAATCATCAATTGAAGAAAAAGATAAATTAATAAATAATGTAAATGAATTATTTTATTTAAAAACAAAACATGAAAAAGATATTGAACTTAAAAATCAACAATTGATACAAATAAAAAAAAAATACAATGACAATAAAAATATGTGGAAAAAAATATTAATAGAATTAGAAGAAGAAAATAATAAATATAAAAAAAATAATAAAACTTTAACAGAACAAAATGATAAATATAGCAGTGAAATACAAAAAATAGAAGAATTGAAAAAAACATTATGTAATAAATTATCAAGTGATACAATTGATAAAATAGATGTGTCAATTGTTGATATGATTGAAAGAGCAAATGAATATGAAAAGAAATATAAAGAAATATCATCACATCATGAAATATTAAAAAATAATTATGATGATTTAAATGATAAATATAAAGAATTATTATTAAATGAAACAAATGATTTAAAACAACAAATAAAATCATTAATGGAACAATTAGAAAAAGATAGAAAAATGTATAATGATAATATTATTCTAATGGAAACAAAAAAACAAATTAATGAAAA